>Ga0257117_1001154_pt1 | contig 16469 bp, 19 predicted proteins | sample SI112_135mmetaG_FD_190157 | JGI IMG/M metagenome (GOLD analysis project Ga0257117, IMG submission 190157) | Marine microbial communities from Saanich Inlet, British Columbia, Canada - SI112_135m | ecosystem: Environmental > Aquatic > Marine > Inlet | place: Canada: British Columbia | collected... | reverse complement strand
AATTTAAAAAATATACTTGCTCCACATTTATTACAAAAACCTCTTTTAGCTTTTTTTGAAGAATTAAACCATTTGAGTGTTTTTTTGCTTTTAAATAATAAAAATTTATCTTCAATATTTGTGTAGGCAGCAAAATTTCCATGAGTTTTCATACATTGTATGCAATGACAGTTAGAAATATCACGATGATACCCTTTCGTATTAAAGCTAACACCTCCACAAAGACATTTCCCTGATGAAGATAATTTTTTCATTTATTTAAAACCCTGCCAGCAACTGTTTTCAACTTATCTATAGTTTTTTTGGTTCTTTTTTCTGGAGCTGTAATAATAGCAACATCTAAACAGTTATTTGCTGGATCATTTGGATCAATATGATCTTCAAAATTATCAATTAAATTTTTAATCATTACTTTTGCTTTTTCAGCATTACCCAAAAGAACTTTGATTACTTGTTGTACATCAACATTTTCATGATCAGGATGCCAACAATCAAAATCTGTCACCATTGATACTGATGCATATCTAATCTCAGCTTCCCTCGCTAACTTTGCCTCAGGCATATTAGTCATACCAATTACATCTGCTTTCCACGATCTATATAAATTGGATTCAGCTAATGTTGAAAATTGAGGACCTTCCATAACAACATAAGTACCGTTTCTTTGATAATCTATATTGGATTTTTTAATAGCTTCTTCACAAGCGTTCATTAATCCATTTGAAGTTGGATGAGCCATAGAAACATGGGCGACAATCTCATCATCAAAAAAAGTTTTTGTTCTTGCAAAAGTTCTATCTATAAATTGATTAACAATAACAAATTTACCAGGTGGCAAATCCTCTTTTAACGATCCTACGGCAGATACTGATACTATATCTGTTACACCAAGTTGCTTTAGTGCATCTATATTTGCTCTAAAATTTATATTTGACGGAGAAACATAATGCCCCCTCCCATGTCTTGGTAAAAAATAAACTTCTTTATTGTTATATTTTGTTTTTAAGATTTGATCAGATGGATTGCCCCAGGGAGTATTTATATCTAGTAATTCTCTATCTTTAAATTCCTCAACATCATAAAGACCACTTCCACCAATTATTGCTAATTTATTTGTTGTCATAATCAAAAAATTATTTATTTATACTTTTATAATTAACTATTATGAATTTAAAAGATTATATTAGATCTATTCCTGATTACCCTAAAAAAGGTATTTTATTTAGAGATATTACAACTTTAATTAAAGATGAAAATGCATTTGCTGAGACTATTAACCAAATTGTTGAAAGATCAAGAAAATTCAAATTTACAAAAATTGCAGCTATTGAGTCTAGAGGCTTTGTTTTTGCATCAGCTGTTTCTTATATTTTAAAAAAACCCTTCATAATGCTTAGAAAAAAAAATAAATTACCAGCTGACGTTCATTCAGTAGATTTTGAGTTAGAGTATGGAACAGCAACAATTGAAGTTCATAAAGACTCTATTAATCAAAACGACTCTGTTTTAATTATTGATGATTTGATAGCCACAGGTGGAACAGCTGAAGCAGCTGCAAAATTAATTGAAATTTCTAATGGTAAAGTTGCAGCCTTTTTGTTTGTTATTAACTTATTTGATCTAAAAGGATCTGACAATTTGATTAAAAGTGGGTATGGTGTTGAAAATTTGATAGAGTTCCCTGGACACTGATATTAATACTTATGGAAAGACTAAATAAATTTACTAAAATTTTTAAAAAGATTTATTACAAAGTATTTATTGAAAATTTTAATGGAAAGTTGAATTATGACTTTCCAAATAATTTCTATCGTTGGGACTTGATAGAATATTTAATCGAAAAAAATAATTATACCAATTATTTAGAAATTGGTTGTGACCAAAATCAATTATTTTCAAAAGTTCTTATTGAAAATAAAATTGGTGTAGACCCAGTGAGTGGTGGAAATATAAGAAAAACTAGTGACGATTTTTTCAAAGAAAATGTTGATAAATTTGATATTGTTTTTATTGATGGTCTTCATACTTATAAGCAGGTCAAAAAAGACATTTTAAACTCTGTTAATTTTCTAAATAAAAATGGAATAATCTTAGTGCATGATTGCATGCCTGATAGCTTGGGCAAGCAAGCTGTTCCAAGATATAAAATGCAATGGAATGGAGATGTGTGGAAAGCTATTGTGGATTTAAGACAAAAAGAAAATCTTGATATTTACACTTGTGAAATGGATCAGGGTATTGGAATTATAAGTAATAGAAAAAATTCCTCTGTACTTAAACTTAATAAACCTATTGATAAGATTAAATTCAAAGACTATTTTGAGAATTACAAAGAATATATGAGAGTTATCAGTCTAACAGAGTTTAAGAAAATTTTTTAGTAAACTATTTATAATTTGGTCTGTACCAAGACTTATTTCCTATTAGTGCATTAAATGTACCAGATAATCGCATATAATTTAGAAAACTTTTTTTAAATTGAAATATCAAAAAATAAAAAATTATTTTAAAAAGATTTAAAAAGAGGCTTGGAAAAAATTCTAAAAATGTGCTGATATTATTAGAGTATTTTCTTTTGTAATAAACGCTAGACCACATCCAATGCCAATTTCTACATTTTTCGAATTCAAAACCTATATTAGATGATTTTGCTGCTTTATGAAAAATTTTAGCTTTTTTGTTCAAATAGATCTTTTGGTTTTTTGACTTAAGTCTTTTGCACAAATCAATTTCCTCAAGATATAAAAAAATATTTTTATCAAACATTCCAATTTTTTTAATTTTTTGCTTATTTACCAACATGGCAAAACCTTTTGTATAATTGGTTTCAATAAGATTTTTACTTTTAAAAAATTTTGTTTTTTTTAAAGATCCAAAATTTGTGTCTTGAGAAATTGGGGCTAAAATTGAAAAATCTAATTTTTTAATATTTATTGACATTAATAATTCAGTCTCACAATTTTTTTTTAAAACTGTATCAGGGTTAAGAATAAAGAGGTATTTAGTTTTACAAAGTTTGATAATTTCATTGTTGGCATTTCCATAACCTAAATTCTTTTTTGACAAAATAAATTTTATTTTTGGGTAAGATAAATTAATCTTTTTTTTTAAAAATATATCGTTTGAATTATCAAAAATAATGATTTTCTTAATTCTTTTTATGCTTTTTAGGCAATCAAAAATGACCTTTTCACTTTTGAAAGTAACAATACCAACAGTAATATCTTTGTAATTCATTTAAAAATATATCATTATAATATAAGAATTCATTTGAATATGAATAAAAATATAATTGTAACTGGTGGCCTTGGTTTTATTGGAAGTAACTTAATCGATTTACTCATAAATAAAGATTATAATATTGTTAATATTGATAAAGTTACTTACTCATCAAATTTTTATAATACAAAAAAATTTGAAAAAAAAAGAAATTATAATTTTATTAAATGTGATATTGGAAACAAAACAAAAATTAGAAAAATTCTATCAAAATACAAACCACTAGCAATATTTAATTTGGCTGCTGAAACTCATGTAGACAGATCTATTGATAATCCAAAAAATTTTATAGATAGTAATATTGTAAGTGTTTTTAATTTTATTGAAGAATTTAAAAATTTTAATAAGAAATATAAAAAAACTAAGTTTATTCATATTTCAACAGATGAAGTTTATGGGGATGTGCTAACTGGTAGATCAAAAGAAAATGATCCTTATAAACCAAGTTCTCCGTATGCAGCTAGCAAAGCTTCTTCAGATCATTTAGTTTATTCCTACTATCGAACATTTAATGTGCCGGTTATCATAACTAACTGTACGAATAATTATGGACCCAATCAACATCCAGAAAAATTAATTCCAAAAATGATTTACAATATTTTTAATAATTTTCCTCTTCCGATTTATGGGAATGGAAAAAACTTAAGAGAATGGATATATGTTAAAGACCATTGTGAAGCTTTATTTGAAATATTTAAAAAAGGAAAAATTGGAGAATTTTACAATATTGGCTCTGGCCAAGATTTAAATAATAAATCAATTGTAAAATATTTATTAGAAATATCTAAAAAAAATATATTAATCGGAAAAAAAGTTAAGATAAAATATGTTAAGGATAGACCAGGTCATGATGTTAGATACGCTTTAAATAGCAATAAAATTAAAAAAAAGATTAATTGGGTGGCAAATACAAAAGTTAAAAAGGGTTTAGAAAACACATTTCAGTGGTATTTAGATAATAAAAAATATTTTAATTTAATAAATAAAAAAGATATTCTTAAACGTCTTGGAAAAAAATGATTAAAAAAGGAATTATACTTGCTGGAGGTATGGGGACTAGAATGAGTCCTTTGACTAAAGCTGTGAATAAACAACTTTTACCTATTTATGACAAACCTTTGATATTTTACTCTTTATCAATTTTGATGTTGGCTAAAATTAAAAACATATTGATCATAGTAAATAAAGGTCAACTTTCACAATACAAAAATCTTCTTGGTGATGGAAAAAATTTAGGAATTAAAATCGTCTACAAAGAACAAGATAAACCAAGAGGTCTGCCTGATGCCTTTATTTTGGGTGAAAATTTTATTAAAAAAGACAATGTTGCGTTAATTTTAGGTGATAATTTTTTTTATGGGCAATCATTAACAAAAACCCTATTAAAATGTGTTAAGTTGAAAAGTGGTTCAAAAGTAATCTTACATAGAGTAATAAATCCTGAAAAATTTGGAGTCGCGAAAGTAAAAAATAAAAAAATTATATCCATAAAAGAAAAACCAAAAAACTTTTTATCTGACCTGGCTATAACAGGTTTATATTTTTTTGATAATAAAGTTGTTAATTTATCAAAAAACTTAAAACCTTCAAAAAGAAATGAATTGGAAATTACAGATTTGCTTAATAAATATAGACAAAAGAAAAAATTGACCGCTGAATATATTGGACGTGGTGGAGCTTGGCTAGATACTGGTTCCATTGAAGACTTTTACAAAACAACTAATTTTGTTTCTGCCATTGAAAATAGACAAGGTTTTAAAATAGCTTGCTTAGAGGAAATATCTTTTCAGAACAAATGGATTGGAAAAAAAGAAATTCTGAATTCAATTAGATTTTATGGAAATTGTGAATACTCAAAATATCTAAAAAAAATAATATCTTAATGATAACCCAAACAAAATTTAAAGATTTATTCATAATTAAAAATAAATCTTTCAATGATAAGAGGGGTTATTTTAAAGAGTTAGTTAGAGAAAATAGGATAAATAAAAAATTTCCTTTCTTAGTTATGTCTTATTCAAGAAAAAATGTAATAAGAGGTTTGCATATACAAACAAAAGACTCACAAGGTAAGTTTGTTACAGTAATTAAAGGTAGAATTTTTGATGTTGCTGTCGATTTAAGGAAAAATTCAAAAACTTTTGGGAAATATTACACATGTATTCTTAGCGAAAAAAATTCTAAATCTATCTTTATACCACCTGGTTTTGCTCATGGTTTCCAAGCTTTAGAAAAAGAAAATTATATTATTTATAGTTGTACAAAATATAGAAATAAAAAAAGTGAAACAGCTATAAATTTTAATGACAAAAATTTAAAAATTAATTGGCCTATTAAAAAACCTATTATTTCAAAAAAAGATGAAAATGCAATTTCATTTTTAGATTTTAATAAAAATAAATGAAAAAACTAATTTTAGTAACAGGTGGAAATGGAAGATTTGCAAGAGTTCTGAAAGAAAAAAATAAGGATTTAAATCTATATTTTGCATCAAAAAAAGAGTGTAATATTCTAAAATTAAGTTCTTTAGAAAAGATTATTAAAAAAATTAAACCACAAATAATTTTACATTGTGCTGGATTGTCAAGACCGATGAATGTGCATGAAAAAAATATATCTAAAAGTATTGATTTAAATATAATTGGTACTGCAAATTTAGTTAAGATTGCCAAAAAAAATAATTTAAAATTAATCTACTTTTCAACTGGATATGTTTATGCGGGAACAAAAGGAAACTACTCTGAAGATAGTCCTCTAAAACCAATAAACAATTATGCTTTATCCAAGCTCGGTGGTGAGTGTGCAGTTCAAATGTATAAAAATTCTTTAATCTTAAGAATTACAATGACTGAAAAACCATTTTTACACAAAAAAGCTTTTTCTAATTTAAAAACTAATTTTTTGTTTCATGAAGATTTAGTTAAGCTACTTCCTCAAATTATAAAACATAAAGGAATCATTAATATTGGTGGTAAAAGTCAATCTGTTTATTCATTTGCTAGATTAACTAATAAAAAAGTTAAAAAAATTATGGCTTTAAAAAATTTTAAGTTGCCACTTAATCAAACAATGAATTTATCAAAGCTAAAAAATATTTTAAAAAAGAAATAATTACAGATTGGTAGCGGGAAGTGGGATCGAACCACTGACCTCAGGCTTATGAGTCCTGCGCCATGACCCTTGGAGCCAACGCATCCTGCAAGAACATCTTCAAAACTCCTTTGTCTCTGCTCTTTTCTTTCTAGACTCAGATTTACATAAACTTAGACTCTAGTCAACTTCTATTGGAGCATTGGAGCATGAGTGGAGCACAGATTTTATATCAATAGAGGTACCAAGTGAATTACGAAAATTGAAAGTTGTTATGACCCCACCACCCTTTTTTATAAATGGGACTCCTTATATCTATCCTTTAGTCTAAGTTAGAGACAGTTATTGACCTCATAAACTTTTTTAAAGTTCCCTTGATGCTTAGCTTAAATGATACTGGACTTAGCTTGAATTACCAAACAACAAGCAACATGGATCAAGCAACTGTTACCTTAAAAAATATTTATTGTTACGTTAAAATTTTTCAAAATTTTTGTTGGTATGACTCACTTATTGCAATCAATTCGCCGTAACTTAGCGTAACAATTCAAGGTATGTAAAGGTAACTTTATACTACTTAAGGGGGTCTTTGAGAGACTCTCAAAACTTATTCAGGCTAAATTTGGCTAAAAAATTCAAGGGTACTAAAGGGAATTATTGAGTCTATTACGGTCAATACATGGCAACATTCTTTTTTTTATTCTCGTCAAATATTTTAAAAATTTTTGCAAATAAAAAAACTTTTTGACGGTTTTGAATATTAGCCATGTAGCCGTGTAATGAGATTACTTCTTACTAGGTCTTTGATCTCTCATTGTTTGATGTCTCATGAAGCTAAATTCATCAGTATAAGCTCTTATCATCTTGTTTACTGGGCCTTCGATCACGCCTAGCATCTTAGGAACTTTAACACCTTTAACATCTTCAATGACTGTCTTTGTGTAAAACTTCAAACCATATTTTTTATAATCCATATAACCTCCTTTCTAGAAATGTATGCCATCTTCTGCACCTCCAACACTCTTGGGCTCATCTTCGCTCATTGGTGTTGCTACAGCTTTTTTACGAGGTGCCTTGGAGTCATTATAAAATGGAACATACTTCTTACCCAGTTCCGCCGCTGGCATTTTCATATATGTTTCATGATCCCTCAGCACCCATAGTGTTGCCCGATCTGCAACTGTTGCAATTGGTATTTGCTTCCTGCATTTTGCACCTAGTAACTCTAAAGCATTTGCAACTTCTCTCTCACGAGTAACCCTCAATCGTTTCTCAACTTTTAGGTATTCAAACAACTCAACAGTTGTCAGCATATCCCTATCAAAAGGGTGAACTCCTTGCTCAAACTGCTCTCTTATAAAGTCATTTAAAGGTCTATCTGCCATACCTGACATTTGATTTCTGTAATCAGTATAAGGTGCAACTGCTAAAGGATTGAACTTGCTTAGATCTCTATTCATCAAATCAGCTAAGACACCACCTGCAAGATTGTCATTTAATCTTTCATTATGAAACTGCTCCAACATTTTTTGATTTCTTTTTGCAGGGCTAAAATACACCCAGTATCTAACTTCATTCTTTGGTAATGGAAAAGCATCCTTGTAGTTTGTGTTGATCCAATAATTAGTAATGGTGTCTTGCTCGCTATACTCTTTATATAATTGTCTAACACCAATTGAGCCCTCACTTATAATGGTTTTAAGAGTATTTATTAGTTGGGCTTTCTCACTCCAACTACCTGAGCTCTTTGCTTCATCAATTAGAACTGTTTGATAATTTAATAAATAATTTTTACCTTTGTCTAATGCTTCTGCTAACTCAATCTTTCTAGTGTTATGATTTCCTAACATATCTCTATGCAGGTCAAATAAACTTCCTTTACCTAGCTGAAATTCATCTGATTGCATAATGATTGCATGTCTAATTTTAACACCAGGATTTTGTATTGGGTATGAATACCAATCCAAAAAATGTTCTCTACATTCATCATGAGGTATTACATGTTTTAACAATGCCCAGAACACATCTGTGTCTACTTTAGGATCTGGTTGTAGGTCATTCTTCTCATAAACATTAATCATGAGCTTTTTATCTACATGCACAAATCTATTTGGATCTTTAGGTTTATATGTGAAATCAACACACACTTTGCTATCAGGGTGCATCTTCCAATATTTTAATGGAGTATATTTACCGTTGAAGTGTTTAGCATATTTAACATCAACACTTTCACCGTCATACATTTCCTTATCTTCAAGATCATAGTATTTCTTTTGCTTCATCATGTAGGCAATTCGCTCTACAAAATCATGAGTAAAAGTTGGTAAAGCACTTCGACCTGTTACAGCATATAAAGCATCTTTTAGATTGCTTATTTGTTTATCACTCCAGTTCAAACCTTTTGCAAGAGTTGGTAGTCCTACAATTTCTTTTTGTGGGGTATCAGGTTTATAAACATGCTTAGCTTTTGCTAATCTACCTTTAACCTCTTCATCTCCTGCTGCATTACAAACTACTTCGATAATTTTTAATGCATCATCTTCATCGACTTTGTGGTGCCATAAAGTACCAGCAACTTGCCAGATATAAACGTTCCTATCTCCAGTTGGATAATTACGAAGTATAATTGAAGCTACTGCTAGCATTGCAACAGATTTATATAACACATCAAATGTTGTTTCTTTAATGGAACTATAATCAGTCCATTGCACATATTCTTCTTCGGGGTATTTACCAGCACACATTGAGTAGTGATCATGGGCTCTGAGCTCTACTAATGTTTCTTTATCAATGGTTGGATCTTCAAAACTAAACCACTTACGTGTAGTTTTGTTTGTAAGATCTATTACTTTAAATAACCAATGCGATGTTGGATTGCTTTGCCTACCATATTTCATGTTAGTTGCAGGTAGAAAATGAGGAGCTAATTTAATAGCTTCAATACAATCTAAATCAATATCAACAATGTTATTATCTCCAGTGATGATGTGATAATTTTTATATTCATCAACATCATCTACTGAATTAATTATTTGCTTACGCCTTTTTAACCAACTGGCTTTGACAGTTTTAGTTCCATAGTCATATGCAAATACAGTTACATTTGCAGTGATAAGAGCTGATAATGCTTCTTTATTTAACTTCAAAGGCTCCCGCATTACTTCTCCCCCTTACCAAGTGACATCCGTAATAGTCGATTAACTAAAGCTCTTTCATCAGAGCTCAAACTATCAATAGTTCTATCTTTATCAAATGATCCGCTTAGATTTATTTCTTTAGGTTTGATGTCTTTATACTTTGTAAGATCTAACGGGAACTGGATAACCTTTCCACCTCCCGCGTAACTTAAACGTTTGAAGTAATCATCATCTTTAGAATTTAACCAAGCATCAAATGACATATCTGGTGCTTCTTCTAAATGTATCAACTTCAATGTGTTTAATATATCTTCATCAATATCAAATTTTAAGTCTACAACATCTTTCTTTGCCAGTTTGTCTAACTCAGACTTTGTTAAAGTATTCTTTGTACTTTCAATATTATTTTTAGTTAGCATTTTTCTTTACCTCCTTTCTTAAAGCAATCAATTCTTGCTGTTTTGCGTCACAAGCTTCATCACACATTCTCCAATCATCTTTTAATGACCTCACTTCTTCTTGTAGTTCTATGATTGTTGCTTTCTGATTATTGAGACGTTCAGCAGCATCTTTTTTAACATGCTCAAGTTCCAACTTTTCTTTTGCTCTATTCTTCTCCATTGCAAGAATTGCATTACCAAGATCTTGCACTGTATTAGCTTGTTTAATTGCCAGAACTTTTAGAGCTTTGTAATCAACTCGACCATGCTCACATGTTGCATGGGCTACTCTTTTTCTTTGAGGTTTAATCCAAAACCACTTCTCCATAACCTTTCTAAACGTTGGACTATGACCAAATGACTTAGAATAACTTTGTTTAACTTTAAGCTTTGATTTACTCATTATTTACCCCCCAACAATTTTGTCAGCTCGGGTGGTAATGAGATATCAATATTCATTGTTCCACCTGCTGATGGTTTAGTTGTTGCTGGTTTTTTAACTGGTGTTTTTACTTCTACTTTTCCAGTCTTTAATAACTGATTAGATCTCGTTAAATACTCCTCGAGCTCTTTTCTATGCTTTGGGTTGTGATCATCATATTTTAATGATGTTTCAATAATGTGTTTATTCCAATCAAACTCTAATTGTTTAGCCATTACTTCTTCTCCTTATTAATTACATACTCAAGTTCATAATCTGCAACTTCACTTCCAAATTCTTTTCTAAATCTTTCAATCTGGTACTGATCAGGCTTACGATTATGTTTGTGTGTGTATGCTAAAGGTTTAAGAGCATCTATTGTCTCTCTTGCAAGCTCAGTTCTAAACACTGCGTCCTGCAAATTTTTAAACCTATCTGCAACTCTTGTGCTTACTCTTACATCTTCAAGATCTTCTTGTAACAGCTCAAGATTTAAGCCGGTGTTATCTGCAAACTTATCTTTTAATCTTCTGTAAGCTTTTTTTAATGATTGCAATTCTTTAGCAATATCCTCACTAATTTCATGCATTGGCGATCTGTTTTTATAGTTGTGATCAAAACTAACAACTGTCTTTTGATTGTCTTGTGACATATGTTTCTCCTATTGAGTTTGAATTGTTGAATGAGCTCCCCTGCAAAAGGAGCTCACTCGAAATTTCATCAATAGGCTTTGATGTTAGATGAAAGTAGGTAGTAGAATTGGGCTGATTATAATCGTGGCCACGATCAATCCGAATATATCTGTATATGTATTCATATCCCTCTATAAAAATCTTATTCAACATAACACGCCTATTAATTTGCAGTTTTAAAATAACTAAGCGTGGATTTGATGCGAGGTTAGGGGCTTAGAAACAACCTCAAGGCATAAGATAAAGCTCTTATGTTGGCTATGAACTACATATAAATATTTAATTAAATTTGTCAACGTTGGGAGAATATAGGAGACACAATTGAGTCATATTCTCCTTAAATCAGCGAGTCGTTTAGCCCCTTATTTTAGATGCTTATGAAATTAATAATTATTAAAAATTATGATTCAATAAGCCTGAGGCTATGTTTTAGTTTCATAATTTTTTTTGTTAGACAACTTTTTTATTAGTAATTATTTTTTATCAAAGAAAGCTTCGTACAGCATCATAAAGATAGCCACAGCCATCAAAATATAAACTGGCAACACATCAAAAAAACTGATCATGGAAGATCGTGTTAGCGTTGTTGCTAACCCAATTAAAAAAGAGCCTGCAAGCAAAGACCCAAGTAATGTTGTAAATTTCTGCATTTTATTTATTACATTCCTTTTCTAACCAATTGGCAACACCTAAAAACCTATGATCATCATAACGAGCACCAACCAATTGTACTCCTAGAGGCATATCATCTTCACCTTGAAGTAATGGAAGAGAAATACATGGTGTACCAAGATAAGACCAGACCTTGTTAAATTCTGCTGTGCCTGTACTTTTCAAACCTTTTGGGGCAACACCTGGACTAGAAGGTGTCAAAACACCATGGTAATCTTCAAATACCTCTTCGTATGAATCGTAGCTTCTTTTCATAAAATCAATAGCCTCAGCATAATCTTTGGCTGAATGTTTATTGCCTTTTGAAATAGCATCTTGCATATATTTAGATAATTTTTTTTTATATTTCTTAAAGTATAGACCAAAATTATTTGCTAAATCAGTTTCATGAATTATTTGATGATATTTGTGAATATCTTTAAAGTACGAAGGCGTATCAAAAACTTCAATATTTTTTTTAAATGATTTTATGAAATATTCAAATGCATCTCTTGATTTTTTATCAAGTAACTTCCAATGATCCGTTTTATAAAAAATAAATTTTGGCTCAAACAAAGGTCCCTTTTTTGTTTCATTTAACATGTCTTCTGTTGAATAATGAACTGTTGCTTTATCATGATTATCTTTCTTAATTAAAACTTTTGCAAGTAGAGCAACGTCTTCAACTGTTCTTCCAAATACTCCCATATGATCTAATTTATCTGATGTTTTTAAAACTCCATTTCTTGAAATTAATCCATATGTTGGTTTATATCCAACGACACCGCAATAGGATGCTGGTCTTATTATAGATCCTCCAGTTTGTGAACCAATTGATAGTGGTGCCATAAAAGATGAAACAGAAGCTGCTGATCCACTAGAAGATCCTCCTGGAGTTCTTGAATGATCATGTGGATTTGTGGTCTTTGAAGGACCAAGATAAGCAAGTTCTGATGTTGCTGTTTTACCCATAACAATTGCTCCCGCAGAAAGAAGTAAATCAACTATTTCTGCATTTTGAGAATAAGATTTACCTTTTCTAATTGGTGTTCCACACTCAGTTGGCATATCAATTGTTCCAATAATATCCTTTAAAGCAACAGGAATCCCATGCAATGTACCTATCGGTTTACCAGATCTTCTGTGTTCATCCGCCTCTTCTGCTTTTTCAAGCAAAAGTTTTTTATCTAAATGAACCCAAGCTTTTACATCTTTTTCAAATTTATTTATTCTTTCGATATATTTTTGGCAAACTTCAACTGAAGTCAGCTGAGCATCTTTTATTTTTGATACAATGTCTTCAACTTTTAGCTTAAATATATCTGTCATTTTTTATTTAATTCGCAAATAATGTTTCAGGTAACCATAATGCAATTCCAGGGAACATGTACATTAAAAACATTGCAAAAATTACAATGCCTAAGAATGGCATAATACCTCTAAAAATATCCATTAATTCAACATTATTTTTTTGAACACCTTTTAAATAATAAGCTGACATTGCCATTGGAGGAGTTAAAAAAGATGTCTGTAAATTCAGAGCAATTAGCATTGCAAAGAAATATGGGTTAACATCAAACACCTCTAATAAGGGCAAAAATATTGGAACAAAAATAATTAAAATTTCTGTCCATTCTAATGGCCAACCTAAAAGAAAAATTATTATTTGAGTAATTATTAAAAATTGCCAAGTTGTTATATTGATTGAAGTGAAAAAATGTTCAAATACTTCATGACCTCCTAGATAAGAAAAAACTGAAGAAAAAGTCCAAGAACCAATAAATAACCACATAATCATTGCGGTAGTTTTTGCTGTTAAAAATACAGACTCTTTAAAGTTTTGCCATTTTAAAGTTTTATAAAACCATGATAACAATATTGCTCCAAACGCTCCTGCTGCAGCTGCTTCTGCAGGTGTTGCTATTCCAGCTAAAATAGTTCCAAGTACCAGCATTATTAGTCCAAAAAGAGGTACGAAAGAAACTAATACTTCTTTTAATATTTCTGCTCGAGGTGGTATATCCTCTGCTTTAGGTTTCGGCGCAATAGAAGGATCCATCCATGCTCTAAAAACTGCATAGCCAATATATAAACTAGCTAAAAGTAATCCTGGAAAAATTGCAGCAGCAAACAATCTCAGTGGAGATAGTTGTGCAATTACAGAATATACAATTAACATAATACTTGGCGGTATCAAAATTCCTAAACATCCTCCTGCACAAATCACACCTGATGCAAATTTTTTATCATAACCAGCCTTCACCATCGCAGGCCAAGCAAGCAATCCCATTAGTGTTACCACGGCTCCTATAATTCCAGTAGCAGTAGAAAATAATGTACAAGTTATTAATGCAGCTACGGCCATCGATGCTGGAAGTCTATGTGCTGCTAATCTTATAGCAAAAAATAATTTTGCAACTATGCCAGCTCTTTCAACTAAGTAACCCATAAATAAAAACAATGGTACTGCTGTTAAGACATTATTATCCATAACTGTGTAGGTGTTTTGAACAAATAATTGAAATATTCTATTATCGAATATGTGCTCCATCATTGTTACATCGTAATAAGCGTAATAACCAAAACCAATTCCCATTGCCATTAACGTAAATGCTATTGGAAAACCTAAAAGCACTGCGAATAAAAATACTCCCATCATGAAGATTGCTACTTCAGGATTTGTAAGACCAAAAAACATATTTATTTATTCTCACTTTCAGCTTGTCTCATTAAAACTTTTTCTGTTTCTTCTGCAGCAACCATTCTTGCTGGCCATTTACCTTCTTGAATACATATAATTGATCTACATACTTCGCTGATCCCTTGTATTATCAGCAAAATACCTGCTGCTGGTATCATTGATTTTACCATGTAAATTTGAATTTGAGCAGGACTACTCCAGCTAGTTTCTTTTATTTTCCATGCTAATGCCGCATATTCAAACCCATAGAATGCTAAAGCTACTACACCTGGGAAAAAGAAAATAAAATAAAGTATCAAATCGATCCAAGCTTGTTTTCTCTCGCTAAATAATCTGTAAATAACATCTCCTCTTACATGGGCCTCTTCAGCCAAACAGTAAGCACCCGACATCATAAGTATTGCACCATACATTTGCATGCTAAAATCAAAATTCCATAATGTTGGTTTGTTAAAACCATAAGCCATTGTTACTTCATAAACTGTTCCACCCATTAAAATAACAATGCACCATGAAAATGCTTTACCCATTGAAGTACTTAAAGTGTCAGCAAATTTTATGAAAGCTCTCATGTCAATATTTAGAATACCTTAATTTTCTTAAAAAATGTAATAGAAAAAAAAGGGGGATACAATCCCCCTTTTTTAAATAATTTAAAAGTTAATTAAATTTTAACTTTTCCGATTGGACCAAACTCATTTTCATAAGCTAATTTGTAGTTCGGTTGATTCATCAACAGATACTTCATTGTTCTTTTAGCGTATGCTTTTTGAGAGTCGATAATTTTCTTGAAGAAAGGATCCTTCGCAGAAAATTCACCAACTATTTTATCCCAGCCTTTTAATTGTTCAGCTAAGATAGCATCAGATGTTTGGTAAACGTTAACCTTATGCTCATTCATCAATTTAGCTAAGTCAGTTGAATATCTAACTAGAGCCTTGAAGTAGTTATCTGAGTTTGCAGCATAAGCAGCATTTTTCAAGATAGCTTGATGAGCAGGTGAAAGGCTATTGTATCTTTTCTTGTTCACTGGTATCTCAAACATTTCTTGAGATTGGTGAAAACTACCTAAGTGATAGTGTTTAGATACATCTTGCATTCCAAACTGTGAGTCAGACGTTGGGTTATTAAATTCAGCGGCATCGATCAAACCTGTTTTCATCGCTGGCTGAATTTCACCACCTGGTAATTGTCTTACGACCATTCCCATAGCAGTTAAAACGTTAGTCGCTAAACCAACAGTTCTATATTTCATCCCTTTAACATCAGACACTTTAGTTACGTTCTTTTTGAACCAACCAAAAGGTTGTGCTGGCATCGGCATATGAAAGAATCCAACATAATCAAATCCTACTGAAGCTACTGCTTCTTCATATAGTTTTCTTCCTCCACCATATTCCATCCATCCCATAACTTCTTGGGATGACATTCCGTATGAAGGACCAGTTCCAAAAAGTGAAGCTGCAGCATTCTTACCGTACCAGTATGCTGTCACCCAGTGACCCATATCTACTACGCCTGAACTTACTGCTTGTCCAACTTCTGAAGTTTTAACAATCGCTCCAACGGGCTGAAGGTCGATTTTTAAAGTTCCTCCAGACATTGCATCTACCATGTTGCAATAGTCTTGTGCCATTTCAAAAAAAATGTTCGCTCCTGAAGGCCAAGCTGCTTGCATCTTTAAAGTTAATGGAGCACCAAAAGCTACATTTGGCATTGCTACAGCTGTTGCTGCTGCTGCACCTGTTGCTGCTGCTGCTTTAAAGAACTTACGTCTAGAAGGTGTTTTTGAACCCTTCAATGATTTCTTATATTTAATCATTTGTATCTCCTCGTTTAGTTAATTAACTCCTACATGTTAATTACAAAATACAATCAGTGTCCATACCCTAAATGTCCAATAGTTAATTAGATACAATTTAAGGTTGAATAATTTGATTTATATCAATTTATCGTCAACAAAAAAATTTGTTTATGTTGAAATTTAATTTACTTTATTTTTACAATTACCAGTATTGAAAAACTCATCAATATTATCGATCGCCAGATTAGCCATTG
>Ga0257117_1001142_pt1 | contig 16600 bp, 16 predicted proteins | sample SI112_135mmetaG_FD_190157 | JGI IMG/M metagenome (GOLD analysis project Ga0257117, IMG submission 190157) | Marine microbial communities from Saanich Inlet, British Columbia, Canada - SI112_135m | ecosystem: Environmental > Aquatic > Marine > Inlet | place: Canada: British Columbia | collected... | reverse complement strand
AATCTTATTTGCACCAGTTTCAATGACGGCCATCGCCAAGTCTTTTGTGGTTAATCGAAAAGTCTGAGGATTTTCATATATTTTTGAAATATCAATAAATGCTCTTCCATGAAGAGGTGTATTGGGATGTTTAATAAATTGCGCTTTTAAAAGGTTTTGATTTACCCCTGTTTCTATTTTTCCAAACTTATCTTTGATTTTTCCAAGTCTAGTATTGAATTTATTTAATTCATTCTCTCTTTTTTCATCACGAAATTTTCCAATGATTGAAAAAATGAGACCGTCTCTCAGCCCTACAAAAGGGACTAAAATTTCATCTCCTTGTGACTGTTCGACAACCAAATTTAAAACCAAAGCAGCTGGGAAGGCAACATCAGAGCGGTCTGCTGTGAAGCCAAACTCTTTCATAATCCCAGAAGTTCCAAGCTCTTCAAACTGTACTTTCAGTTGAGCTAATTTTTTGCCACTAATAACACCTAACCCAGTGTGATTAGTGTCTCCAGTAAGTGAAGCAAAACGCTCTATATTTCCACCTGTACCCAAAATCCTTTTGATTTTCCCGGCCTTACTGGCCTTTTTCAAAAATGGTGTGATGAGCTCTTTATATTCTTTCAAAACCTCTTTTTTCGATCTGTTTTTCAAATGCTCTAAGGTTCTTATGGTCCCCATGGGATAAGACTCTCTCATTAGGACTTCACCTTTATCGACAAAGCTCAACTCAACACTACCGCCCCCTATATCGATCATCAGTGAACAACCTCTACTTAAATCCACTACATTAAAAACGGCAGAGCTTATAAGTTCTGCCTCTCTATCACCAGAAATAGTATTAATACAAATACCCGATTTCTCTGTGATTAAATCTACAAACTCTTTAGAATTTTCAGCTTCTCTCAGCGCTGATGTGCCAACTGCCATAATTTCAGATACATTATAAAAATCTATAATATTGGAAAATTGCACGAATGTTTCTGCCGATTTAGTAAGTGTTTCCTCAGAAATTTTACCGGTATTAAAAACATCAAGACCAAGACGTAAGGGAAAGCGTACTTTATCTAGAAGAAAATATGTCCCATCCTTTAGATATCTAACAATCACGAGCCGGACTGCATTTGATCCTAAGTCAATGGCGGCAAATATTCTTTTTTTCTTTTTAAATGGCCAAAGTAACATCTAGCTCTCACTTAAAAAAAGAGAAGACTCCAAAATAGAGCCTTCTCATGACAATTCTAATTTTATTAGAAACTAAGTGTAGAGGGAAGAGGAAAAACGAATTGAGTAGATGAATCTCTTAAACTATGGCCCTCGCCTGAAATAGTAAGTGGTACATCTTTAACTGAAATTTGTGCTTTTTTTATAGAGTCTACAATAGGCATAGTCTTACTAAGATTGGCCGCCAACTCCGCACGCTGTGAATTCACAATTCCTTCACTTTTAACTTTTTTGCTCAAAAAGATCTTTGTGTCTACAGTTTGCATGATAATTTCTTTAATCTGAGCAGGTTTTAGGTTCTTATTTATTGATCTTAATCTTCCCGCAATCCTTGCAACATATGGAGCCGCTTGTGAGGTTCCACTCACCTCCATATATTGGTCACCAGGAATAGTCGATCTGATAATAACTCCAGGAGCTGCAACATCAACTCTGTCTTCACCGTAGTTAGAAAATTTTGCTAGAAGCTTTCTATCCATCGTAGCTGCGACACTTATAACATTATCTCTTTCGACACTGGCCGGACTTGCTGGAAACTGATCATTATCACTGCCATCATTACCAGCAGCAAAAACAAAGAGAGTGTCAGGAGCCGCATCAACAAAAGACTCTCCACCTACAACCATTGCCTCAAGAAAAAACTTACTATAAGTTTCTAGTTCAGCAGCCGTTGGCTTTCTCCACCATAGCCCCATAAAAAGTGGAGTCACAATTGCCTTGGCCTGTCCAATTCCAGTACCAAATGACCCATTGGCCACTTCTACCGAGTGATTGTTAAGGTATTCACCCATCTCTTTAAAAAGCACCCCTTGCTGTTTTGATAACTCAGTGATTAACCCTTTAATAAGGCCATCTCTAATGCCAGCAGCAAATGCCTGCATCCCTAAAACGCGGGCCCGGTGGATGAAGGGCTTAACTTCAGTTGGGATTAATTTTAACCCCATAATTTTATTTCCCGGAACTCCTTTAGCAGCGATACCAGCTACGTGAGTGCCATGGATAAAATTCCCAAATTTTTGAACTTCCATCAAAAACTTAGGGTTCTTTGTTTGGGCCTTTGCCCAAGAAATTTCATCTGCAGTCGCTGTTCCTTCAAAAATCTTTTTTTGAATTTCAAAAAAACGATAGGGGTCTTTACTAAACGTTCCCAAATATTTGTAGTCGATAATATCACTGTTTGACTCAGCAAAATTCCAACCATAAAAATCATCGGGGTAACCGTTACCATCTTCATCTCGAAGATTTCCTGGAGTCTCTCCAGCATTGGTCCACATTTGAGCCGCCAAATCTGTGTGCTTATAGTCAACTCCAGAGTCAACAATGGCCACAGTAGAGGCATGTGAAAAACTAATAAATAAAAATAGAATAATAGGTAATAGAGTCGTCTGTGCTTTCATAAAAAGCTCCTCCTTGAGACACTGTTCATCCTTGACAATAATTGAATGCTACTATCTTCAAATCCTAAGTATTCTCTGTCAACGATTATGAGTTTGTTAAAAACTTACACCTAGAATAATCCACTTGTAATAAATTCAAGAGACCTCCCAACACTAACCGCGTTGTGTTATAAATACCCAAAATATTTAATGGGGGATTACAGTGGAAATCACGAATAAAGAGGAGTCCTGGAAAGGATTCAACCTAATAGCCAATACTTATGACCAAATTAATAGACTGACTTCACTAGGAATTGATGGTTCCTGGAGAAAAAAATTGGCATGTTATCTTCCACATAAAGAACATCTTGATATTCTTGACCTTGCCACTGGCACTGCTGAAGTCGCCATTGAGCTTAGCAACATTTACAAGCATCGCGCCAAAATCACTGGTGTAGACCCAGCTGCTCATATGGTTGAAATCGGCCAAAATAAAATAAAAGAACAAGGCCTTGATAAACAAATCTCACTCCAAGTGGGAAATGCCATGAATTTGGATTTTGACGATAATAGCTTTGATGCCGTCACCATTGCCTTCGGAATCAGAAATGTTCCCAATATAGATACGGCACTCAAAGAAATCTTCCGAGTTTTAAGGCCCGGAGGCAGAGTCGTTATCCTTGAATTCTCACTTCCTAAAAATATTTTCGTCAAATCGGGCTACCTGCTCTACTTTCGACACATACTCCCCACCATTGGCAGGATCATTTCAGGTCACAAAAATGCCTATAGCTACCTTAATAAGAGTGTTGAGGACTTCCCTTACGGTGACGCCTTTCTAACCCACCTTGGAAAAGCAGGGTTAATCAGGGTAAAAGATACTCCTTTAAGTCTAGGTATTGCATCCATTTACACAGGTGATAAAATTTAGAGAGAAGGTGGCCAGATTACCCGAGGCTTTGGGTTTGCTATCTTTCACATCGTTTTCAAGGGAGAAGTCGTTGTTCAAGGTAATTGCCATTACTTTGCTAACTTTCTACTGCTTTAGTAAGCAGGCTTCAGCGCTTGAAGCGAGGGCCTATGCTCTAATCAATCTGTCCGACCCTTCATATAAAGATGCTAATGATGAGGATATTTCAACTAGCATGAGAGGTGCACTTGGTATTGGCGCACTTGGAGCCATTGACTTGATCCCCATGTTCTTTCAAATGGAGTCAGGGCTTATTTACAATAAGAAAAAATTCGCCATAGACCCTGATGGCACTACAGAATCATGGAGCATGCTAGAAATCCCTATAGGAGTAAGATTTAAGTTAAATCCTTTTAGTGTAATGGCCGGTTTCTATTACCAGATGTATATGGGAACAGTTAAGGTTGCTGACGCTGAAAATAACTTTAACGAGTATGAGTTTGAAAAGAAAAAATATGGCACCTCCGATTTAGGCTTCTACATGGGAGCTGGCTACAATTTTTATGGTTTTTTGTTCACCGATATAAGACTAGGCTACGGATTCAAAAATAACCACATTGGTGGAAGTAGTTTAAAATTTGTTCAATACCAAATATGGATTGGGGTCAAGTTTAGCCTTTTTTAATCCCTATTCATCTGCCTTTTAACTTTTTCCAAAATACTTAGGACCTCATCGCATTCTTCTTCTGTGAATCCACTAAGGCCACAGCTTGGAGTTAAAACGATCGGTATTTCATGAGGTGTCATTAACATTCGATTCAAAAAGCTAATTACTAATTTTTCATCGTATGAGTTTTTCTTATCTGTTGGATAAACTCCAATGAACACAAAATGGGATTGTTTTCGAAATTCTTTTAAAAAACTATCCAATTGTTCTAGTTCCTCACGAAATTGATAAAGATCAAAAGAAAAAAATGAGGGTGCAATTTTTTTAATGGTGGATAGCGCAGGCCTCCCACAACAATGGAGCCCCCAATTAATATTGGGAAACTTTTTTCTAAGGCCATCAAAAAATTCAAGTAGATCATCCTCATTAACAAATTCAATTGAAGGGCAGTCAAAACAAAGTAAACAATTTGGAATCATTGCCCATAACTCGCCTGCGGTTTGCAATAAATTTGATCTGGAGTTTTGATAGGCATGAGGATCATCATTGTATTGCATCAATAATAAATCAGGACCGGGCAAATGAATGCAAAGCCTATCCTCTGATTTTTTGTCAATGGTCATCAAGTTGATTCTATCTTGGTATAGCTCTAACCTCTTTTGGTGATCACTTATTCGCAAATTTTCCAATTGCCCAATAAGAGAATGCTTTGGATTTAGCTGGGGTAATTCAAATAATACTGGAATATCTAACTTTCTAGAAAAGCTTAGCGCACAGTCATAGTTTTTATGGGGAAGTGAGCCAATTGCAGAGGTAATGAATTTTTGATTAACAAGCTCTCCATTTACCACAGTTTTTCTCCACTACTTCCAAATGCCCAAAATGAGAGGGAAGTTAAGTATTTTTAGTTGACCATTGTCTTTTTTTGATTGTTTCAAATTACCTTCGCTTTTAGACTCAGAATATACCTTGTTGAGAGACATAGGGAGTATTCCCCTTAGATACTGAACATGATGTTCCAAAGGTCTAAGTAAGGGTCTCCCCTTTTTTTTCCCTAAAATTTCGCCCATACATTTTTAAAAATATCTATAATTTCTTCTACTTCACTATTTTTTATTCTGTAGTCCCAAGACAACCTAATCACTCTTTTGGCCTCGTCAGTACTCGCTCCGAGGGCCCTCGCCACATGGTTTGGAAGAGAGCTTCCAGAGCTGCAGGCAGAGCCAGCGCTAAGCTGAATTCCCGCCATATCAAAAGCTGCAATTTGTATATCTGAATTTATCCGTGGATGAGAAAGAAGAAGTGTATTGCCTCCTTGCCCGGTACATCCATAACACTTAATTAAAGGTTCCAAAGCTTGCAGTGAGCTTTGTATTTTATGGTAAACATTGTCTAAATGAACAAAATCAATTTTTTTCTCGAGCTCTTCAAGTGCCAAATAAATAGAGTAGATCCCCTCAGTATTGGGAGTGCCTCCCCTAAGGCCTTGGTCGCCTCCTCCTTCAATTAACCCGGGGAATTCAATGGATCTGGTGTATGTCCAGCCAACCCCTTTAAAAGCACCAAATTTGTGTCCTGAGTAGGTTGCAAAATCGATGCACTGCTCATGTTTAAATGGGAATTCTATTTTCCCAATAGACTGGGCCGCATCTACATGAATAACAAGGCCTTGGTGCTTTGCCTTTAGATCATTCAAAAGACTTTGATCCCAAATCACACCGGTCTCATTATTGGCCCATAAATAATTTAATAAAATTGGTCTATTTTTATTGCTATCCAAAAGCTTTTCAAGCCCCTCCAGGTCAGGACTACCATCTTCATTAACTCCAAAAAATTGGCTTTTAAATGATTTTTTCTCGCCCCAATTTGATAAGGCAAAGCAAAGCTTATGATCAATTTCTGAGAATAAAAATAGCCCATTCGGGTGAGCTTCCCAGAAGCCTTTAACAATAGTGTTAATACCTTCAGTCGCTCCTGAATGAAAAAAGAGATTGGACTCACCTTGAAGGTGAGATATTTTTTTTAAAAGTAAATTCTTGGTGGTATTAATTATTTTTTGAGATTTCTGGCCCGAAGAATGCCTAGAGTTTGCATTGCCAAAAAAAAAGTCCCCTTTGGAGATCCAGTCATTGACTGAATCTGCCACAGGAGACGTTGCATTGTGATCTAAATAATGATGTTTACTGGTTAATCTCACCAATTGTCGGTCTTATGGCCGAAGTATATGAGTTGCTTTGTGCATTATTAGTGTCTCCACCAAACTCATTAGTAACTTCAGTTCCTCTCGCCTTTCTTGTAAGATCACCCAGCGAAGTTGTTGCAAGATATTCTTGCATGATGACGCCTAAGTTTTCAAAATAACTCTTAGTTTGATCAAACTCAGGTGTTTGTGCCATTCCCTCACCGTGTGGTACTGGAGTGCCTTCTGCCACCATCGTAGCTACTGCTACATTGGCCTTAATGTCTTTGGCCGGATTAATGTTTTCACCAACGCAATCGAGAACATCTTTAATAGATATTTCATCCATTGCTCTGCCTAGTACATATCCACCGCCAGGTCCTCTAACAGACTTGACTGCTCTACCGTTTCTGAGCTTTCTGAAAAGTTGCTCAAGATAGTGTAGTGAAATGTTTTGACGAGTTGAAATTTCTTGAAGCCGAACTGGGTTCCCTTTTGAATGGGCTGTTAAGTCCAACATTGCTCTAACTGCGTAACGTCCTTTAGAAGTAAGTCTCATTGGTCATCCTCCATAATAAATTAATTTAAACTATTCCCTGTAACCCAACAAATCGTGTGAATGTTGACGCCATTCTGGTGAGTGCCATCCACGCACTCAAAAAAGGTATTAGTCAAAAATCATTCTCTCGATTCCGAACTAAGCTTCCGTTAAATAGTATGATGCCATTACTCAACTTTCGTCAACCTCCAATTACAAAATTGAGGAAAAATTTTTGGTACGGTTCTAAGACCGCTGTAACCCCTGTATTTTCTTCAGGAATGCCCAAAATTCAGTGTCACTTTTGCACCGAAATTTCGCTGACTAAAAGGGAATATTTTTCCTTTTTGGTTGGTTTTTTACCCGTGGGAAGTTCTTTCATATTCAAACATTTTGAATTAGAAGCCACCAATAGAGCTGAGATTGAAATTTCTGGATGGATTGGCGGTTGAATCAGTTGGTTTATTTGTAGAAATATTGAGCTCATAAAAGACAAAATCATCGCCAAGGAGCTTGTAGAGCATGCTTGCGTGCTCAATTCCCCACTCAAAAAAGATCCATTTTTTGTTTTCAACATAAAGACCGAGTTCAAGATGAAGTACTTCTTCGGGCCCGTTTAATCTAAACAAGTCTCCGTGAAGAAAATCTGAGTACTCACTGATAATGGCATAGGTTGGAGACGTTATATCAAGCTCTGGGCAAAAGGCCTTGGTAAAAGTTGTTTTCCCAACCCCAACGTCACCAGTCAAGATAGTCACTGATGGAATCTCTAAATGCTCTCTAATTTCATCCGCAACATAAGGCAAGTCGTTCTCAAAAGCCTTTTTGAGAGTTGCAATTTCCACTCTATCCAATTTTGACCTCGTCTAGTTTTTTGAAAGCATCAGAAAAATTTTCAATGACGTCACCTGCTGTCATCACTCTTCGCCCAAGCTTTTTCCCAGCAATATCGCCCGCCATAGAGTGTAGCACTAATCCTAAGCAGATGCCCTGATAATAAACTTCTTTTTCATCCCGAGCGCTGGGAGAAATAATTTGTCTATCAATCTCAGTCGCCTTTTGGGCCAGCATACCACCTAAAACACCGGCCAAAACATCACCCGAGCCACCTGTTGCTAGCCCTTCATTGGGAAGATAATTGACATAAATATCTCCGGTGGGAAGTGCCACAAAAGAGCTAGGTCCCTTGAGCAAAATTGTCACACCCGTCTTGTCGACTACATCTTTTAAATGAGTAATGGGGTCTTCCAGAATTTTTTTAACATCTACACCAATAAATCTCGCGAACTCTCCCAAGTGTGGGGTAAGAACCGTTAGGTCGGCCCTCTTTTGAAGTAGCTCTCTATCTTTTTCTAAGGAAAGTACATTTATGGCATCAGCATCTAATACCACTGGACCATCAAAGCATTTCATCACCTCGACAACTGCCCTTCTTGAATACTCAGACCAACCAAGCCCAGGGCCTATGACCACACTACTAAAGTTTTCCAATTGTAAGAGCAATGCTTCTGCTTTTTCATCGTCTATAGGAATTTTACCCATCATAATCTCAGGAATAACTCTGCTGCACATCTCCTGATATGACCGCTCCCAAGTAATGGCCGTAACGAGTCCAACTCCAACTTTTAGAGCTGCTTTTGAGGCCAGTGCAAGCGCTCCTGTTAGTCCTGGACTTCCACCCACAACCAGGCAATGTCCAAAAGTGTTTTTGTGGGCAAAGCGCGAGCGTTTCTTTTTTAAAATCCCAGCTTTTTTGTAGTCTATAAGCTTTTTATTGCCGGCCATCAACAGCTCTGGTGGAAAGCCCGCATCAAGTATATGCAGCTTTCCAATCCTCTGTGGACCTTGATCAATAAGGTGACCTATTTTGGCAGCAGCAATAGCAAGAGTAGTTGTGGCCTTTATAGCGCCACCTTCATAAAAGCCAGTGTCTCCCATAATTCCTGAAGGGATATCGATAGAAACCATCTCATCAGCATACTCATTGGCAAGTTTGATAACATCGAGAACAAAGGCAGACAGAGGAAGCCTTACGCCGGTGCCAAAGATAGCATCTATGACAAAATACTCATCTTGATTGTTGTGGAAATAGGATAAGAGTTCATCTGGATCTTTTATATCATTGACTTTAATGCCATAGTTTCTGGCCAACTGAAGCTGAAACTTTAACTCATCAGAGCAATCGGCCTCAGAAAAAAGCATAAAGGCCCTGACACTAATACCATGTTTTATAAGATGTCTGCCAATGGCCAAACCATCAGCTCCATTATTGCCCCTTCCGACAAGTAGTACAATTTCACCAAAATCTCTATCTTTTAAAAAGTTACTAAATAAATAATCTGCTCCATCGCTTCCTACATTTTCAATAATAAGGGATTCAGTCATGCCAAACTTACTAAAGGTAAGCTCTTCAATTTCTTTCATTTCTGCTGTATTAACAATTCTCATCAAAAACCCCTCTCAAATCTTTCACAACCCTAGCAAGCCCCAGGAATACCGCTTCCGAAACAACCCAGTGACCAATATTATATTCTTCAAAACCACCTGATTTTAAAAGTGGTAATACGCTCTTATTAGTAAGCCCGTGACCAGCGTGACAAGCGATATTTTTTGAATCTAAAAAAGCCTTGGCCTTTTGGAATGAACTCAAATGGCCCGAAATATCTTCACCATTTAAAAAATCCGTTGCATATTCACCCGTATGGATTTCAACAGCATCAACGCGAAGATCGAGGGCCCTCATTAAAATTTCTTCGCGGGCCTCAAGAAAAAGAGAAATTTTAACTCCCTTAATTTTTTCTTTAAGCTGATTACACACACCTTGAAGTTTGGAAAAAATATCATCACTTAGTAAATTGAGGCCACCTTCGGTTGTTAACTCTTCACGTTTTTCAGGAACGAGGCAGATCCAGCTAGGGGCCACTTCAATTGCAATATTCAAAATGTCCTCAGCTGCTCCCATTTCTAAATTAAGTGGTTTACCAAATTTTCTTGTCACGAGTGCAATGGCAATAACATCTGTGTCTTGAATATGCCTTCTGTCTTCTCTTAAATGAATTGTGATCTGATCTGCGCCATTTTCCAAGGCCATTTCAGCAGCACCCACAAGACTTGGGTATGATTCCCCTCTGGCCTGTCTAAGCGTTGCTACATGATCAATATTTATACCTAGTCGCGGCACAATCAACTCCTCTTCAAATCGTTTAGTTTAGCGCTTTCTTCACTACTTCTGCCAATTCTTTACAAAGGGCCAGGATCTCCTTTTCAGACTCTCCTTCAATCATGACTCTGGCAAGAGCTTCTGTACCTGAATAGCGAAGAATCACTCTACCTGAATCCCCTAGCTCTTTTTCCGTCTTTTTGAGTGCTTTAGATATGGCCTCAACCTGGTCAAATTCAGGTTTAGTGGCCACTCGCACATTTTCCATCACTTGTGGAAAAAGAGTAATCTCACCAATTAAATCACAAAGAGGTCTTTGATAAAATTTAACTGCTTCGAGTATTTTGAGTGCTGCGAGAATTCCATCTCCAGTAGTAGAAAATTGCCTAAATATAATATGCCCTGAGGGTTCTCCTCCTAAAATAGCACCAGACTTTTTCATTCTCTCTAAAATATAGCGGTCTCCCACATCAGCTCGATGAAACTTAAGACCAATACCTTCAATAAATTTCTCAAGCCCTAGATTTGACATTGTTGTACCAACAACCTCATCACCCGGCCCTAGCTCGCCTTTATCTAACAAAAATTTTGCACATACACCGATCAGTCTATCACCGTGAACAACTTGCGAGCGCTCATTAATCATTGTTAGGCGGTCGCCGTCTCCATCTAAGCAAATCCCAAGGTCTGCTCTGTAAGTGGAAACCATGTCAGCACAATTTTTTGGAAAAAGTGAGCCACACATAAGATTAATATTTTTCCCGTTGGGGTTATCACCCATAGAAACGACCTCCGCTCCCAATTCTTCAAAAACCATGGGAGCCACTCTATAGGCAGCTCCATTGGCCCCATCAACAATCAGTCTGAGTCCGGCAAGAGAGCAATCACTCCCAAGAGCAGATTTAACATGAACAATATAACGGCCGTGAATCTCATCAATTCTTTTAGTTCTTCCAAGTTCACCATCAGATTTAAGAGGAAGAGACACTTCTCCCAAAGTCATCTTTTCTAATTCTAACTCCACGGCGTCTGGAAGCTTGTTTCCCTCATTATCAAAAATTTTAATTCCATTGTCGTGAAACGGGTTATGAGAAGCTGAAATCATTACCCCTGCATCGGCCCTCATACTCTGGACAACAAAGGCCACTCCTGGTGTTGGAAGAGGTCCAGTAAGAATGGCCCTGCCCCCTTGAGAGCATACCCCTGAGGCAAAAGCTTGCTCAATCATATAGCAGCTAAGCCTGGTGTCTTTCCCGATAATAATGAGAGGCGTTCTTCCCCGTTGTAATTTTTGAAAATAGTGCGTGACGGCCCGGCCTAAGGCCATGGCGATTTCACCAGTGATCGGATAGAGATTTGCCTTGCCGCGAACCCCATCAGTTCCAAAAAGCTTTCTTTTTGTCATAATGTCTCCGTTTCTTTGAGAAGCCATATTATCAATTAATCAATGTCTTTGGAAGAAATCTTAACTGATCTGCTATTTGATTTTTACAGAAATCTTTTCAGGGTGAACTTTTAAGAGATGAATGTCGTCAGGCAGTAATGCCTTGAGAGCGATTTTGACTTTCCCAGAGCTGCTCTCTGGGATATCGGCAACAATTTGGACCTCACTTTTACTAATTTTTCTACCAGGCTCTTCGGCCAGTACTTCTAAAGTTGCATAACGATGTGAAGCAGAGACAATTTTTTTGGAACTTAGAAATCTTATTTTCAGCTTTTTGAGCGTTAGATTGGCAGAGGTAGGCCGAACTTGATAATGAAGTTTGATATCCCGCTCCTTGTCAATATGAACGACTCTGGAATCTTCCATTAGAGGAAACACATTGAGACTGCCTTCACCTTTAAGGGTTGAAAGATCAACCGGCTTAGTTGGTACGGAGCTAACTTCATCAACAAGAGATTTTGGTCCACCAATAGTTATGGTTTTTTTAGATAATTTTTTTGAAAGGATCTTTTGCCCCTCAGATACTTCCCCCACTAAAGACATCTTAAGCGGAACTTTCTTTTCATAATATTTATCAATTTTAATTTCAATAAACTCAGGCCTTAGAACCTTTGTACTCACCCCCAAAGGAACTGAAACCATGTCCCCATTAGGTTTTAGCTTATAAGACTTTTGCTTTTTCTTAAATTTATGGCGTATATCCATTACAATTTTTTGATCACTTCTGGCCAAGTTTCGCAGGAAAGCACGGGGTCCTGTAAATTTAAAGTTAACTTCAGTTTCTGACAGAGAAAGAACTTTATAACCTTTGGGAGTAATTACCTCCACTTCTAGGGACTTTTCAATTTCCAGTGGCAATGTACTCAGAACATAAATCCAAAGTAAGAAGGAGAAGAAGAGGGAGAAAAATTTGAGTATATTTTTATTCAAACTTTGTCCCCTCTAAGGCGTCTATTATGGGTGATACCACTTTCTGCTATAAGAAGCCGGTACAGGCCATCTCTCATTTCTTTTGGTCCGACCAGGGGGATTATTTCTGCTCTGTGAAAGAGATGAAATTTTCCAGTCTCTTCACTGACAGTAATGACAACGCAGTCGGTGAGCTCACTTATTCCCAAGGCCGCCCGGTGCCTAGTGCCCAAATGACGATGAATTTCAACACTTTTAGACAAAGGTAAGAAGCAACCTGCAGAGTTGAGTCTATTTCCTGAGATAATAACCGCCCCATCATGAAGAGGACTTTGATGCTGAAAAAGACCATAGAGCAAATCTGCTCCCAAAAGAGAGTCTAGCTTTGTCCCTGTATTGGCGTAATTGAGAAGTCCATTTTGTTTTTCAAATACAATTAAGGCGCCTAGCTTTTCTTTACTCAAGGCCCAGCTTGCCTCTACCACTTCTTCTATTAACCCCTCGGTCGTCTTCCCTCTCCTGCGACTCCAAAGACCCGCTCTTCCCACTGAGACTAATGCCTGCCTTATGGGATCTTGAAAGAGGATCACCATTATGATGAAAAAATCTCTAAAAAATTGTCTTAGTATCCAATTGAGAGAATAAAGTTCATATGAGCTACTTACGATGAACAAAATCACTAAGGCCATGAGCCCAAATAACATCTGGACACCACGAGTTCCCTGCAGAATTAACAAGAAATTATATAAAACGATCGCCACAATAAAAATATCTAGCGAGTCGGTCCAAGTAAATTGTCCTATAAATTCGCTCAAGCGATCCATAGATTTACCTTTTCTAAACAATCCATATAACATAGTTTCGACTTTCCAATTTTATGATTAAATTATTTAAAAAAGGATTTATGATATGGATAATTTGGCCACCTTAGAAATTGAGACCGATGGAATGGGCCTTACTGATATAACAGACCAAATTAGGGTTTTGTTTAACCAGTACTTTTCAAAAATCATCAGCGTCTATCCATGCGGTATTCTCCACTTTCATATTCCCCATACCAGCTGTGCCATTACAATGTCCGAGGCATTTGATCCCAGTGCAAAAAAAGATCTTGAAAGTTTTATGGATCATATAGCACCTCAAAACCTCCCTTTCATTACCCATACAGCAGAAGGTCCAGATGACTCTCCCTCTCATATGAAATCGATTATTGTTGGTGAAAATAGATTTGTTTTTATTGATGCTGGACAACTCTTACTTGGAACTTGGCAGGGGATCTATTTATGTGAGTTCAGGTCATCACCAAAAAAACGTAAGATCCATATGAAGTACGCTCCCGATGCTTTCAATATATAGTTAGTTTTCTGTACATGGTGCTCATATTCTTCATAGCTGGGTTTACTCAGATCTGTTCACTCCTGGGGAATTTCACCCAATTTGCAAAACTTAAAGGCCTTGAATTTTAAAGAGTTTTTAAAGGGTTTTTGGCACCATCTTTGCTCTTATAAGAGCTAGGATGGCAAGTGCGTTTCTCTCCCCTACCCATAGTGCAAGCTCGCCATCACTAGAATAAGGCATCCAAGCTTCCCCCCGGCTTGGGTGCCTTTTACTATATTTGCTTAGGCAGCTTCCTTATCATCAGATGATATTAAAGTATTTGGTGAAATCGGCACAACATTTTTTGTCTCAAGAGATTCTATAATTTTATCGGCCTGCAATAATTTCTTTCGGAGGGCCTCTCTAGAAATACCCATCGCCTTTGCAGCTTTTGATTTATTGTTACCATTTCTTTTTATTTCGGCAAAAATTAACTTCCTCTCAATAAGCGCCATTCTGTCTTTTAGAGGAATACTGTAATCCGATGCAAAAGGAATATCTCCAAAAACCTGATAAGTCGATTTGGTTTGATCGTAAAGTGGTAAGGCCTGATCGGGAAGCTTTGATATTGTATGAGATTTAGGATTATATGTAACCATTCGTGAAATACAATTTCCAAGCTCTTTAACATTACCTGGCCAATCATAATCCTTAAGCTTGCCCAAAATTTTGGGAGACATAGTCTTTTCGAGTAGTCCTTGTTTTTTGCATTCATTTTTCAAGAAGTAAGAAATCAACTCCTCAATATCTTTCCCTCTTTTTCTTAGTGAAGGCATTTCAATGGGTGTTTGAGCAAGAAACTCATAGAGATCTTTATTGAACTCACCATTATTCACCATTCCCTCTAGATCTTTTGAGGAGGTGGTATGAAGTCTAACATCTAAGGCCACAGTCGAGCCTTCAATAGTTTTTTGAGAGAGCACTTCAACAAGTTTTTTCTGATGAGGAATTGGGAGAAAACAAATTTCTTGTAGAACAAGTGTTCCTCCGTGAGAGTTTGCAAGTTTGCCTCCGAGATCTCCCTTACCAAAAAGTTCTTCCCAAATTGCATCTTCTTCTTTCCCACCACAAGTCACACATTCATAGCTCTTAGGACCTCTTGGACCCTCTTTATGGATAATTCTAGAAAGCAGAGATTTTCCACTTCCATACTCTCCATTTACAAGAAGTGGGGTTTCCAAATTTTTAACTTTTATAATCGACTCTCTTACTCCCTTCATCACCTGAGACTTTCCTATCAACACAAATTCCCGGTTGAATGGAGGAGAGAATCTTCTAATTGTCGATTTTTCTGAAATAGGATCATAGTCGTGAAAAATAGCAGAAAGTACTAAAGATAAAACTTTTAGTGTAATTTCATCTTCACTATTGAATCTTTCAAAGCTTCTCTTATTGAGAATCATAATCACACCAACGACTTTTTCTTCGCGATTGTGAAAGGGGTAACTAAGTACAGATTTAGGCTCTACACCAAAGCGGTGTTCTGGATCATCTGGCTTAATTCTTGAAGTATTTTTTCTAAAATCAATATTGAGCGGGATTCCTGTGGTAAATACAGCTCCGGGAACTCCAAGTCGGTAATCAAACTTGAGGTCTTCTTTGGGAACTCCAAAGGCCGCAATACTTTGTAATTCATTTTCTTCAGTATTAATTAAAAATAGACTTGCCCTAGATCCATGAACATTTCTCACAACATCTTGCAGTACTCCATTGATAAAATCCTCTCTTCTTCCAAAGTTAGTCATATCTTTGAAAATAGACAACAGGAGTGAAAACATTTCCATGCCTTCATTTGAACTTGTGTATCTTTCTTTTAATGCTGATTTTGATAGACACTCTCTAAGTCTCTCATGAGAAAAACTGTGAACGAAGGCCTCTATGAATTTTTTAAGATCTCCAAAATCTTCCTCTTCAAACTCCACTCCATATATAATCAGCTCTTCGTTATGAGAATCCGAAAACGCTCTCACAACAGTAGATTTCAAGTCTAGTGAAAATCCTTTAAAGTGAAGAGAAACTCTCAATTCATCTTCAGATGAAATTCTCTCTTTGGTTTTAAAACCAAGACCTGTCACACTCACATCAACAAGCTTGCCATCATCTATATATACAAAGTTGCCACTATCATCTTCTTTCTCCACTAAAAATCGAATATCATCGGCCTCCTCAATAGCAATCCTATAGGATTGATAGAAGCGGTATTCTGACATACTTGATAACATAGATTGCCTCCCAAAAGAGATATTTCAATACATCTAGTCGGTAATCCACCCCTTTAACTTAGCTCTTTGCCATAAATAATTGCCAATTTTAAATTCACACTTCCCTGACCTTTTAAGTCAGGTTTCAATGAGATCACTTTACCCATAACGACATCTAGGCAATTATCCCAACTCATTACAAAGGAGATTCTAGTTTATCTTAAGTTATTTTAACTTTATGAAAGCTGTACAGGGAAGTTTAATTACCCAAGTGTAAAGCTATGTTTTAACACAAAAGAGAAATAATCATGGATGCCACATTTTGAGCTGAGCACTCTTCCCAGTGTTCAAAACTGGGCATTGAATTAACCTCTAAAATGAGGGGGCATGACCCATCAAAAATGAAATCAATGGCCCCATAACTAAGCTTTGAAGTTCTCATCACTGACTCTGCTAATGACCTTAAGGACTGGTCTAACTGTCCCAAACTTATAAACTTGGCCGAAGTCTTATACTGATGGTTTTTTTTCACCTGAGTACCAGTCTTTTCAATGGCCCCCAGGATTTCTCCCCCCACGAACATTACCCGACATTCTTTCTCGGCTTTAACGAATGGCTGAATCAAGA
>Ga0257117_1001138_pt1 | contig 16627 bp, 17 predicted proteins | sample SI112_135mmetaG_FD_190157 | JGI IMG/M metagenome (GOLD analysis project Ga0257117, IMG submission 190157) | Marine microbial communities from Saanich Inlet, British Columbia, Canada - SI112_135m | ecosystem: Environmental > Aquatic > Marine > Inlet | place: Canada: British Columbia | collected... | reverse complement strand
TTTATGCTAAAATTCACTATAATTGTACTGGACTTATTTTTTATCTACTTTAACCGATGTAAAGTGAGTCATAACGCTAAAACAGTGGAAAGATATAATATTTTTCCCCAACAATTGGAGTTTTTATAGGCCTTATCACATATGGCCCTAGATCCCAGAAGCTAAGTTAGCACCTACTGTTGCCTCTTAGAACACAGGATTTAAACAAGGCCTGCGAGCTAATAAATAACGTGTTTTAAAATTTAGAGGTAATTATCATGACTAAAGAAAAAAAAATTTCCAAATCTCCGCTGACCCTAAAACTCGGGCCTTCGCACAAACTTGGTCAACTATCATCAATTGGTGGAATTCACCCTAACCGCTCTGTAAAAAGAAAGCGCTACACTGGGGTCACAAGTATTCGACCAAAACCAAGCTTGGTACAACCAAAGAAGCCAGAAATTGATTTTGAAAACGATAGTTTTGAACTCGACTCTTAGAGACAGTTCATTTTTTTGATTTTCTTTTTCTAGAACGAGTTTTTCCGTAAGAATCCAACTCTGCTAATAGTTTTTCGCGGTAGTCGTCGAGCTCCCCCAGCCGCTTTGTATGTAAATAACTCAAGTATTTTTTCTGTGCCAAATGCATATTTTCAATAAAAACTTTTTGAAAATCCTTGAGGGATTTAAAACATAAAACCCTCTCTTTATAGCTCAATCTCTTTTTCTTTCTCTTCTTCCCATCACCTTCTTCCATTTCGAAGGTATAAAATTGGCCATTGCAAATTAGGTCTTGGCGAGAAATAAACTTTTCAATCTCTACTCGCAAGCCTTGAACTTTCCTCGGAAACTCATCCGCTGAAAGACTGGGCAACAGCTTTACTTTTTGGGTAATTTCATCAAATTGACCAGAGTCGGCGACATAAGAGCTCAGTTGCTCCTTGGCCAAACCTGGCTGGGCCAAACCTTGCTGGGCCAAAACCAGCTGGTTACACAAGAGAGTATAAAGTAAAACTATCAGATATTTATTCACACCATAATTCTAAGGAGATCACCTCAATCTGAGAAGTGAAAACCTTACCCTGGATTGCTGCAAAGGGGCATTTTCGATAGAATTAAAAAAGATATAAGGAGCGAAATACTTGAGTGTTTCTATTAGCATCCCATCATCAAAGTTTCTGGCCAGTCTCGCCCTCAGCGTGTGTGTGCTTTCTTTTGTCTTTTCGAGACCCCTCTATGCAGAATCCAAAAGGACAGATGCAAGACTCGAATTCGAAACAGGCTATGGAACCTACAGGTATGAAGAGTCGAGGGACAATCAAGTTTTTCTCGATGAGGAAGCTGACCTCGCTGGCATCGATACAAAAGCAACAATTGGATTCATGTTTCTTCCCAACTGGATGGACTTTCATGCCTATGGGAGATATTACAATCCAATCTCTAAAAAAGGTGGCAATACAACAAGAGTTATCGAAATGGCAGCACAACTGGCGCTAAGAGTCCCCTATTCAAGACCAATGGATCTTTCTTTAGTTGTCGAACAATATCAAATGAAGATGCATACCAACAATTCTACCTTTGGACTAAATGATCTTTACTCAACCAGTTGGTACCCAAGACTTGAATTCTCCTTAGGCGAAGGAGGAGGTCTCGAATTTTTAATGCATATCCAGTACACGGCCTACACATTCCAAGGTGAGAGAAAAGAGTTGGAGGCAGGTCTTCAATTTAGGGTCCCTAAAAATACAGTTGTGGCCTTCCCCTATAATTTATTTCAAAGTGATTTTGCTTTCAAAGTGGAATATTCCCATACCAATATAGATATTGACCTTGTTAGAGATGTCCACATTAGAATTAGACGTTTATCAACTAAGTTGAGTTGGAATTTCTAATGGTCGATTTTTTCTCAGAAAATTTTTGATATTTTTTCGATATAGTTTTCAATAGTTTTATTTTTACTAATTTGAAAAACTAGTGCCACATTTTTTGATCTTGAATTTACTCCTGAAATTATTTCGATATTAGACTTTGGAATGCCTAGAGATTTAGATAATTTTTTTATCACGGATTTGTTAGCCGCACCCTCTACTGGTTTTTCCATCGTGTGGATCTTAATGCTGCCACCATCAGTGACTTGTATTTTTTCAATTTTTGCTCCTGGCCTAATTTCAAATGAGATCTCAAAATAGATTGAATCTACTGATTTTTCGTATTTATTTAATGCCACACCAAAGCGGTGAAATGTCTTTGCCAGGTCACAATACTCATTCAATGAGCTTTCTCCAGTCCTTAGTTCCAAGAAATTTTCCTAACTGCAAAATAAGATCTGAAAGAGGAAGGCCTACAACATTTGAATACGATCCCTCTAATTTGGAAATAAATAAGAGTCCCGCTCCTTGTATTCCATAGGCACCTGCCTTATCAAGAGAGTCCCCAGTTGATAAGTATTGCTCCAAAATAACATCTTCAATTGGATCAAACCATACTGAAGACTTGCAAAAAAAATGAAACCTTTTTTCCTTAGTTCCCAAATAGACTCCTGTAAGAACATCGTGCTTTCTTCCAGATAATTTTTTTAATATTGATCTTGCATCATTTGTGTCCACAGGCTTGCCAAGGATTTCATTTTCAAGACAAACAATAGTATCTGCAGCAATGACTAGCGGAGATGATGTTTGGTCCACACTCATCAAGTGTTCTAGTGTCGACTTACCTTTTAAAATGGCCAAATCAACAACTACTTCTTCAGGAGAACTACAAGCACTTTCTTCAACTACTTCTGTTGTGCGCACCACGAATTTAAGGCCTAGATGTGATAAAAGCTCAAATCTTCTAGGACTTTTACTAGCGAGAACCAGTTGAAGGTTTTTCAACTATCTTCCCTTTAAGTAGCGTTGAAGTAGCCACTTCTTTTTCAGTTTATTGCCTCTTACCCAGTAGTCTTTACTAGAGCTATCTGAATAGTAATTGAGGTGCCGAACATAATCTTCAATAACTTTTCCGTGAAAAAATTGTGAAACATTTTTTAGAATTCTAGCATTTGTATTTCTATACAAGTGTTTTATAGATCTGAGTTTAGATAAATTATTGGTCTCAGTTCTTCTTGTATGTTCAAAGAGAAATTTCAAACGATTAGCTAGGGAAACTTCGATATCATCATCTTTTATTCCTCCCCACAGAAAATAATCAGTCTCCTCTGGGAAAGTCTCTGGATCATTATGAACTAAGATTGGACGACTATATTTTTCATAGAATATCTCTCTGGCAGTCATAATTGATGGAATTCGACTTACAACAAAATCGCTGAAGTTCATGATCTGGGCCACTTTAGGATTTTCAGAAATTGTTCTTCCATCTTCAGAGACTTCATACCAAACCCCTTCATCCAGATCAAAGGTATCTCGATTTTGATAGCCTCTGTAAAAGTACAAACTATCAATATAATCTTTGTCCCTAGTGACAGTTTCAAGGTGGTATGCCTTTTTAGGCTCACTTAGTTTTAAAAACGTTTTTTCTCCCAAAAGAGAATAGAATTGGCCTGTAACATTTTCGCCAAAGACAGTTCCCCCTGCAAAAACGATAAAGCTAAAGTGCCTTCTCTTGGGAATGCCTTTGTCATTTTTAGCAATCTTTTTATTGAGATTTTCTATGTGATTTGAAATACGCTGGTCTTCATTTATTAACCCTGCAAGATTATCCTCGCTGATATCATACTTGCTCTCATAAGGGTTTGCTTCGAGAGGTCTAAGTGGAAGAAATACTCGATCGGTTTCATGCAAATTATTAATTTGATAAGGGTCTGGCTGTCTGGCAATCCAGTGAACAGCTCCTTGATTTATTCTTACATGAACAAAAGTCTCAGTAAGGGACAGGTTGATTTCTTTTAGTGAAACAGATGTGTATGGCGCCATCCTCACCATGGTTCCATTTAGAAGGTACACCCACATAAAACTATCATTTAATGTAAATAGATCATCACCTTCTTTAATAGTCGATCTGTAAGATGCTCTGGCAAAGCCCTCCCCTCTGTATATCCTGCAATCCCCAATACAAGAGATAACTCTGCCAACAATTTCTCCTCCATTGAGATAGTAATTGATTTTCTCTCTTCTTATGCTCTCTTTATCATTTGTCAAAATCCAATCTTTAAGGCTGAGATTCTCTTTGGCCGTGGCCTTCCAGTTAAGCAGCGGCTCCACTTCCTCAGCATTTGCTGAAAAGCTGGCAAAAACCCCAAGTAGTAATATAAAAACGCTGCAAATAACTTTTTCCATATTCCAAGTTTCGGGGGTTTCCCTGACAAAATGAAGCCATTAGCTTAGCCGCGGTATCCTTTGCCGGCACCACAAACAATGATTTACTTGCAAAGTCATCACCCTGGGAACATCCTATAAGGGATGAAAACTTCAATAATTTTAGCGGCAATTTTTTCCTGGATTAGCATAAATTGCTACGCATCCGTAGAACACCCCTTTCGGTACAAACAGGTAAAGGGTCGTTTTAAAATTAATCCATATGAGTACCGAAAATATGTAAGACCTCAACTATTAAATATACTCAGGGAGTTTAATCAATTTCTCAGCCTTATTGATCCACACTTTAAACATATACTCACTTTGAAAACTAAAATTGTTGATACTAATCGCAATATTGGACTATGGAACAAGTCTTGTTTGAATGAATTTAGTGATGATTGCCTTGAGAAGCTCAAATTTATTCATTTGGAACTTGGTCGTCTAGAAAAAAGTATACTGACTGGGCAAAGAAAATATTCTCTTGCAACAAATTCGGGGAATTCACATAGCCTTGAACAAATGACCAGAAATTTGTCACTAGTTAAGTCTCTTGATCAACTGGGAAATCTTGTTTATTTGGCCAACCACCAAGTTGAGCTGATAATGAGTGAGTACATCTCCTACCACGTACCCAATGTTGACTCCAATTTGCAACTCCAGCAAACAATGGGCAAAGTTTTAATTCAATGGGAAATCATGCTTGTAGACTTTACGCCTGATCATTTAAGGGAAGGGGTTCAAGGAGTCTACTCTAATTTTTTTCGAGAAATATCTAGGATCATTTTAACAAAGAATGACTTGAAATATTTTGGGGCCCAATTGGAAAATCTCAATTTCTCATGGAATAATTTTCACCGGACAATAGCTAAAGAAAAATACCTCACGCCCAACAAATTAACGGGTGTGATTGGTACAATTCACACAAGATGGAATATGATTTTAAAAGTTTTGTTAAAAAGAATTAGGTAAGCACCAAAAATGCTTACCTAATAAGTATTTAGATTCTTGAAGATTTGCTTACTTTCATAATGGCTTTTCTGCGTCTTTTTAGTGCTGCTTCTTCTTTTTCACGGGTCTTAAGAGAGGGCTTTTTATGTTCTTGTCTTCTCTTATACTCTTTTACGACACCGTAGGATTCACACAATCTTTTAAATTTTCTAAGGGCCTTATCAACGGGAAATCTCTCGTCAATTCTTAGTTTGATAGGTGTTAATTGTGCCACGAGTAATCACCTCCTTCACAGCAACATTTTCTCAGGTAAAACCCAAGCTATTTTAGAGCGCAGACTCTATCCAGCACGACCTGCATAGTCAACTTATTTGGTTTACACACAGGTCTCAATATGTGAATTATTCAGTATGAATCAACAAATGGGCCTATTCAATGAAGACAAACCGAAGGCCTCTGCCTCTAGTCAAAACCCCATGAACACAAGGCCTTTGGCCCACCGTGCAAGACCTCTTATAAAAGAGCAACTGGTGGGACAAGACAGTGCACTTTTAAAAATTCAGCAGATTTGTGGAAAAGATTCGACCCTTAAAAGCCTTATTCTATGGGGGCCACCAGGTTCAGGGAAAACCACCTTGGCCCACATTTTGGCCAGTACATTTAAGCTTGAGCTCTTCGCGTTTAACGCTGTGTTATCAGGCCTTCCTGAGCTCAGAAAATTGATCTCTCGTGCACTTGAATTAAGCTCAAAATCAGGTCAAAGAACTATTATCTTTATTGATGAAATTCACCGCTTCAATAAATCCCAGCAAGATGCCCTACTTCCCTATGTGGAAAATGGAGACTTCATCCTTATAGGGGCCACAACTGAAGCTCCAAGGGTAAGTGTTAATAGAGCACTACTATCTAGGCTACACACCGTTGAGCTTGGTAAACTAACAGCAGAAGGCCTTGGTGACATCCTCACAAATTGCAACAACAAGTTTAAATTGAATATATCAAGTGAGTGCCTGAGCACCATCTCAAATAATAGCTCAGGGGATGCAAGAGTGGCCCTAAACCTTCTAGAGGGAGTGGCCTCTCACGGTGAAACTGATGTCCAAAAGCAAATGGACCTAACTCGGAAGCTCATTAGCGAGTCGAGCAGGTTTTACGATAAGGCCTCTGATAGGCATTACGATATAATCAGTGCCTTTATCAAGAGTATGAGAGGAAGTGACCCAGATGCAGCACTGCTGTACTTGGCGATCATGATCGACGGCGGAGAAGACCCAGTGTTCATTGCCAGAAGGCTTGTCATTTTTGCCAGTGAAGATGTAGGCAATGCCGATCCTAAGGCGCTCAGTTTGGCAGTGTCCACCATGCAGGCGGTTCAAAATATTGGAATGCCTGAGGCAAGAATTTGTTTGTCACAAACCACCATTTACATGGCCTGCACAGTTAAAAGTAATGCCAGCTACAAGGCAATCGATTCGGCCTTAGAATTTGTAAGGGAGAGGGAGACCATTGAAGTTCCTCCCTATTTAAGATCAACTCCACCACAAAACTTAAAGACACCTTATATTTACCCACACGATTTACCTGAGGGAATTAGTGCCCAAAAAATGACCTCTATTAAATGCCCCACATTCTATACTCCTGGAGATCAGGGTATTGAGAAAAATTTGAAGAACAGGCTCCTAAGACTCAGAGAATTAAAGAGTAAACTCTAAGGCCGAGAATTCCCATCAAACACTAATAACGGGGACTCGATCTTTCTTCCCCCTGCCAGAGGGCCTGCGAATGGTTAGAATAAAAAGATAACGCAACGCAAAGTTTTATGTAAAAGGAGATCATATGAGATCACTACTGCTCTGTCTTATCGCCCTATTTTTTACGCTTAAATCCCACGCTGTCTATCTTCCCCTGGAAGTAAAAGGTTTTGACTTTAATTTGGACACCGGTGGCAGTCAACTCTCCTTTGAAAAGCTCTCTTATGAATCTGCAGGGCTTAAATTTTTAGTGAATCCTCAGACTATTAATCTCACAAGAACTGGAGCAGTACTTGGTTATAAGAACTCTGATCTTGAACTTGAATTTGAGCTGGGAAAAGAGTTCAAAACAATGACAAAATTGGAAGCTAGCGGTCTCGATATTCTGATGGAGTTAAATAAATTTAGTGCGGTATTAGATAATCTCAATTGGAAGTCCCCCAGTGGCTCTGGCTTTATCAACACACTCAATCTTTCTGGTGTAGACAATATCGCTGGCAAATATCCCAACGCGTGGGAAAATCTCCTCGATGCCTTTACTAGAAACCTTGTTGGAAGCACTCCACTAATCAAATTTAATAAAAATGTGAAAATTGGAAATGATAGAAGCGGTAAAGCGATTGAAATTAACCAAATTAAAAAAGCTAAACTAGAGCTGTCAAATAATATGTTAAAATTCACGGGTAAGGCATCAGGTTCTCTTACGATAGGGTTAAAATTTGAGGGACAAGTGAGTTATAATGGACTGGAGAAAAAACTAGTCATTCGCCTCGATAAGGCCAAAGCGGGATTTATTAGTATCAAAGGTTTTGTTTTTGATTCGATTAAAGATATGAAGAACCCACAAATAGAGGTTTCCCCACCTTATATCAAAATGAAAATAAGGAATTAATGTACAATCCCCAAACTCTCAATGTCTTAAGTTTTAACGTAGCGGGGCTGCCCCTTTCAGTTGGTACCCCCTTTGTTAAAGAAAGGGCCCCCCTTCTTAGAAAAAAATTGGCCGAACTCTATCAGTGGGGAAAAGTCGATGTGGTTTTAATCCAAGAGGCATGGGCAAGATATTTTAAAAAAAATCTCCTCAGAGCATGCTTTCCATTTGCAGTGGGAGGTAATGAATTCACTCTAGGAAGTGGACTGATGATTTTAAGTCGATTTCCCATTACAGAATGTGAGTACATTCCCTTTGATGAGAGTCCAAAATTTCCAAAAAGTAATGCTGACGGTGAGTGGCTTGTGAAAAAAGGGTTTTATCTAGCGCAAATTGATCACCCTACTCTAAAAAAAGTTTGGATATCTAATACCCATCTCACTGCAAATTACGCTCCTTTTTCTCATTCCTTTGAAGATTATAGAAAGTCCCAAGTCAAACAACTCTTTGAAGAAACTCTCAAAAAGGCTGGAGGGGACCCCCTGATCATCGGTGGTGATATTAATATGGGTCCTGGAAAATTCTCTATGGATGAGATTTGGACACAGCTTCCTGGTCTCTATCCCGATTTAAGAAGAGTTCCCGTTGATCCCAAAGTAGTCACTTACTGTAAGAAGAACTTCTATAACAGATCATGGGTAGATCCATGTCAGCTGGATCATATTTTTCACACCAATCACTTTTCATCAGTTGATTATCAAATCATGTTTCAAGAAATGGGATTAATTAACGAAAAAACGGCTGCTCAGCTGTCTGACCATTACGGCCTATTTACCCAATTACAAATAAAGCTAAAGCAGCTGCCACCACCTCAGAGTATTTAAAAAAGCTCTGATGGGTCCATTTCACTCAAATGCTTATGAACTGAGTTTAGAAACTGTCCGCCAAGTTGTCCGTCAATAACTCTGTGATCATAGGCATGAGTTCCATACATCATAGACCTAATGGCAATAGCATCACCTTCAGTCACAACCACTCTTTTTTGAATGACTCCAGCTGCGTAAATTCCGATTTGGGGTTGTAAAATAATTGGAGTGGCCATCAGTGTCCCAAAAGATCCCACATTAGTGAAAGTATAAGTTCCACCTGTAAGGTCATCCATTGTTAATCTTCTGGCTCTTGCTTTTTCTGCTAGCTCATTGAGCTTTCTACAAATACCAAGAAGTCCAAGATTATCGATTCCATGAATAATAGGAACTGTCAGACCATTGCCTGGTACGGCCACAGCAAAGCCTAGGTTGATATCTTTTTTTACAATTAAATTATCACCATCAACTGAGGCATTAACTAGAGGATGGTCTTTGAGGGCCTGAGTAATGGCCAGTAAAATAAAGGGTGTATAAGTAAGTTTAAAACCTTCTTGTTTTGCAAACTCAGACTTAAAGCCCTCTCTAAATTTTACTAAATGAGATAGGTCAACTTCGCCCATTGAGTTGACGTGAGCTGAGGTTTGTTTGGAGGCAACCATATTTTTGGCTATGGTTTTTCTCATATTATCGAGTGGAACATACTCAATGCGCTCTCCGGGAGCGAAGGTAAAAGTTGTGTCAGGCACAGTCGCTACAGATGTTGATATCGCGGGGGCCGAAGCACTTGTACGAGAGCTTAGGTAATTCATGAAGTCACTCTTATTTACTCTTGCGCCGGCACCAGTGCCTGAAATTTGTGACAGCTCTGAGAGTGGGACACCATGGTCGGCTGCTAGGGCCTTGACTAGTGGGGTGTAGAATCTTCTGCCTGCTAGTGCGACTTCTTGGATCGGAGCTGAGGCTGAAGCCGGAGCCGGAGCCGGAGCCGAAGCTGAAGCCGAAGCTGAAGCCGGAGCCGAGGCTGAAGCTGGAGTAGCAGCTCCCTTTTCGAAAGGTAGTGATAAGTCTGTTTCTATTTCTGCAATTTGGACACCGACATCTACTGTGTCTCCTTCCTCATTGAAAAGCTTCCAGATTCTACCTTTTGCAGGGGCCGGGATTTCTGACTCTACCTTATCGGTAGAAATCTCTAGTAAGATCTCGTCTAGCTCGACAATGTCACCTTCAGCTTTGTGCCACTTGGTGATAGTGCCAGTTGTAATTGATTCGCCCATTTGAGGCATTACGACTTGTTGTTTTGCCATATTTATTCTCTCTTATTAAAACTCTATTTTATATTTAAACTCAAAAATTTAATGATCTATCATTTGCAGCTAGCACTGCTTCAGCAAGCCACTCTCCAAGAGTAGGATGAGGATGAACGGTTTGAAAAATTTCTTCATCTATCCCCTCCATTTGTCTAAAAAGTGTGTATTCGTGAATTAGCTCAGTGGCCTGTGCGCCAACAATATGAGCCCCGAGCATCTCACCATGCTCTCCCATCAAAACTTTTACAAAGCCTTCTTTTTCATTTGAGGCCACTGCTTTTCCGTTGGCAATGAAGGGAAGTTTTCCCACTCGGTACTTGATCCCTTTTTCTTTTAATGCCCTCTCAGTCATGCCAACTGAAGCCACTTGGGGCTGGCAGTAGGTACAACCAGGAATATTGTTGTGGTCAAGGGGATGAGTAGGAGCACCAGATAAATGCTCAGCCGCCACTACTCCCTCATGGGATGCCACATGAGCAAGAAGAGGAGGTCCAGACACATCACCGATAGCATAAATATTGGGAATATTGGTTCTTTGATACTGATCAACACTGATAAAACCTCTATCAGTTTTTATGCCCAGTTTTTCGAGACCAATATTAGAAATATTTCCTGTCATGCCCACAGCAATCAGGCCCATATCAAATTTATATTCTTTTTTAGAGCCAGCATCAGTCACAAAGAAGCTGACATCTTTTCCGTTATTTTTTGCACCAATTCTTTCAATGCCGAGGCTTGTTCTAATTCCGTATTTTTTATAGGCCTTTTCAACCTCAATTGAAGAGTCTTCGTCTTCAATTGGCAGCAGGTGATTTTGTAATTCAAAGATATGGACATCAACGCCAAAAGCATTCCAAAAATAGGCAAACTCCACACCGATGGCCCCGGCTCCAACAATCCCAATAGATTTAGGAAGCTGTTCAAGCTTGATTGCTTCCCAAGCTCCAATGAGTCTTTTTCCGTCGTGCTCAAGACCTGGAAAACTTTTATAGCCTGCACCTGTTGCTAGAATAAAATTTGTCGCTTCAACGGTTTCTGTCTTGGCCCCATCTACCACTTCAATTTTAGTGTTAGAGACTAATTTTGCAGTCCCTTTTATGACGGTGATGTTGTTTTTTTTCATTAAAAAACCGACACCTTTTGAAATTCTCTCACTGATCGCGCCCGCCCTTTTCACGGCCTTAGCTCCATCAAGTCCCTTAAGCTCCACATCTATTCCCAAGGATTTAAATTGAGCTATCTCATGGACACTGTGGGCCGATTTCAAAACGGCTTTTGTGGGAATGCACCCCCTGTTGAGGCAAACCCCCCCCAACTTATCTTCCTCGACAATTGCTACTTTCTTTTTCAGCTGAGCAGCTCTAATAGCGGCAATGTAGCCTCCAGGACCAGCACCGAGAACAACTAAATCAAATTTTTTCATGAAGTCACCTTGAAATATCCACCTTAGAAGATTCAGTACCTTATGCTAAAAACCTTCCTTTGTTAAGGTGTTAGTGATAGGTATCCACCATGGATAAAATGCTAGTTATGGAGAAGAGCGAAATTAATACGCTGCTCCAGTTTTTCCCTCAGGGGCTTGTTGCCGTCGACTTAGAGACGACAGGACTTTCCCCGCTGATAGACAAAATCATCGAAATAGCCGCTGTAAAGCTCAGTCCAGATGGAAAATTGACGAGCTATTCATCCCTTGTGGACCCAGAAATCCCAATTCCAGAACTCACCACTAAAATCCATGGCATAGAAGATTCCATGGTTAGTGGAGCACCAAAATTGAAAGAGATTTTTCCTGAGTTTTTAAAATTTTGGGGAGATACAGACATGGTGGCCCACAATGCAAAGTTTGATTTAGGCTTTATTGTCTATTTCGCACTCAAAAATAATTTCAACGTTCCCAAGGTCAATATTTTAGACTCTCTTGCCTTCTCGCGTCACGGATTATCAGGTGCCGGAAAACCAGAAAATAATAAGCTCTCAACTCTAGTTAAGCATTTTAATATCCCACTGCTTTCCCATCACCGGGCCTTGGATGATGCAGTGGCCTGTATGAGAGTTTTTGCAAAATCCCTGTTGCATGTTCAAGATAGATCCTCTGCACAAAAAGTTTTGAAAAATAAGGCCTTAATTTTTAATCTTAAATCTTTTCATAAAAATGCCTCATTTGAGATACCGAAGTCACTACTAGGCCTCAAACCAAAAGTTGAAACTCAGCAAGTTGTTGAAATTGAATACTTGGGTGGAACAATTCGAAATCAGTACAGACCGATTCGCCCACTAAGCTTCATGCCCCTGCCAGGAGGCCCTGTACTCAATGCCTTGTGCCTTCTAAGTTTTCATTATAAAAACTTCTCATTAAAAAAAATAAGGCATTTTAAAGAGCCTAGTGAAGAACAAATTGATATTTGGCTAGCAAAGCTGTCAGCTCATCAATTGAAAAAGGGATTAACATGAGTTTTTACCATTCAGTTTGGTTTAAAAGAATTGAAAAACTCATTATCGTACTTCTTCACCTTCTCCATCTGAGATGGCTTTTATTTATACTGCAAGAAGGTGGAACTCTCCAAACTCAAAGCTTGTTACTTCATTTTGTAGGAGTTGGTGTAACTGGTGGTCTTTTGATCGCTGGAACTAGCACTATTGTTAAAAATAGGCACATTAAAGAGCAAGGCTTAAGTGGATCATAGTTGGCAAAAAGAATTGGGAAATTCTCTTAGATCCATTGCAGACATCAATCTATTTTTCGGCACAAATCTCACGATTAAAGCACCCAACTCTTTCTCAGCACTAATACCATTACCACTAGCAAAAAAAATACAAGACCTGGGCCCAAGTAGTGCCCTTTGGAAACAATTCATCCCGCAAGACATTGAAAGTGAGCACTTTCAAGAAAGTGGCAGTTTGGATCCCATTGGGGATAGTGATTTTAAGAAGACAAATTGTTTAATCCACCGCTATCACAATAGGGTTTTATTTTTACCAACACACAGCTGTCCCGTGCACTGTCGCTACTGCTTTAGAAGAAATGTAATCGATACACCAAAGTCCTTAAGCAAAAGTGAGTTTGAGCTATGTCTGGAATACTTAAAAGAGCATGTTGAAGTTGAAGAAATTATATTCTCAGGAGGAGACCCACTCGTTCTTTCAGACAGCAAAATCCAGTTTTATCTAGAACAGTTCGCAACCCTACCCAATATTAAATTTATTCGCTTTCACACCAGAACACCGGTCATTTTGCCATCGAGACTAAATCTCTCACTAGCAAGCGTATTAGAAAAATTTCAGGGACGCTTCCACATTAATTTGGTTCTCCATATTAATCATGCCAGTGAAATTGATCAGACTCTTTTAGAAAATTTAAGAGCTTTTAATAGGCAGGGGGTAGAACTACTCTCCCAAACAGTCCTATTAAATGGAGTAAATACTTACCCCGAGGATCTTGCACTTCTTTTTAAAACATTATCAATGAATCGCATTAAACCTTATTATCTTCATCACCCCGACCGTGTAAGCGGTGGCCTTCACTTCTATCTTCCCATTGAACAGGGAAGAAAAATTTATTTAAAACTGAGAAGTATGTTAAGCGGATGGATGATCCCTCAGTACGTTATTGACCAGCCTTCAGGCAGAGGAAAACTACCTATTTTTAATGCAGAGAATTTTGAATTTAGTGGAAAGCTGCTGGGTCTAAGTGGCACAAAAGAGTCACACACCGAATCCTAGTGCACTCTCTTTGCCTCATCAGCGCCGTGAATAAGCTCAATTAATACTTGTTTCCACTTCCCAAGCTCTTCACCTTTAAGCTCACTTTTTTCTAAAAAACGAAGACCATAGCTGGCCAAATAAAAGGTCCTCCTCTGAAACTTCTCTTGCCTACTTGCGGGGTGATGGTGAGAAATAATTCCCTCAAGCTCTCTTTCTAGGTCTGGGAAGCGCTCAAAAATCAGAGTAAAAAATTGCTCAGCACTAAGGCTTTTATCTCTTTTTAAAAAAGCATCAAGTTGTATGCGATACTCCCCTTTAGTAAATTTTTCGGCCACTTCCATAGACAAGTCGTAGGCCCTAATTTCAGCCAGATGCCATAACTCTCCACCATCTTTTTCAAAAAAATTATCCATCAAATGAGAGAGCTCATGAATCAAAAAAAGTGCTCCCCAATTGGGAGTAACAGAAAAGGGCTTAAGGTGAATGATTGGCTGTCCAGAAGAGTAATCAGTTGTAATAAATGGAGCAGGTGAGGCCACATAGGGATGCTCAGTCGGGAAAATAATCAAAAAGATGGGACGGTAATCAACTTTTTGAAGAGATATATACCTATCCTCTTCCACACTTCCCCAAATAGTAGACTTTAAATAGAAACTAACAATCTCTCGAAGTGAAAAGTATGCTTTTTTATCTTTTGATAGTTTTCTTCTAGCAAGCCTTTTCATGGCCTGATGATATAGGGGATACAACTCGGCTGGCGTCTGAGCTTTAGAAAACTCTTTTGAGCTGCTGGTGTATTTAACCACAGGCCTTGAGTCATCTTTAGTGGTGGAACATGCAGCCACCAAAATTAAAAGCGCAGATAATGCTATACTCTTTCGCATTGAGATAATACCCATTAAAAAACTTCTTTCATTTATTATGAAGATGACACGTTGACAGAGTGTAGGCCAAGGTTTTATTCTCCAAAACCTATGAAAACGCGGGCGTAGCTCAATGGTAGAGTGCCACCTTGCCATGGTGGATGTTGAGAGTTCGAGTCTCTTCGCCCGCTCCATAACTGTATTTCGCTTGCTGCTCAATCAATGGCTGGCGAAGGTTGTTTTATTGGTCGCCTCCGGCTCCATTGGCCCGCTCCATAACTGTATTTCGCTTGCTGCTCAATCAATGGCTGGCGAAGGTTGTTTTATTGGTCGCCTCCGGCTCCATTGGCCCGCTCCATAACTGTATTTCGCTTGCTGCGAGATCACCTTTTGCGGCAAAAATGCGGATGAGCATTTTTGAAGCATAGAGGTATGTGACTGAGGTGGACTCCCCAGTCCACCGTGAAACAAGCTGTAAAACAATTAACTACTCTAAACCCAGAATCCGAAAAAACCCTAAACCCACCCAGATGTTCGACCGACCACATTAGTACCCCTTAGTGCCAAAAACCAAGCCCCAAGCCCAACAGTATATCTTAACGCAGAGAGCCTTAACGCAGGGAGCTTCCCCAAAACAAGAAAAAATAACAATTTTCCCTATCTCAAAAATTAGCTTCAAACCCCATACTCCGGTATATTTATAGATTCACACACATAAAGTTTTACAACGCACAGAGACATCACATCCACTTGCATAAATTTTTTTAAATATTTGCCAAGGCCGAGAATGAAATTCGAAAAAATGAGTGACCTCAGACATTTTGTGTTATTACGAAACGACTCATCGGGAACCTTTCTGATAAGCAGACAGGATGTTCAACTTGTAGAATTAAAAAAAGAGGGCGTTGTAATTATCGTCCCCAAGAACTCATGCGTTGTCAGTCATAATGTAACTCTATGTTTTATAAAGCTACCTTTTAAAGAAGCGATTAAGCAATTTCCATTACCTGGCAAAATCAAGGGTGGCCTTGAGATCATGGGTAGAATAAAAATCATCACCCCCAATGAAGACGCGGCAGAAACGATTACAGTCGAAATAGATTACACCCAATACGATGTCCAAAATTGGGAGACTCTTGTTGAATCTTATATTTCAAAACAAACAAACTTCAACAAATTGAAAGTGAAATTATGAGTAAAAATAAAAAACTTCAACAAATTGAAAGTAAAACCCAAAGTGAAGGTACTGATGAAAATATATTTAAAATATTAACACCATCAAAAAAAATGCTAGAGAAAATGAAGGCAAAAAGAGCTCTAGTCTATCATAAAAATAGTACTGTAAGAGTAGCAGCAGCAAGAGCATTAAGTGAGCTAGGGATACCAACTCAAATGACATCAATTTGTTCGGGGTCCTACCAAGATTTAAAAGAAGAGTTAGAAAAAGAGGCTCCGGATATTTTGATTGTCAGTAATGATATCGATGGACAAACTTTTGAAGAAATTTTAACAATTCATGAAAAGCTAAAATCTGATCGACTTGAAGCTTCATTTTTTCTCTTATCGGAAGATGGAAGTTTATCTGCAGCTCTTGTGCAACTAGATTATTTCATTGATGGATTCATCGTCATACCGTTCACCTCTCAAACATTGAATAATACAATTATTGAAAGATTAGAAGCAAAGTCTTCACCTTCAAAGCCAGACCGAATTTTTAATGCAGCCAGAGAAAAATTTATCTTGGAAGATTATATTGAAGCCTACAATCTTTTTGAAAGCGCATGCCAAATGGACGAGCTCCAATCCATGGCATTATATTTTCTTGGAAAAATCTCGCTAAAAAAAGGTGATGTCGACAAAGCACTAGAATACTTCGCTGACTCTTACAAACACTCTGATGAAAATTACATGTGTTTAGCAGCGTATTCAAAACTTTTGATGGATCAAAAGAAGTTCAAAGAATCCTATGAAATCAACAAAAAGTTTATTGATACTTTTCCCATAAGACCTAAATTTGTAAGGCAGACAATCTTGCTTGCACTG
>Ga0257117_1001137_pt1 | contig 16628 bp, 16 predicted proteins | sample SI112_135mmetaG_FD_190157 | JGI IMG/M metagenome (GOLD analysis project Ga0257117, IMG submission 190157) | Marine microbial communities from Saanich Inlet, British Columbia, Canada - SI112_135m | ecosystem: Environmental > Aquatic > Marine > Inlet | place: Canada: British Columbia | collected... | reverse complement strand
ATGCAAGTAATTCTCAGCACCCCCATGCTTAGTTTTGTTTGCTCGTACAAAAAATATAGTATTTACGGTTTTTTTCATGAATTATGTTTATTCTGAATAGTTTTACAACTGACGACAAAATCATCCCAAGAATCGCCTTTTTCTATTTTATTAAATAATGTCGTAACATAACCCCTCTTTAACTTTGTATTATCATTGTGTCCGACACTTCCAATATGGTACCAACTATCATCAAGCAACATTAAATCATCAACTACACCAATACTTGGAATGTTGATACTTACCTGAGACGCCGATGAGAAATTCATGTTTCTATCATCATACCCATGATACAAAGCATCGTAGTTACCACCACCAGTATCTAATCCGTTTGCAAAATCATACATAAAATATAAATTTGATTTTTTGATTTTTGTATAGTTATACATACAATAACCTGCCCATAAATTCCATGCATCTGGGTTTTTCCTTTGCAGTCCTATTCTATACCAGCCATAAAAGTCTTGATCTTTAATTACATTCAATAAACTAAACTCCTTTACTGGAATCAAGTCATGATCAATAAATGCAAAAATATTTGGCTTGATGGCTTTAACTACATTCTCATATACCCATTGCATGGCCAATGAATGAGATCTATTTACATGCAATGTTTTATTTTTAGGCAATGAAAAATATAATGCGTTTAAATCATGACAAACACTTTTTATTTCCTTCTTTTTAGATTGGTCCCTAGAATTATCAAAAATAATAATTGTAGCATCCTTTATATTTTCCTTTGATATTTTCAACTGCCATTCGATTACCCAAGGCTGCTCAAATGCAATAATCAATATGATATTTTTTCCAGAAAGGTGCTTACATTTTTTTAAAAAAGAATCAAGATTTTTACCTTTTTTAGCAACATATAAAGTAGTAACAAAATAATTCCTAATATATTTAATCAAGTACTTAATTGGTTCCAATTTAACCCAGCTAATGAATTGATATGAACTAAGTTTTCTCATTATTAATGCCTTGAATTTATTGAGTAAATTTTAACTGTTTGCTTGTAATAAAATAATGTTTAAAATAAAAAAATAACAAACTAACAAAAGGATACTCTTGTCAATAAAAAAAATTTTAATATTACGTCGCAATGGTTTTGGCGACCTTATTGTGACATTACCTATGATTCAAAGTCTAAAAAATAAATACCCTGAGGCAAAAATTACATTAGTAGGTAGTTTCAGAGGTAAAAAACTCATTCCTTATATTGACACTATTGATGTTTTTTTTATAATACCAAAAGGTAATAAATACATACAAACCCTAAAAGTCTGCTTATCACTACGCAAGGAAGGGTTTGATTTGGCTTTTTCTGCAAAAGCAGCCCCTCAAAAATTAATGAATCTTGCATTATGGCTAACAGGTGCAAAAAAACGTATTGCCTATACAGATAATCATTGGAGTAGCATTTTAATTAATAGCCCTAGACTATATAAACGTAATAAAAATCAACACAATGCATTAAGTATTCTAAAAATAATTAGCCCTAAATTTAAAGAAATACCAAATAATATTTATCCGCGGATAAACGCCAAGCAAAATTCAATAACAAACTTTAAAGATAAGGTTAATCTAATTTTAGAGCCCAATTGTTTTAATCTTTTTATATCAATCAGCAACAATAGGAAAACTTCCATACTTACAAATGACAATCTCTGTCAAATTCTAAATAGATTACACAAGCAACATAACAATTTACACATTATTATTTTTTATATACACGACGACATTTACCAGGCCCAAGAGTTAAAAAAATTACTGAACTCTACCTCTGAGATAGTTACCAACCAGGGTATGGGGCATTTCTTGTGCCTATTGGATATGGTTGATGCATTATTTATTGGAGATGGCGGCTTAATGCATCTAGCTGCGGCACTTAATAAAAATCAATTAGTTTTGTTTGCAAAAACCCCTGTTGAAGAATGGGGGCCAATAAGCAATAAGGCAAAATTATTAATGGATAATAATGACATTAACAATATCCCTAAAGACGTTATTAATAAAGAGCTAAATCTAATAATGAACAGAACTATTAATACTTAAGTGTTGATTAATTTAATAACTGAATTTACAGCTTGATCTATAGATATATCTTTTACTCTGTAACTTTTTGCCTGAAGTAATTTATATTTAACTCCCCACGGATACCAATGCTGAATATCGACATCTCCAAAAAAACAGACGATAGGCTTTTGGAGTGCTGCTGAAATATGCATCGCACCTCCATCAGGAGTTACAACGTAATCACATAAGGACAAACCATCTATGAGTTCCTGCAGTGTATTTGACTCTCTCCAGGTTTCTGGATATAGGTTAACAGGTAGGTTTTTGCATAACTTGATGAGCTCTATAGCATTTTCATCATCTCCAGGGTGTTTTGGATTATCTCTAGAGCCGGGAGACCAGAAAATTAAAAAAGTAAATTTTTGATTCTTACTTAATTCTTTAATAAGCTTAAAAAAATTTTTAAGCGGCCAGCGTTGACTTTCTTTTCTGGTACTTATATTAATTCCAATCACTCTTCTAGAGTCATCTATATCTTGAATATTAATATTATCACTTGGATATAGCTGCATGGGTGGAATTATGCCATGTACGCCTACTTGTTTAAACAAGTTAAATACACGCTCAACTTCATGACTGTTTTTATTTTCAACATCTAAAGCAATATCTTCTTTCTTGGCACCCTTCTTATTGTTTAAATAACCAATAATAGATTTTGGTTTGCATAGCTTTGCCAACCTCCAGTCCCTAACTCTTTCACTTGCAGAGGCAATGATTACATAATCAAATTTTGATCTACGTAGGCGTAAGATCATTTTAAATTTTTTAAGAAATATTAAAAATAATGATACGTGACTTTCTTTATGTTTTGCTTTTGTGTAAACCTCTATCTTGTTAATATCTGGATTGTTTGCTATTACATCGCGATTGTAGCTATTAACCAATAGTGTTACATTGCAACCTGGATATGTGTTTTTTAACGCTCTAATTGAAGGTGTGACGCATAATAGATCGCCGATATTATCACGGCGAATAATCAATATTTTTGAGGGGGTGATTTGTGTTGAAATCAAAGCTTACTCATAAGACTAAGATGCTGATAAATAGAATAGGATTATAGCAACTTAAGCGGATCTTTTCTAAAAATTCTAAGCAAAATTTTCTAATCTATTTTTAATGTAACCAATTGACTTATACATAAAAATTTTCAGTGTGGATTTTTATATCATGACATAGAATCATAAGCACTTCCATCTTTAGCTAAAGACTCATAAAGTGCTATTGTAGAGTTAACATCGTATATTGATAAATCGACACAATCCAAATTTGGCGGATCTTTAAGGCACTTTGATATTTTGGTTGCTAATTTTTCAACATCGCCAACTGGAGTTAGGCATTGTGGCAATTGGGAAAGTATTTCTGCTGGTCCAGATGGGCAGTCTGTGCTCACAACTGGAGTGTTACATTCAAGTGCTTCAACAATAACATTCCCAAAACCCTCCTGATCCGAACTTAATACTAGTAAATTAGCATGTGAAATCCATGGATATGGATTTTTTTTAAACCCAGCAATAGTTACACTAGCGGTTAACCCCCTATCATCAATCATTCTTTGCAATTCATTATTAAAGGATGTAAGAAGGATTAACGAATATTGTGCATCAACTAACTGCCATGCATCTAGCAAAATATCATGTCGTTTTTGATGATTAAACCTGCCTACATGAATAACATAAGGCTTATTAGGAATACTAGAATCTTTTTGTTCTGAGGCAAGGTGAATGTCTTTAAAATTAAATGGATTATATATTCTTATAATCTTGCTTGTAATGCCAATACCCCTCAAATCGTTAATCATTCTGTCAGATATGGCTATCAACGGTTTTTTGTTATATATTTTTAAATATCTTTTTAATCGTCTTTTTGCTTTCTGAGGACTTCTGATAGATAAAGTATCAATCTCTGCACCAAGAGTGTTATCTATACGGCACCAATGATTTTTTAGATTAGCAAGACAAGCCACCTCGTTAGAAAAAGACAAAGCAGAGATAATAAGGTCGGTATCATTTGACCGAGCAATGTATTTCTTAAGGTGAAACGCCATAATGCGCTTACCTAACCATCCTCTTGTTAATTTTTCCGTTAGAACTGTTACTTTGATACCCTCATGAATTTCATATTCAATTAAATCTTCAAATATGATAAGCTCTGCTTCATGCCCGCGTTCAACTAAAGATTCTGCCAAAATGAGCAAAACCTTTTCCGCCCCTCCTCCTGATAAATTGGTGATTACAAATTTAAATTTCATTCTAAAAATTTTATGATTAAATCGATTTTTTAAAGGCCTCAAACACTTCTTTCGGAGTAATTTGCCACATACATTTCTGGTATATACATTGTCTATCTAAGCAAGGGTTGCACGTCTTTGGTTTTTGTATATATTGGTGGTTAACAGCTGAATCCCTAGGCTTGCTACCGCTCTCTAAACCAGTTACAGAAATCGTAATGGTTGGTGTTTTTAAAGCCGCAGCTATATGCAAAGGTCCAGTATCTGGTGTAATCAGTACGGCCAACTTGTCAATTAAAGCTGCCGCACCACAAATATCAAACTTTCCCGCTAAATTTAAGACTCTTTTGTTATTTATGCTTTTTTCAAGGGAATCTGTCAATTTTACCTCTGCTGGAGATCCGGTTAAGATAATATTAATATTCTCTTTATGAGTCAAAATTAGGCTGGCCAATTTACTCCAATTCTCCTCAAACCACATTCGATTTCTTGTTGTTGCGCCAACTTGGAGGCCGACATAAATAATATCATCTTGAATAACTTTTACAACATCTTGATACCAACTCTCTGCTGGGAATAGCTCCATATTAAAATTAACACTATCAATGCCAATATACTTTAATTGTTTTAATTGGTTTTCAATTGCATATTCACCGGCAACTCTTGGGGTTGTTTTATTAAAATGCAAGTGTTTAAATTCGTTAGCATTGTTGGGTATTTTAATAATATACTTACTACCGATTAAATATGCCATAGGAGTGGCTTGTGGTTCATTAGAATGTAAAATAAAAGTTAGATTAATTTTACAATTTTTAAGCTTAACAATTGTCTGAAAAAAATTTCTCCATTTCCCTCTATATAAAATAACATCGTCAATAAAAGGGTTTGTTTTAAACAACTGATAATTATTTGGATTTAAAAGTGCAATAATTTTTACATGTGGATACCGCTCTTTAATTAACCGAAGAGCCGGGGTGGCAAATAAAGTGTCGCCAATAGCAGTATTTGACATGATTAGAATATTGTCTATCTTTTTAATATCAATCTCTTTTTTTGAGGCGCTCTTTCCCTTTAAAAACCAACGAAAAAACAACCTTGGTAGATCTATCTTCATAATAAAATATGCACGCCTAAACTATGCTCGCTCATAGTCATCATCAATACGAATAATATCATCCTCACCTAAATAACTACCTGTTTGTATTTCAATAATTTCTAACGGTGTGTCTTCAATATTTTCTAGACGATGCACTTTACCAAGAGAAATATAAGTAGACTGATTTTCAATTAGTTGGAAAGTTTTTTCTCCACAAGTCACTTGAGCCTTGCCTTTTACAACTACCCAGTGTTCTGAACGGTGGTTATGCTTTTGTAGAGACAACTTTTGACCTGGATTAACCAGGATTCGCTTCACTTGAAAGCCCTCACCACGATCAATTGAATCATAATAACCCCAAGGCCTAAAGATTTTTCTATGTTGGTCGGACTCTAATCGGCCACTTTTTTTGATTTTCTCAACGATATTTTTAACATCTTGTGCATGCTCTTTATTAGTTACCAAGACTGCATCTTGTGTATCCACTACAATCAAATTAGACAATCCTATTACAGACACTAAACGATTAGATGTACTATGAACGTATGTATCGCTTACTTTATCCAAGATAACATCACCTACAACCAAGTTATCATTATTATCCTTAACTTGAGAATCCCACAACGCTGTCCAAGACCCTACATCGTTCCAATTAGCATCTAAAATAACCATAGATGCGTTTTTAGTTTTTTCCATTACGGCATAGTCAATCGACTGGCTTGGACATTTTAAAAACTCTTGTTCATTCAACCTAATAAAATCCAAGTCATAGAATTCTGTTTGGCATGACTTTTGGCATGCACTAAGAATTTCTGGCTCATATTTTTCTAGCTCACTTAAATATACTGATGCTTTAAACATGAACATGCCACTATTCCAAAAATACCCTCCAGAATCAACATATTTTTTTGCAGTTTTATAGTCTGGTTTTTCTACAAATTCATCAATATCATAATAATTCTTATTTTTAGAAATGTTAGCTTTAATATAGCCATATCCTGTTTCAATTTTATTAGGTGCAATACCAAATGTTACCAACTTATTTTGTTCCGCCTGTTTTGTCGCAAGCGCAATTGCTTGATGAAATTTATCCATATCTTGAATTAAATGATCTGCTGATAATACTAACAAAATAGCGTCTTCACTTTCTTTAATAGACTTAAGTGCAGCTAATGCAATTGCTGGCGCAGTATTCCTACCAACAGGTTCCAAAATAATATTTTTAGGCTCCTTATTAATTTTACGAAGCTGCTCAGCTGCCAAAAACCTATGCTCCTCATTGCAAATTATTAGCGGATTTTCGATAGATTCTGGCAGCCTAAGAACTGCTTCTTGAAATAATGTAGTCTTACCCATTAATTCAATAAACTGCTTAGGATGCAATTTTCTTGACAAAGGCCAGAGTCTCGTACCACTTCCACCTGAAAGTATGACTGGGATAATCATATAAAATTATTTTAATAAGCCAGAAAGGTAAGGATTCATTCTTGGATCGTTATACATTTTAAACTGTCGATATATACGATAGAATCCTTGCCCCTGTGAACAACCATCAAGAAGCTGATTAAGACAAAATAATAAATCATCTCTTTGGACAATAAGACGATCTTTTTTATCTTTTGCCTCTTTCTTTTGTGTTACATCTATATCAGCTCTATTTGCCTGAATACCCATATGCAAAACTTTAAGGCTGACTATTGAAAGTCGGTCAATAATAGAGCCCGCTGTTTCACTATTAAACCATGCAGACTCTGAAACTTTGACGCCCTTTAATCGATCAAGAATATTTTCATCAATTTCCTCAATTGCATCATTTCTTTTTTGATTATATCCATCGATATTGCGCTTATTTAAGGCAATATCACTATCACTCACATTAATACGCCTTGCTTTATCTTCCTCGTCCCATAGCTGGCAGTTGTATTGGTGATTTTTTTCAAGCCAAAACCAGATACTATTTTCTTCATGAGAAACAGGGCTTTTATTTGGCCACAGGTCGCTTTGATGACAAAGGTCGTGATAATCAGAAACCTTTCTGCCGTCAATATCAATAAATAAATCTTTCACAGTAAATACTCCAATATTTTATTAGTGTTGAATTAATAGCTTATTATAGATATCAACTATTTTTTTAGACATCAAATCAAGAGAAAATTTTTCATCTATCAGTGGCCCAGTCACATTGATTTTATCATTATCTATATAATTCGATACCCCTTTTACTAACTCCAAACTAGAATTTACACCAACCAACTGAAAATTATTATTATTTAACAAGTCTTTTGTACTGCCACTACTAGTTGCAACAACAAATTTTTTCATAAACAAGGCTTGCATAACAGACTGAGGCACCCCTTCCTTAGAGTCTGAACTTAGAACAAAAATATCTATTGCTGACAATAATTCAGGAACATGCTCTATATATCCAAGCATAACAACATTATTAGACAAATTGTAATCTAAAATTAACTTATTAATTTTTTCTTTACCTGGTCCATCACCAGCAATCAAAAACTTTAATTTCTTATCTGGATATTTATTTATCAATTGTTTGGCCATTTCAATAAATAAATCATGCCTCTTAAATTGCCTTAATACTGCAACAATACCTATTATAATCTCAGATTTTTTCAGATGAAATTGTTCACGACACTTACTCCTGTTATACTTTTTTGGGTAAAAAAGATTAGTGTCGATTCCAGTTGGAATAGACTCAATCAATTCTGGCTTAATGCGATTGTATTTAATCATATCAGTCCTTACACTTTCTCCAGTTGTAAAAATATAATCAGCCAATTCATTTATAAAATTAGTGCGCGAAGATCGGATTCGATTAGAAAGATGCCTAGTTCGTATAAATTTAACACCTGATAATTTTGCTGCTAAGCCGCCAACCCAAGTATCTTTACCGCTGTGAGTATTAACAATATCAATATCACACTCTTTAACAATTCTTCTAATTTTAAACAAAGTTTTGAGATCGGCATTACCTTTAAAAGGCATAGAAAAAACTTTAATATTATGTTCAATAGCTTTGTGTTTAATCATAGCATGCTCTCTGCATGCAAGGAAAACATCAACACCTAATTTTCGAACAGCGATCATTTCATTGATTATGCGAATTTCTTGGCCACCCCAGCCATCTGACCATTCAGTATGTAAGACTTTAACTGTTTTTTTCACCCATCATCTCCTGAATATTTTCCTTAATTATATCGACATCTAAATTCATTAAACAGTCGCTAACTTTAGTACCATTACATCCATCCTTTCCACAAGGCTGACACTTTCTACTTTCAGAAAAAACCCTGTGCTTACCCATTATCTGAAAGCCATTATTTTGAGTGTAAGAAGATTGTGTCATATTATTATCCCAAGGGCCCCAATGATTGGCACCGCTTGGACCAAAAAAAGCTAACACAGGTGTATTATTGGCAGCACTAATATGCATGATTGCAGTATCGACACCAATAAATAATTTGGCTTTCTTATTGAGCGCTGCTGTTTGCTTTAAGGATAATTCGCCAGACAGATTAATCGGATTAGATTTGCATAGTTTTACAATATTATGAACCTTACCCAACTCAACTTTGTCAGGAGCAGCAGTAATAACCACTTTAGTACTTAGCTCCATTTCACAAAAATCAATAATTTTTGCCATTATTTGGTCTGCGATACATTTAAATAGCCAGCGTGATACTGGATGTATATGTACAAATTTCTTAATGTTATTTAATTTTATGTCTACTATATCTTTATCACTGTCACTCCAAAAAATATGAACTTTTTTATTAACTATAGGGATATTAAGTACTTTTAATGGATCCAGGTTAGCTTCAAGTGTATGTCTAAACATTTGCTTTGGTAAATGGTAAGTATATGCTTTTCTAGATAGCCAGCCTTTTTTTTTATATCCAATACGTATTTTTGCTCCACTAAACCATGAAATATAACTACCTCGGTCGCCTTCGGTTAAATTTACCACAACATCATATTTTCTCTGTCTAAAAGAAAGATAAAAATTAATCTCACTAAATATTCTTTGAATTAAAGAAAGTGATTTTATTGAAGCCCTATCATAAGTAACTATATTATGTATATTATGATTTAAAGTAAGCATATCCTCCGAACCTTTGTTTATAGCAACATCTATTTCAATATTAGCATTGTTTAGTTTTAAATTTGAAATAAGTGGCTCCACCAGTAACACATCACCAATATTTCTAAATTTAAGAATTAAAATTTTCATTTAAAATACTTCCAAAAGGTATACTTCGCATACACCTTAGAAATAATAAAGCCACGCCAACCTTCAATAAAGCCTAGTCTAAAGAAGTAAATGTTTATAAAAGTCCATATAGGTGAAATAAATGCCTTAATTAAATTCTTATTTTTTCGACTTAATGTGGCATATTTTCTTTGCTTGTTGGTAAATTCACTAACCGTATCAAATGCTAAATGAAGCATATGATTTTTTAATTTTTCAGTCGTGCCTTTAATGTTCACACTTTCGTGCACAGTGTCGTTGCTAAACTTGCCTTTTTGCCTGTTAAAAAGACGAATACTATAATCTGGATATAGGCCACAGTGATGGATATATTTTCCAAAAAATTTATTCAATCTAGCAACATAATAACCATCTGACAAGGGATTCTGCAGTGTGGTTAAAATTTCTGCCTGAAGCTTAGAGGTAATTCTCTCATCAGCATCTAGAACAAATACCCAGTCATTGCTTGCCAATCCTACGGCTTTGTTTTTTTGCATGCCATATCCAAGCCAATCCTGATGCAATACCTTAGCCCCAAGCTCTTCTGAGATTGTGCAAGTATTATCTATTGAACCACTATCTAAAACCAGCACCTCGTTAGCAAATGAGGCTGATTTCAACGCATCTGCAATAAAACTTTCTTCATTTTTAGTAATAACCACAATACTCAATTTATTCATTTTCAATTGCGTCCAAACATGCATGTAAAGAATCGAGCCAAAACGGTACTGCTATCTTAAACTGTCTTTGAATCTTATGATGATCTAATACGCTATATTTAGGTCTTTGCACCTTACTACCCCACTCTTTCTCTTTTATTGGAACAGTCTTGCAACTTATCTTTTTATACTCAAATATACTTTTTGCAAAATCATACCAACTACATGAGCCCTTGACAGAATAATGATAAATTTCTGAATTAAAATTCATTTTAATTTTCTTACTTAAAATAATATGTAATAACACTTTAGCGACATCTACAGTATATGTGGGGGAGCCAATTTGATCACTTATTACCTTGACACCCTTTCCTTCTTTGCCAATTCTAAGCATTGTATTGACAAAGTTATTATCATACTCAGAATAAAGCCAACTAACCCTTATGATTATTGCATTTACTGGCATAATTTCTTTTATAGCTTGTTCTCCAGATAACTTACTCTTACCATAAACATTGATAGGGTTAGGAATGTCTGTTTCTATATAAGGCCTTTTACTTGTTCCATCAAACACATAATCAGTTGACAAATGAATTAGTTTAATTTGCTTCTTTCGTGCAATTGTCGCTAATTGTTTAACTGCATAATAATTAACTTTCTTTGTTAAATCTAAGTCTTCTTCAGCTTTATCTACTTGGGTATAAGCAGCACAATTAACAATGACATCAAAACTATTGTTATTAAAGTAACTATCAATACTATCATTATCACTTAAATCTAACTCTTGCCTGCCAGTAAAAAAAAACTTATGCTTTTGCTTGGTTTGATTAACAACTTTATTAATAGACTTACCTAATTGCCCATTCTTACCAGTAACTAATATTCTCATGGTTGTTAGCTATTTAAACAACTCTTTAGTATTTACTAAAGTTGGATGGACTTTATCCTTATCTGATAACTGCAAAAATTCGAGTGGCAATCGCCAATCAATGGCTAGATCACTATCATTAAAAGCAATTCCTTGATCATGCTCTGGTGCATAGTAATTATCCACCTTATAAGTAAACGTAGCGCTATCGCTTAGTACAACAAATCCATGGGCAAAGCCATGCGGCACAAATAATTGATGTTTGTTTTTTGAAGTGAGCTCTACAGCGACATGCTGGCCAAAAGTAGAGCTAGATTCTCTAATATCAACCACTACGTCCAGCACACTACCCTTGATAACCCTAACTAGCTTCGCTTGAGCGCAAGGTGGCAGCTGATAATGAAGTCCTCTTAATACGCCTTTAGTTGATTTGGATTCATTGTCTTGAATAAAGTTAACTTTGTAGCCTAGAACTTTTTCAAATAAATCTTGCCTAAAGGTTTCTACAAAATAACCCCGATCATCGCCGTGCACAGTTGGCTTAATAAGTATTACCTCAGGGATTGATTGAGGTGTGAATTTCAAACGACCTCCTTTGCACGTCTAAGTAAGTATTGTCCGTATTGATTTTTGTCTAAAGGCTGCGCTAGTTTTATAAGTTGCTCTTTATTAATATAACCTTGCTCAAAGGCTATTTCTTCAATACAAGCTACTTTTAGTCCTTGTCTTTTTTCAATGGTTTCAATAAAAGTTGAAGCTTCAAGTAGACTTTCATGGGTGCCAGTATCTAACCAGGCATAGCCTCTACCCATCAGTTCGACCGTTAAGCGCTCTTCACTTAAATACATTTGATTAACGGTAGTAATCTCTAGCTCACCTCTGTCAGATGGTATAACTTCAACAGCTTTTTTAACCACATCATTTGGATAGAAGTATAAACCTGTAACTGCATAGTTGCCTTTAGGGTTGATAGGCTTCTCTTCAATACTAAGCGCTTTGCCAGTGCTATCAAAATCAACCACCCCATAACGCTCAGGATCGTTCACGTGATAACCAAATACAGTCGCCATGCTTTTATCTTTTGCATTTGATACGGCATTAGCCAGAATACCAGTCATGCCGTGGCCGTAGTAGATGTTGTCACCCAAAATTAAACAAACATCGTCATTGCCAATAAAATCCTTACCTAAGGTAAATGCCTGAGCTAGGCCATCAGGAGACGGTTGTACAATATACTCAAATTTCATACCAATATCAGATCCATCACCAAGAAGCTGCTCAAATCTTGGTAGATCTTCAGGAGTTGAAATAACAAGTACCTCTTGAATGCTAGAAAGCATTAAAATCGATAATGGATAATAAATCATCGGTTTATCGTAGATTGGCATTAGCTGTTTTGACACAGCCTTAGTAAGGGGATAGAGGCGTGTACCTGAGCCACCTGCTAGAATTATTCCTTTCATGTTTTGATCACTCCCAACCTTTCCCCTTGATAGCTTCCATCCTTAACTCGATCACACCAAAACAGTATTTTCTAAATACCACTGCACAGTTTTTCTAATGCCTGTTGCAAATGTTTCATCAGGCGTCCAATTTAATTCATTAGCAATTTTGGTGGCATCAATTGCATATCTTACATCGTGTCCTGCTCTATCACCGACATAGATAATAAGTTGTTCGTATTTAGCAATACCATTAAGCTTACTTGGCACTAGCTCATCTAAAATACTACAAACAGTTTCTACAACCTCAATATTTTGAAGTTCATTGTGTCCACCAATATTGTATGTCTCGCTAATTTTACCTGTAAGCGCTACATGTAGCAGTGCTCTTGCATGGTCGTCAACATAGAGCCAATCGCGTATTTGTTTACCGTTGCCATAGATTGGCAAACCTTTACCTTCTAGCGCATTAAGAATAATGAGCGGAATAAGTTTCTCAGGAAATTGATAAGGGCCGTAATTGTTAGAACAATTGGTAATCAATGTTGGGAATTTAAAAGTGCGTTGCCATGCGCGTACTAAATGATCAGAGCTTGCTTTTGCAGCAGAGTAAGGTGAGCTTGGTGCATAAGATGTCTCTTCAGTAAATAAATCATCTGTACCTTCTAAATCACCATAGACCTCGTCAGTGGATACATGGTGAAATCTAAAATATTTTTTTTTATTGCCTTCTAAGTTATTCCAATAATCCCTAGCTTCTTCGAGTAATACGTAGGTTCCAACAATATTAGTTTGAATAAACTCACCAGGGCCATCAATTGATCGGTCAACATGTGACTCTGCTGCAAGATGCATAACAATATCAGGCTGATGTTTGCTAAATACACGTCTTATTTCAGCAGCGTCACAAATATCTACTTGTTCAAATGCATATCTTGGATCATTTTCAATAGAGACTAAAGACTCTAAATTTCCTGCATAAGTAAGCTTGTCAACATTAACAACACTATGGTTAGTATTGTTAATAATGTGACGAATTACCGCAGAACCAATAAATCCTGCGCCGCCGGTGATTAGTAGTTTCATTGCGATAAGCTATCCACATACCAATCCATCGCTTCATCCATTCCTTCGGATATCATATATTTTGGCTGATAATCTAATAATGCTTGTGCTTTGTCTATATTAGCCTGAGAATGCCTAACATCCCCCGCTCTAAAGTCTCTATAAATTGGCTCTTTATTTTTTAGCCCCTCTATTCGCTGAATAAGTCTTTCTTCTATCATTTGATAAAGCTTATTAAGACTTATTCTGTCATTCAGAGCTACGTTGTATACTTGGTCAGTAGCCTTATTATTATCAGTAGTTGCTGCCAATAAATTCATTTGCACCGTATTATCAATATAACAAAAATCTCTACTGGTTTCTCCGTCGCCATTGATAAACACATCTTCCTTATTTAAGATAGCTGCTACCCATTTTGGTATAACGGCTGCATAAGCACCATTAGGATCTTGCCTTTTACCAAAGATATTGAAGTATCTAAGGCCAATAGTCTTAAAACCATATGTTTTTGCAAAGACTTGAGCGTAAAGCTCATTAACTAATTTAGTGACTGCATAAGGACTCAAAGGATTGCCAATTTTATCTTCCACTTTTGGCAGATCCGGATGATCACCATAGGTGGAGCTTGACGCTGCATAGACAAAACGCTTTACTTTTGCATCTTTGCTGGCAACTAGCATATTTAAAAAGCCGTCAATGTTTGCTCTGTTGGTGTTAATCGGATCTTCGATTGACCTGGGGACTGATCCTAAAGCCGCTTGATGCAACACATAATCAACGCCAATACAGGATTTTTTGCAATTTTCTAATTCTCTAATATCACCATTGATAAAGTTAAAATTACTGTTTAAGTTTTTACCAGTAGTCTTATTAGCATCTTCAATGGCTTGATCGATATTGTGCTGATGACCAGTGTCAAAGTTATCTAACCCTACTACTTTTTGATTAAGGATAAGTAGTTTCTCTAAAAGATTGGAGCCAATAAAGCCAGCAACGCCAGTAATTAGCCAAGTACTTTGGTTGTCTTTTAAGTGTTTTTGTAATTCTTCATATTTAGTCATTTATAGTCTTCCATCCACTTCATTAGCATCTAGCAAGTATTTAATATCATAAAGCACATGATTACCCTTACCAAAGGCTTTTATTTGCTCTAATGATAACTCTTTAAATTCATCATGTGCAACTGCCAACAATATTGCATCATATTTACCCTCTACCGGTTGATCGATTGGCTTAATACCATATTCATGTACAGCTTCATCCTTATCAGCCCATGGATCATACACATCCACATTGCAATTAAACCCTTCGAACTCTTCAACTAAATCTACTACACGAGTATTACGAAGATCGGGGCAGTTTTCTTTAAAGGTCAACCCCATGATAAGAACATTAGCATCAACAACATGAATACGTTTTTTAGTCATTAATTTTGAAACTTGATCTGCCACATATGAGCCCATATTATCATTAAGACGGCGACCAGCCAAAATCATCTCAGGGTTATAGCCAACTTCGATGGCTTTATGAGTTAGATAGTACGGGTCAACACCAATACAATGCCCTCCCACTAAACCAGGCCTAAATGGTAGAAAGTTCCATTTAGTACCCGCAGCTTCTAGTACTGATTCAGTATCAATATCTAGTTTATTAAAGATAAGGGCGAGCTCATTAATTAAAGCGATATTAACATCACGCTGAGTATTCTCAATAACTTTGGCAGCTTCCGCTACCTTGATACTGCTTGCCTTATGAGTACCTGCAACAATAATCTCTTGATACAGTTTATCAACCTTAGTGGCTATTTCAGGAGTAGAGCCTGCAGTAACTTTTTTAATGGTTGTAACCCTGTGCTCTTTATCTCCTGGATTGATACGTTCAGGTGAATAGCCGCAGTAAAAATCTTTGTTAAAGGTTAGGCATGACTGCTTCTCAAGTATTGGCACACAAACCTCTTCAGTAGCACCAGGGTATACAGTTGATTCATAAATAACAACATCGCCTTTTTTAAGAACAATGCCCACTGTTTCGCTAGATTTTTCCAGTGGGGTTAGATCTGGTCTTTTATGCTTATCAATCGGTGTTGGAACGGTAACAATATAAATAGCACAATCTTTAATATCGTCTATGTTAGTTGTATAACTCAAATAAACTGCATCCGCAAGCTCTTGCTCAGTAGTTTCAAGCGTTAAATCCACACCACGCTTAAGCTCATCAACTCTAGACTGATTAATATCAAAACCAATAACTTTTCGTTTTTTACCAAATTCAACCGCTAAAGGAAGGCCTACATAACCAAGGCCGATTAGTGCTATTATTTTGCTTTTCATAAGTATATATCTTTACCTGTTAATCGGAATTAAATAAATCCCTAGTATAGACTTTGTCTTTTACATCTTGCAACTCATCCACCATTCTATTGGCCACAATCACATCACTTGTTTGTTTGAATATTTCTAGACTTTCAATCACTTTTGAGTGGAAGAACTCATTTTCACCTTGTTCTGTAAGTGCTGGCTCATAGATCACTACTTCAATGCCTTTGGCTTTAATACGTTTCATGATGCCTTGAATGCTTGATGCTCTAAAGTTATCAGAACCAGACTTCATGATAAGCCTATGCACGCCTACCACCTTTGGTTTCCTGCTGATAATTGAGTCTGCAATAAAATCTTTACGAGTAGAGTTAGCATCAACAATGGCACTAATGAGTGTATTAGGTACATCTTTATAGTTAGCTCTTAGCTGCTTAGTGTCTTTAGGTAAGCAATATCCACCATAACCAAAGGAAGGGTTGTTGTAGTGTGGCCCAATACGAGGATCTAGACTAACCCCTTCAATAATCTGCTTTGAATTTAAGTTGTGCATTTCTGCATACGAATCAAGCTCAAT
>Ga0257117_1001132_pt1 | contig 16668 bp, 16 predicted proteins | sample SI112_135mmetaG_FD_190157 | JGI IMG/M metagenome (GOLD analysis project Ga0257117, IMG submission 190157) | Marine microbial communities from Saanich Inlet, British Columbia, Canada - SI112_135m | ecosystem: Environmental > Aquatic > Marine > Inlet | place: Canada: British Columbia | collected... | reverse complement strand
TTCGTGGAAAAATTGTGGTTTTAGAGTGGTTCAATAAGGACTGTCCATTTGTAAAAAAACACTACACAACAGGAAATATGCAGCTTCTTCAAAAGGTATATAGAGAAAAGGGAGTTGTATGGCTTTCCATTGTTTCTTCAACTAGAGGCAAGCAGGGATATTTATCTGAAGAGCAGGCATCAAGTGTTCATGTTGAAAGAGGCATGCACTCTCATGCAATTTTATTAGACAAGACTGGTGATATCGGCAGGGCCTATGGCGCGAAAACGACTCCTCATATGTTTATTATTGGTAAGGACGGAAAATTGGCCTACAAAGGGGCCATTGACGACAAACCTTCAACTGATTCAGAAGACATTAAAGGATCGAGAAATTTTGTTAAAGAATCCCTTGATCTTTTATTAAGACGAAAAAAACTTTTAATCTCTTCCACTAAGGCCTACGGCTGTTCTGTTAAATACTAACACTACTCCCTTCTCCTTTTTATTGGGCTTGACAGTTGCCCTTGCCCTCCCTAGAAAAATTTCCTATTTCCTATTTCCTATTTCCTATTTCCAAATGGCCATCAATACAAGATTGTTTTTTTTAATTTGTGATCAAAAGGTATCTTGTCTTGGGAGGGCAAGGGCAACTGCCAACACCCAATAAAAAGATGAAGGGGTGAATGAAAGCCTTATGCAAAATGGTTCTAGGCTTCCTACTTATTCTTCTTCTTCTTCTTCTTCTTCTTCTTCTTCTTTTGGAACTTGATAAACTTAGGATCGATTGAGAAACTCACAATTTGACCGTGATATATTTTGACTTGCTTGGGGAGTAAATCTCTTGGAATACTCATGACTTGGTCAAATTGATCTTTGATTTGGACCGTCTTTTTATCAAAGTACTTATAGACAATCCCTGTGACAATCACACTATCCTGGGCCACAGAAGCGTAGCTAAGATTACTTAAAAGGGAAATAAATAGTAATACTTTTTTCACTATTCACCTATTGCCTGGGATGAGTTCGGGTCAATTTTTACACCTTTTGAGTTGCCTCCCCATTTCACTGGACTAGAGCGATACCCTCTCTCCCACCAACAGGCTTGGGATCCGCGTATGCAAGCGGCTTTACTGCAAGTGACTGGAGAGTCAGTGTAGAACTCATCATTGATATCTAAGCGGTGGGCAAGACCCACGCAGACACCTTCACAAGTTGAAGGTTTATTTACTGGTACTAAAAACATTGGTTTTCCATCAGGAGTCCAGCTCTCAGATACTTTGTCGGAGATGCCAACTTCAATAGGCCTATAAAAAGAATTGTCTGTGGCACATGCTTTTGCAATTTGAGAAGGGCTCATATCAGGTGTCTCACATACAGAAAATTTACAAACTGACCTTCTTTGAAACCTCTGTCCAAAATAGTTATTGCAATAAGTAATTCCACTACACAATTTGCCACATTTTTTCGCATCATCTCTAAAAATTCTTGGAGGGACTTTCCATTTATCACAAGTGCTCAGCTTTGTTTCGCCAAGAGCATCATAGAGAATGTTGAATTGTTCAGTTATGGCACTATTTTCAAGTTGAATAAATTCTAAAGGATTTTTTAAAATGCCAACGTCTAAGTATTTCTTTATTGTTGGGTCGTCTAATCCATGGCTTATGGCAAGCATGTAAAGGTCTTTATAGGCAAAGTATATATTTGCTTTATTTTTCTCTACATCATCTTCCAGGTCAGTAAAATCGCCAAATGATATTTCACTATAATTTCCATTTGAAAAAGAGCTTTCAAAGCTTTCTTTCCCAATAGGACTTTTTCCACCATTTTGATATATCTTAGAATAAACAAGGGAGTCCCAGTGGTCGAAAAAGTAGTTTGAACTACTTAGCTCTACATATTGTTGGTAATTGTCACGATCAGTTGTTTCAATTTTTGCTATGACCAATTCGTTTTCAACAATTTGTGTGAAATAGTCACTGGCCTGTTCTGAACTAGTTGCTAATTCTTCTTTTATACTGACACTGCTAATTGAATAAATCGACCCCTTCGTCTGCGCATAAGACAAAGTCGTAAAAAATAGTGAAATAAATAAAGTAGTTAGCATCCAACTTCTAAATAAAATTGTAACCCCCACGGTATTCTCGCTAATTACCTATTCGGAATGTGAGGGTTATTCTTTAGATTCAAGTACTTCTGTCAATCATCTGACTTTTTTTCTCAGCGTCCTTTTCTTATTGTATGAGCTTTTCTTAGCTTTTTTCCTAGAGCACTGAGCTTTTCTACTCAAAAAAGTGATTTTTGCTGAGATCCTATTATTAGACTCATTTACTTCGGTAAATTTGCCGTCGCTATCCACTAAAATTTGAAAATTTCCTGTGATTTTTCGTGCACCATTTAGATTAATATCTTTTTCTGCGATAACCACTTTTGACGACCAATTTGCGGTACTAAATGGGGGATAGTTTCTTCTGAATTTATCGATGACCAGAATGCCAGTCTCGGTTTTAATTTTCATCACAACTTTTAAACCCGGAGCATCCTTGAAGCTTTTATTAAACCAATTTGCATAGAACTTCGGAGCAACATTTTTGTGGCATTGTAGAAATTGTGCTGATGCTCTATCAAAGTAAAGCTCTTTTGGAGAGATATCTTTAAGCGGTTTAGTAACAAGTTTTTTCGTTTCTACACCATTTTTCTTTTTGATACCAAAATATCTAACCGCAGGTGAAGCCTCAAAATCCCAGAATTTTTTCTTTTTCACTCCGTACATTTTATACAAAAAGGCGGCGTCAGTTGCCGAAAGAGAAGCAATCTTTCCCTGCATAATAGAAATAAGTGATTTGTCTTCTTTTTTCCAAGAAGGGGTGTGATTCATTCCGAAGCCGTGACCTATCTCGTGAAGTAGAAGGGCAACCTTTGGAAAGTCTTTACTATTTAAGTTAGTGTCATGTTTTCTGCAATGGGTGTTGAGTGCCACTGAGAAAAACCTTGCTTTGGATTTAAAACATGTAACTTCCCAAGGCTTACACATGCCGTAGCCACCATGATCTTTATATTTACAAGAATTTGCAGACCAGCCATTAATTTTTTTCTCTTTATTATCGCTACATGAAGTTCCTCCGTCCCTGTGACATGGAAAAACTCCAGGGTCATTATTATCAATATAATCTAAGATAACGTAGTCTCTGTCCCCTGGGCTTCTGTCATAGACTTCTTTTTTGCTTCTATGAGGAGCTTCCTCAACCGTTATATGAATTGGTGAAAAAGGTAGTGAGTTATACAGCTTTACAGTTTTATCCACCTCGGCCCTGGCAGCAGTTCCTGCAGGAAAATGGGTTTCTGAAACCTGAAGTGTAAATTTAGGATTCTTTAATTTACGACTAAGAATTCGACTAAAGCTCTTTGGCGGATCCAAAATAGTAAGGCTCTTTCCCTCAAGTGTTAGTGAACTCGATACTTGTGGCCATATCGCCAAAATGGCAATAATCAGGCACGTTGAATTTAGGTATTTCATAGTTTTTATCCTCTCCCGAGGAAAAATATATTGCATGTTGTCATGCTCTGGCCAGGGGTTTTAAAATTATTACAAACCCATAACTTCTTTAAATGATATAATGAAAGGAAATGTTTGATACGTAGCGTTGCTTCTGGGAGGTTTCATGAGTGAGGATAGTAGTGGGCCTAAGAGGCTTTGGAAAAGAAAGGTTCTTCTTATCAATCCAAGATTTCAGCTCATTTTTTTATTGTATATACTCGTGTGTGCTGTCCTCATCATAGGGATTTTTTCAATTGGAAACTTACTTTTTTTTAAAGGATTTATGGATACGGGAATGTCCCTAGGCCTTGCAAAAGAGCCATCATTTTTTGAATTTGTAAGTGCCCAGAGGCAATCAATGAATACATTTTTATTATCACTCTCTCTTATGGTAACTGCCGTAATGGGTATAATAGGACTTTATATTTCACACAGGGTTGCAGGACCGCTTTATAGACTCAAAATCCATATGGACCAAATATCAGAAGGTGGAGAAAGAACAGGCGTGAAGTTTAGGAAGGGCGATTTTTTTACAGAACTCGCCAGTTCATTTAATAAAATGATTGAAAAATAAAAAGGGGCTTTTAAGCCCCCTCTCTTATGGATTTTCCCCTGAACGGGTGTGAAACTACATTTATAATTTCCGGCGGAAAGTGCTCAATTACAAAAGACACAATATCTTTAATAGAAACTAGTGAGATAGGCTCGCCACTTTCATTAACTATAGGAATATGTCTAAATCCACCTACATGCATATTGTGAAGTACATGCGCGATCATATCCGTTGCTTGAAGTGATACTGGGTCAGCTGTCATAATTTGTGATACAGGAGTCTTGCTCCAATTATCAATTTTAAGACAAGCTTTCATAAGAATATCTCTTTCAGTCACGATACCTGATAGCTTTCCATTTTTAATTATAATCAGGGATCCAAAGTGGTTTTCCTGCATTATTTTAATGGCCGCTTCAATAGTTGTGCTCTCTTCTACGGCCTTTACCGCAGGCATTCTAAGTTCTGATATGGGCTCTTTAAATGTTTGCATATTGAGTGTTTGAGAATCTTCTTCTTCTCTTTCTTCCATAATTTTTAATTCATCATCGATCAAATCATCCATGGCAGTGCTCCTTTAAAATATCAATGAATTATAGCATCTATGCTGCTTGCTTTCTATACTCCATTCCCTCAAATATAGCATCTTCAAGTACATAGACAAGATCTTCACCAGCAAAGGGCTTTTCGATAATATCAAATGCCCCAATTAATTTGGCTTTTTTGAGAGTGAATTCGTCCATAAAACCCGAGATAAACACTATGGGAATAGCGCCAAACTCTTGTTTTACTTTTTTTGCAAATTCAAGGCCACATTCTCCGCCCACATGGATATCAACCACTACACAGTCAAATTGATATTTTTCGAAGAGCTTTAATGCCTTTTTGATACTAGATGACAAAATGATATCAGCTTCAAGACCCGAGCACTGGGAATGTATAGCATTTAAAACATCTTGATCGTCATCGATAATTAGCAGGTTTCCAACTTCCATTTCATTTGCCCCCGGCGTTTAATTATAGGAGTAAATGTTAACATTCAAAATTTTTAGTACTAACAATCAATGAGATAGAGGGTTAATTAAATACTTAGCTGCTGTTAAGTGCCAACTAGACTTGGTAGTGAAATTTCCTTCATCACGTCCCTCATGAATAGTGCCGGTGGCACTATTCAACTTGGAAGCATGCTATTAATCAATAAATTTTATTGTGGAGAGTTGAGGGACGCTTACTTTCAAATAGGCAGGAAAATGGATAAGAAAGTGGCGGTCCCACAGGGATTCGAACCCCGGGTTGATCTTTAGGAAAGATCCGTTTTATCCGATTAAACTACAGGACCGTTTAAAAATAAAAAAACATGCGCTACATAATAAATCATTATACTAATGGGTTTGCACGCAAAGCCGCGCCTTTGGCTTGCTTCTCTCAAGGGGTTCCCCCATCATTAAAACTGCCCACAGGGCACTTTTAACGCTGGTGGTAACTCTCAACCCTGAGGTTCAAAACCCTCAGGGATATTAGATATTTTTGTAACTACACGATGCATCCAAAGAAGACATATTGTAGATATGGCCAGCATGAACATCCAGCAGCTGGTCCAAAGCCCTGTCCACTCTAGTAGATAGCCAAAAATAATTGGGCAGAAAAATCCACCGAGGCCACCCAAGACTCCAACCATTCCACCTACAACTCCCACTTCATTGGGAAAGTAATCGGGGATATGTTTATAAACAGCTGCCTTACCGATACCCCATACACTTCCTAGGATGATTACTAAGATGGCAAAAACCCAAATATTGGCCTGAAAATAAATTCGCGTTACACCTTTGGCAAGAAGCTGCTTTTTCTCTACCTTTTCTCCAACTTTGACCATTGGCTCATGCCACATATCTTTTGAAGGAAAAATAAGAGTCTCATCACTGGGAGTTTCCAAGTTTTCACGTTTTAGCATTACCGGATAGCTAATTTCTCCCACCTTGATTTCTGTTTGATTAATCTCTGAGACGACTCCACTATTTCTGGCCATTATACCTTTACCAGGTGAATAAATTTCCATCTTGGGAATGATTAAGAGAAAGCTAATTGCAACAGATAGACCAAGCACCATGTACATAACTTTCCTAGGGCCCATAGTGTCTGACATCCATCCACCCAAGGCCCGAATAACCCCTGATGGAAAACTAAATAAAGCTGCTAAAATACCGGCCGTTACAAGTGGTAGAAAATAGACATTTACAAAATAGGGTACTAGCCACTGTGAGAAGGCGACAAAACATCCAAAAACTAAAAAGTAGTAGAGTCCAAATCGCCAAACTCGCATCTGCTTGAGAGGTGCCATCATAGAGATGAAATTTTTCTGTCTGATTTCAGGTCTTTTATTTTCTGAGAAAACCACGAAGATGACTGCCATTATCACCAGACCAATGGCATAGTAAACTGGCAGAGATCTCCATCCTTCAATATTGCTGCCTTTATCTGTAAGGGCATTGAGGATGGACGGAGCGCATAGAGTTGTAAAAGCCGCACCTGCATTCCCAGCTCCAAAGATACCAAGAGCAGTTCCCTGGTTTTTCTTTGGATACCACAGGGCCGTAAAGGCAATCCCAATAGAAAAACTAGTACCACATAACCCAAAGCCAAAACTGCAAATTGCAAAACTCCAAAAACTGTCTGCGTATGAGAGTAAAAACATGGGAATAGCACTTAAGAGAAGAAGTCCTGTAAAAATAGGCTTTCCACCAAAACGATCAGTTAGGACACCTGCTGGCAGTCTAAAAAGTGATCCGGTTAAAACGGGAATGCCGATCAACCATCCAATTTGAATGGGGCCCCAATCGTAGACCTGATTTGCCGAAAGAAAAGTAATTAGAACCCCATTTAACATCCAAGCCGCAAAACAGAATGTAAATGCTAAAGTGTTCAAAAAAAGTGCTTTATGGGATTTTCCCGTAGCCTTGATTTCCATTAAAACCCCAAAATAATCTAAATTTTTTTATAGATTAATATTATTGCTAATCGAGAGATTTTGCGATGATTAATTTAAAAAATAATTAGGTTGGTTGCTACTTAGAAATAGATCCAGCAGGTAACCGGTTTCCAAGTCTTTTTTTGCCGCGTTTTAAAGGGCGTTTTATGCCACTATTTTGGAATGAACCAAAGGAAGGTTGTCCACCGCTTTTAGTGCCGGCTTGGGTAATAGTTTGAGGTACGTAATCAGCACCAGAGAGATCGGCGCAGTTTCCATTTTTTTTGCAAGTGAGAACAAAGAAGTTTAAGCACTTGATTTTTTCGCTCTTATCTGCAATCTCTTCACCTTTGTACATACAAGTTCCCCCTGATGAAGAACTTCCAGCAAAGTTGGATCCATCTGATGAATCCACATTGTAGTCGAGCGCTAGCGTATCACTGATATTGGCCTTACACTTGGCCTCATCAAGTCTTCCAATAATTTTCCCATTCACTTCTTCTAGCCAGAAATCGCCATTTTTTCCATGTTTCAGAGGGAGCAGATCCGCATATACCTCTTTACTTAGATTCATAAAATTTGCTCTGACAACTACATCATTTGCTTGGCCTGGGTTGACACACATGATCTTAAGTTGTGGAGTCTCTTGTGTTCCCTCTATTGCTGATGCTGAGTAACCAAGAGGGCAGCCGCAACTATCGTTAAAAGTATTTCTGAACTTTAGATATTCGGCGTAACAACCACACCAGTCAGCTGGACCGAAAAGTCCTACTAAACTCATGCCTCCATCGGAGCCATTTTTTTCTTGGTGACACTGAATTGTATTGCCAGCGCTAGATTTTGCTATGTAAGTATATTGTCCTGGAGGGCACCCACAGAAATTTTTTGCTAGATATTTTTTGTCACTACTACTACCAGCTAGTTTAGCGCCAACTCCAAAGAGCATTTGGTCATAGAAAGCACACTGTGAAATTCCCTTTGCCTTGGCATCTCCACTAATTGAAGAAGATAGGCTCCCAGAGCCACTTGCAAGAGAATTTGCATTGAATTCTGAACCAACTTGCATTGAAGATTCGAGCGCAAAATTACCTTGTGAATAGAGGATAGCAATTGCTATGGTCAATATGTATTTGAACTTAGTTTTTCCCGTTTTCATAACTATACTCCTGCCCAATATTTTAAAGCACATCTAGTAGGCCTATCGGCAAAAATTAGAATTTGAGTAATTTAGATTGGTTAACTTTGTAAGTTTATAGGAAATAGCTACACAATTTGCCAAGTAATTGTGGAAGAGGGTCTTATCTAATAAAATTAAAGTAGATTCACTTGAAAACTAAATAGGATTTATTGATGGAGCTATTACCAAAACCTTTAAGAAATGATGAGGGATTTTCACTTATTCAAGTGATGATTGCAGCAGCTTTAATGGGGGCTTTGGCACTTTATATGGCACGTATGCAAGAGAACAATATGAAAAATACCAAAGCCGCCCAAGTTCTCTCTGAAATCAATGCATTTCACAATAAAGTAAATTCTATTTTATCAAATAATGATTCGTGTAATGCAAACTTTAGAGGAGCACAAATTAGTGATGGCGATGAAGTTAGTGGCCTCAGCTTAATTGATGGAGGAGCTCAGGCGGTAGCTGTGGGAACGCCTGTAAATAATTTGGTTGTTATAGATAGTATGGAGATTGACTCTGTACCAGATTCTTTTGATAGTGCTACAGGCAGGCATCAACTCCGGCTTTCAATTAAGTACGATAAAGAAACTGGGAGCGGGACAAAGAGAACAACTGTTGGTTACCGTTATGTTGAGAAAACCTATGACTTCTTTGTGATAAAGTGTGACTACGATACAAAAGAAGCAACGACTGCTGACTTCATGGGGATTAGTTTAAGTGATGCTTATTCAATTTGTCTTTCTAACTGTCAAAGTTGGACAGGGCAATCAGATTGCAATTGTAGAAAGGATAAGTTTTTTCACTTAGTTCCAGATGGGTGGGGGATGGTGTTAACTTATGACTGCGCTAGATCTCAAAAAATATATGAATGTGATAATTAAAAGTGCCGTGAACAAAATATCTTTTTGCTCACGACATACCTTAGTTTTTTCTTAGGTACGTGAGAACCAGCAAAGAGGTCTTGTGCCTTCTTTGTAGCCATCATCTCTTGTGCATACACCATCACTTGATTTTTTATTACTTACATCCTCATCCTTATCTTTAGTACACAGGCTACCTGCAAAATAAGTGTCGAGTCTGCACTGAGCAGGTGGATGCTTGTCATTCATCGCTTTTGTAATACTTCTATCTGGCGTTGTGAAATCAATGGCCTTTGAGCCTTTTTTAAGAGAATTAAGTAGTTTTGCTAGAGATAATCCCGCCATGGAAGTTCTCTTACAAAGTGCATTTTCTTCAGCAGTTTTGTAAACGGCGTTGCATTCTGCTTCAACTACTTTATCAACAGTTAGTTTGCTGACAAATCCTATATTGTCTCTTCCCTCAAGGTATTTTCTCATGCATTTAAGGTTACCCCAGTAATCAGCTTGTCCCTCATTAGACGCCCAACCTCTATTACCAATTTTTGGGTAGCCAGCCATGTGGTGTCCCATTTCATGGCAAACAACTAGGGCGAATCCGTCTGGAGTAACAAGTGGATGTCTGGCCAAACCGCCATACATATTAACCATCCAAAAGCTGAGAAACTGCATAGCCGAAGCATTAACAGTTCCACTCTTCCATTTATTATTCATATAAAGTTTTCCACCCAACTTTTTAATGATGGGTCTGTAAATTGCAGCTATATCACCAATAATTGTATTGAACTCTTTTTGGGTCATATTGGGTTTGATTCCCTCTTGAACTGGGATATTTAAATCATTTTCTGGCATAAATCCTGTTTGACCAAACTGATCACATGCCACACTAGAAAAGCTCACCAATAATTGAATTGCAATGAGTACACCGAAGACTTTCACCTTTTACCTCCTTGTAAAAATAAGTATCAAAGCATTATCAGAGAAAGATAGCGTATAGGAAAGTCCTGTAAGATAGTTTTAGTCGATAACATTGATCAACTTCAAATTAATGTAACATTTTGATCGGTGATGACACTAACAAGACAGTTACAACTTATGGGAGAAAATTTGTGAATTCATTAAAAAGAATTTTTATTGTCGGGTATTTAATGTCTCAAATGGGCAGTGTGATTTATTCGATTTATAAGCTGATTACAGGAAGCTCAGTTAATAGTTTTGGGCCTCCACTGCTTTCAGCTATATCTATAACTTTGTTCATTGGAAGCTTAATGCTCTTTCAAAAGACGGCCAGAACCAGTAGGTACCTTTGGTATTTGTGGCCAACCACAATTTTGGGCTGCTTTCTTTCCTATTGGTATTCTAATGAAGCTCTACCCATGGGCTTATCCAGCGTTTCTGTACTGGGATTAATCCTCTATGTGTTTTGGTATTCAAATCTTTCTAAAAACGAAGGAAGGTTAAAAATAGGCCAGGTAATCCCAAGCTTCGAGCTCAGGGATTTAAATTCAAATGTTATTCAATCCTCTACTTTTCTAGGCCACAAAAACCTATTTCTCTTTTTTAGAGGAAATTGGTGTCCTCTATGCATGGCCCAAATAAAAGAAGTTCAGGCCCACTATCAAAAAATTATTGGCAGTGGTTGTCAGATAAATTTGATCTCTCCCCAGTCCCAATCCCACACTCAAAGTTTGGCCCATAAGCTACAGGTTGATTTTAAGTTTTACAGAGACGAAAGTAGCGTTGCAGCGATCGCTCTGGGTATTAAGGCTCCAAAAAGTCTACCACTGGGAATGGAGCTGCTTGGATTCGACTCTGATACGGTGCTGCCAACTATCATCGTTACAGACGATGCTGGTAAGGTTATCTACTTTGATGTGGCGGATAACTATAGAGTGAGACCAGGGACAGAAGAGTTTTTGAAATTTTTGAATATTTAAATTAGAGACTTTATCTCACAAATTCTTTCAATGTATCAGAGCATAATAGTTGCCTAGACTTCTGAGTCATCTGAGCTACAATTTCAAAAAAATTTTTCGACACAGGAATTTTGCTCATGAAACAACTGCTCATTTTTTTATTTCTACTGCCTTGCGCCTTTGGTGCTGACCTCAAAGAAATTCTCTCCTTTGAACTTGGTACCACAATAAGTTGCGCACATTTAAATGAGAACGGAGCACACTCAATTGTTTGTGAGGGACTTTCTGTAGATAAATTTAAACTCCCAGCTAGTATGAATAATCCAGATATGTTCTCTGTTGGATTTAACCATCTCTGTGCAACCAAAGGTTCAAAACTTGTTTGTACAGGCCCTGGACTTAGTATTTCTAGGTCTGTTAGCTCTCCATCTCAGCTCAGCTCGGGCAAAGGTTTTGCTTGTCTTCAGGAGAGTGGAAACCTTGTATGTTTTGGTTCAAAAAAGAGCAGTCGTCTTAGCACTCCTAGCATAAGATCAGTGAAGAAGATTAGTCTTGCTGATTCCCATGGCTGTGCGCTCGACGAGTACGCGGCTGGTAAGAATAGAGTTGTATGCTGGGGAGATACAAGGTTCGGCAAAGTTGATGTGCCGGCGATGGTGAACCCTGTAGATATATCAGTAGGTAGGGCGTTCAGCTGTGCCATTGATCAAGTATCAAAAGATATTAGAACTATTAGATGTTGGGGAAAGAATGACAAGGGCCAATCTTCTCCAGTTCTCGCCAACTACCCACTTTCACTAACAACTGGAAAAGAGCACGGCTGTGTAATTGATCAGAAAAATCACTGGGGTGAAACAAAAGTTCTTTGCTGGGGCTCTAACCAATATGGCCAATTAAACATCCCAGTTATTAAAGACAAAGATCCACTGCTTGTAAGATCAGCAAGCTATTATAACTGTATTTATTTTGAAGACCATGGCATCGAGTGCTTTGGTGGTGATGATTTTGGACAACTTGGAATTTCCAGTTGGCTCTTTGGTTTCACACCAAATGCAAAAATTCTTTCCAGAAAAATTAACACCAGAAAAGCAGGTGTTGCCTTATTTTATAACCCTTCCAATGTAGATGTGGTTAAGACAAAAGATGGCGAGGCCTATAATGCCAAAAACTATATAGAGAAAAATACCAAAAGAAAGCTGACCACTTTTACAGATATGTCTGAAACAAAACTTAAAGGCGTACTTGCTACTAATGGAACACTAGTATTTCCAGAGTTTGAAAAAGGAAGTTTAACTTTAGGAAGTAATCAAACCAAGATGATACAAAAATGGCTGAAGGCAGGTAATAGCATTATTGTTATGGGCGGAAATTATAATCTCAATTTTGCTAAAGTAGTGACAGGCTCTGGTGTCACAAAGACCTATCGTTCAGGCACTGTGAATTACGATGCTACAGCAGCAAAAAACACGCCCTTTCAAGGAAAAGCGAAGACTCTTCCCAATCCAAGTGATTCATCTAATCGTATGACCCTAGGGAGCTTACCGGCCACGGCTAAGGCCATATACAAGGAAGGAGTAAGTGCAGGGGTGGTTCTATTCAAAACTGGCAAAGGCCACGTGGTTTACCTTTGCTGGGATTGGTATAATGCAAAGCCTGTGGGGGCAATGGACGGTGGTTGGCTTGACGTTTTCGGTGAAGCCCTACGACTTTAACATGCTTTCAAAGCGGTCGATGCTTTTTTCGACAGTTTTTAAACTACCCAGCCAAAATGACGGCGCTTCAATATCTTCATTAAAATATTTTGTTATAAGAGATTCGGCACTCATAGTGCCAGTGTCTCTTAATATTTTTTTATAGAGACCCCGAAAATCATCACCATATTTTTCTTTTTTATCATAAATGCCCAAGCTAAATAAATAACCAAATAGATAGGGGTAGTTGTAAAAAGAAATTGAAGAAAGAGAGAAGTGCATTTTGGTGGCCCAAAACATTGGGTCATATTCTGATAGAGTATTTTCATACCACAACTTCCAAGATTCATTCATCATGGTCTTTAACTCACTTGGATCAAGAGTCGCTGATTGTCTTGCTTCAACGAATCTCTTTTCAAACTCAAATCTGGCGGGGATATTAATTAACATTCTAGAAGCACTAACAGCGTCTTCCCAGCACATTTCAAATTTCTCACTTTCATTTTGCCCGTGCGTGTACAGATAGTCTCTTACAAGTGTTTCAGCAAAGATTGACGCTGTTTCAGCTAAGGTCATGGAGTAGGCAATATGACTGAGTGGCATGTCTTTCATGATCCAGTTGTGATAGGCGTGTCCAAGCTCATGTGCCAGGATAACAACAGAAGTCATGGTCCCATTAAAAGTCATAAACACTCTAGGATTTCTAGTTGTATAAAACTTAGTACAGTAGGCACCTGGGTTTCTGTTTTCACTTGGCCGTGCATCTATCCAACCATTTTTGTGCATAAGTCTGGCAAATTCTCCCATTTCTGGATCAAACTCAGAAAAAGCACCCGCTATGATATCCATTGCCTCACCAAAGCCAAGAAGTGTGCTCTCGCTTTCATTACAAGGAGTAGGAGCAGATAGGTCCCATGGGCCTAGCTTTTCAAGCTGTAGTGTCTCTGCCATACCTTCCAAAGCACGCTGACCAATCCGTCTATTTTCATAAGTTGTAGTAAGCAGTGTATCTAGGGTCTTTCTAGTTATTCGAGATTGATGGCAAGACACATCTAAGTAGTGCAGATCTTTTTTATTAGACCTTATAGTTCTATCATCACTCCTCCAACCATTGATATTATTTAAAATTGCAGCTGCACTACATTCGTGGACACTCCAGGACTGCTGAATGGATCTCCAGGCTTTTTCTCTAAGCGTTCGATTTCCCTCTGTCAGCATGCTAGCAGCTTGTGCGTAGCCCGTATCCTGACCATCGATAGAACACTTAAGACTTCCGGCCAAATCAGAGTACAATTTACCCCAGGCCTGAACCCCACTCTTTGAAAATGTAGAAATGAGAGATTCCTCTGTTGTACTCAAGAGGTGATCGCTCATTATTCTTTCTCTGTGAATCAGGAAATCTCTTTGTTTTATGGTTTCATTTTTTAGAAGAATACCGAGTTGGTCTTCTCCAATCCTACTGATAAATATATCGAATGCAGCTAAATTATTATTAAATTTGGAGTATAGCTCGGTAAGGCGGTCTCTTAGTTTCTTGGCACTACCATTTTGTGAGTTGGTGCTAAGAAGACATCTACTAAAAGTTGAAAGAGTACCTAAAATAGTATGGAATTCTTCTGCTTGAATATAAATTTGGCTAATTATGGGAGTGATCTCATCAATTTGTGAATTTTCTAGATGACTAATATCCGCCAGAAGTGCATCCACTGGTTCCACTAATTTTCTTAGATCTTCATTTTTCTTCGAGAGTATCAGAAGGTCACTTTCAATCTTTGGGTCATCTAGGTCCCTATAAATATTAGTGTTATTCCATTGGGGGCAATCAGTGATTTGTTCTTTCATGAGGGTTTCCAGTGTCTAATTGAATAGGGATTGTATCAATTTTTCCATTCATTGCCTAGCGATTGGTTCCTGAAGGGAACCATATGTGGGCAATTATTCGCTTTTTATTGCCATTGAGATCAATTAAGAATGTCTCAGTCAATTACTCAAAAAAGGGAGTTACCATGTATAAGACAATTTTTTTATTTTTATTTGCTTGCAGCGCTTTTGCTGCAGATGCCCCTCCTACTCAGGAGCAGGTTACAAAATTACTAAGCAGCAATGCCAATGCTTTTTTAAAAGAGCATGTTCTAGATTTTACTAGTGGCAAAAAAGTTGTTTATAGAGCGGAGCTTCGATTTAAATATGAAGATCAAAAGGTTGGAGAAAATCTCTATGAAAAATCTATGTATTTAACAGGAACTGTATTTGAAGAAAGAGGGGTCAAGGTATTTAGATTTACAAATGAGCTTGGACGTGGTTTGAGTTTCTATAAAATTTCTCATAAGGATCAAATCATAGTTAACCTTAATTCAGTTGTTCCTGGCCCTTTGGGTAAGCTTTCACCTTACGGTGCATTTATAGAAACATCTGATATTGAAATTAAAAGACAAAGTGATGAAGACAGCTTTGATGAGGATATTTCTCAGCTATCGTTTAAGGATATTCCTTTTCAATTGCTTGTAGGTGATATTAACCATCCTGATCTAGGTAGGGATAAGGGGCTTGTAAGTTTGTCCATATTTCGAATTGCGCCTGATGAGTTAAATTATGAAAGTATTAGGGCGGTAAACAGCCATTTAGTTTCAATGCACTTAAAAAAGAGAACCCATTTATCAAAGGGGAAAAAGACAATAGGCTGTCGAGGTTATTTAATATGCACTACCTTATAAATAAGCCACAGGATATTTTGGTAGGCGAGAGCTATTTTAGCGATGAAAGTTGTACTCCTCACATTTCAGCAGTTGTCAGGTGCTATGCTAAAGCCTCTTTCCATTTCGAACTTCCTTTTGGATTTCTATCAAAATCGAGGGCCACACTTGGGGGAATGACTAAATTTGAAATTAGTAAAAAAATTAAATGCCTTGGCTGGTAATTGCCCAAATTGTAATTTTTTCATGGTTCATAGTCCGCAAATTGTTCACAGCATTCAATATCTCCTTTGATCTGGAGAGTTCCTATAATAAAGATAAGTAACATCAAATTAAAAAGGACCAATTATGCGGATTTTGTTTACTACCATGATATTTCTATTTTCTACTTCGATTTTCGCCCAAGACAGTCGTGAGTGCATAATAGATGACATCGTAGGAGTGGATGCATTGGCCCAATATCTTGAAGATGGCGTTTGTCCTACAGGCAGTGAGGAGTCTTATCTGGCCTTTTGTGATGCTATAGACTGTGTTCACTTAAGGAATTTAGAAAGCGAAACACCGGAGCACTCAGTTTCACCTGCTCATGTGGCCATTGATGTTGAAGTTGATCCCAGTGTCACTATTGTAAAAGGAAAATCAGTAAAACCAGTAAAACAAATGACTCAATTTGAAAAAGATCTAGAGTTATTAAAGAAGGCCTACCCAAATCATTGGGTCTCAATGGGGCCTTAAAGAGTTTAATTAGCGCTCAGTTTGTAAAAAAATCGTAGAAATTCAATGTATCCATTTGATAATACAGCCACCTGTTAAAAAATAGACAGGGCCGGAAAAGTTACACTTTCCCTGTTTCCGAAAATCGTCCGCCTGTACCATAGTTCATAAGAAAACTATTTAAAAATTGGTAAATAAAAATGATTTGTGTCAAATCGAGGAGATTAAAATGAAACAATCAATTGGACCGTTTATCGCACTAAGCTTGATATTATCAGGTGGGTTAAGTGCTGCTGAACAAAAGAAAGCAGACATTATTCTTAAAGAGTCTAGAACTTTTAAGATGGTAACCCCACTAGTCTTAGCTCATAAAGAAGATCTATTAGAAGAAGAAAGAAATCCATGGATAACAGTTTTTGAAGGCTCTGATAAATATGAGGCTAAAGTAATTACTCCAGTAAATAGCGCTGAGGTTACCTGTACAATTAAAGGTGGCAAAGCGGGAGATTCAATTTCTGAAACTCAGCAAAGTTTTTCACCTATTGCTGGTGAAATAGTGCAATGTAGACAGCCAATAACATCA
>Ga0257117_1001128_pt1 | contig 16703 bp, 14 predicted proteins | sample SI112_135mmetaG_FD_190157 | JGI IMG/M metagenome (GOLD analysis project Ga0257117, IMG submission 190157) | Marine microbial communities from Saanich Inlet, British Columbia, Canada - SI112_135m | ecosystem: Environmental > Aquatic > Marine > Inlet | place: Canada: British Columbia | collected... | reverse complement strand
TTTTGACACAAAATTAAACTTTAAGTTTTTTCTCGATTTTACAAAAGAAGTTATAGGTTGTACTGACTTGGGTAAGAAGGACATTTTTAGTGAAATTGATTTTTTGTCTCCAAAGTGCCATGGTCACTTGCACCACGTTTATAATATGATTGATACTCCTCATGAAATTGCAGGCGTCTATGTCAAACAATCAAATAAGTACGATTGTAACTTTACCAGGAAGTTAAGACAAGGCCTTGATGGCATATTAAGCATTGATGTTACTCCTGGCCCTTTTTATACAAATCAACTTTCTCGTTTTACTGACTCAGACTGCCAGCTGATAAAAGAATATGACTTTCTATTTTTTGAAAATATTTGTAAATATAGTGATCAATTTAGTGACTACGAAGTCTTAAAGACTGAACTTGATAGTAATAGTAATAGCAATAGGAATGGGCCATGGCACTACCACTTCAAAGCTCTTTGAATAAAGCTGAAATTAGCTTTGGGGCCAGAAGTTTTGTCAAAAAATTTCAATTCTTAGCAGGGTGGAATGACTTGGAAATGGCCAGGATTCTTCAGGTTGGAGAGTCGGAGTTTAAGCAGATTCTTGCGGATAAGAAGAAATTTCCTATTTTTGCTTTTCAGGAAATGCTCAATGTTTTGAATGTTGATTTTAATTCAGCAATTTTAGATAGTGTGGACTATAAATTTCTTTTAGATAGTTTTGAGGGTAATGTTGATAGTCTTCCCAAATACTTTGCAAAAGGAGCATTTGGGAAGAAGAGAACAGTTATAAATATATTGGACTATATTGAAGAAAATTATGGTTTAGTTTATAAGACCAGCTTGCTTAGAGAGTTTCAACTAAAAGAGCACCATTTTTCTGATCCAGAGGCGGCCATCAATAATAATTTTATTACTGATCTACTAGGTAGTTTATATGAACGTGGCCATGATCTTAATGAAGTTTCAAAAATGGGGGAGCAGTCATACTATTCAAATAAGCATGGCGCACTTGGAAAGATCTTATCACAATTTAGCACACCTCAAGAGGTGTTTGCTTGTATTGTTGAAGAAATCATAGATCGGTTCGACAGAAACTTTGACTATGAAATTCACAAAATGAACGGTGAACTTTGCGAAATACGAGTAAGATCGAATTCAGATGTTGCTGACATCTTAGAGAAGAAAAATCTCGGCAACCTTCCGCTTTCGGTATCAAAGGTAGGAGTCATGTCGACTTTTCCAATGTATGCAGGGTTTCCAAAGGCCTCTGTGAATTTATCTAAAAGTATTCACTTAGGTGATAGCTATTGCTCTTACCATATAAACTTTTAAAATTACGCCTAAAAACCTTCTATGCAGCTTTCTTAATTTTCATTTGATCAACTGGTGCGATCACAATTCTTTCTTCCCACATTGAGGCATACTTATCAGCAATACCATAGGCATAGTCAGTGTAATTATCTATGTCACATATCATAGATCTTGCTTCTACATCAGATACGGGGGCATAATCTTCTAAGTATTTTATTGTAGGGTGAATGAGCCAAGGAGAAGAGGAGATATCTGTAGCACCTATTTTTTGAAAATATTGATCCGTTTTTACATCTTTCATTCCAAATGTAAGCCAGTACTTAATATTGTAACTTTTGTGATGATGTACTAAATATGCACATGTTCACTCTTTCAATGTCTTTTTAAATGAGCTGGGTTGATTTCTTACGTGAGGGAGTATTGTCCAAGTTGTATCATAGGAAATTTCATGGCCTTCTTTTTCACATTTAGTAATGACACTTTCCAACTCCTCAAGACATTGGCTAGATCCATTGGCGGCAATCATATTTTTAATAGCAAAGTTGAATCCAAATTTCTTGCAACTTGAGTAGTTTACTGATTTATATCCCGATAAGACTCTTAGGTTTCCTTGATGTTTATCACAAACTAATAAATGGGTTCCAAATAAATCATCTTTATCAAAGGCGAGAACTCCATCACCATAAATATTTGAATAACCAAGGCATTTCAATGCGGCCATTTGTCCGAATAGATCCTTTGCCAGCGGGTCTTCACAACATTGATAAAAATTTTCTAGAATTACTAAAGTTAATTGATTTGCCATGGTAACATCCTTGTTACCAGATTTATCGGCTTGTAAGTGGTATAGAGTTGATTTAAGAAATAGAAAAATAAAGTTAAAAGAAGTTAAAAGAAGTTAAAAGCTAGATAGGTTTTTTCTGTGCTAATACTCTTAGAAACTGACCTTTTTCATTTAATTTTGCCTTTCCCTGATGGATATTTCCAGTGTTTATTGAGAGGTGATCATCTCCGTAATTATCTATTACAATGACATTGAAATGCTCTTCTAGAAAAAACGTCATTGACTCTTTTGTAAAAAACTCAAGATGGGGAAAAACGCCGGTATCTACTTCCCAGTATTCACTATTACAATTTGGTACTTCTATAAAAAGGAAACCACGGTCTTTTAGTAGTTGGGAAATTTCTCCAAGTGTGTTTTTTACCCCAGAGACATGTTCTAACCAATGAGAGGTGTGAATGTAGTCAAACTTTTTTTGGGTATCACAGGGGAAAAAATCTGATATTTTCTCAATCCTAATTGTCTTGTAATAGTCATTCCAACGCTCACCCGGTTCAACGACATGAAGATTTTGTACTTTCCAGTGATGTCTAAGCAGTTGACTAAAGTGGCAGTGGGCGCCACCTATTTCTAAAACTTCAGTAATGCTACTTGGAATGCTGTCTTGAATAAATTCAAATTGCTCAATACACTGGAGCTTCGTTAAGTATTCGTCGTCTGCTTCGACAGTTTCTCCCGCGGAATACCAATAGTTGCTAGTGTAATAGTCCCTCAAAACCTTTTCAGAGATATTAAGTGGATGGTGACCATGCCCGCAGTCTGTACATAACTCAATATCAAAAATAGGCAGAGGTAGTATTTTTCTCCAATACCAAAATTGATTGGGAAAAAAGTGTTTGAAAATGGGAAATAATTTTGAGGCGATACTTTGCTTGGCAGTTAGCTTAAATTTGTTTTCTAAGTGATTGTTGAAGGGAACCATTTTTATATTAGTGCTATTACATGCTGTACAATTGCTGATATTGGCCCCTTAGAACTTATATTCACAGATTTTACTGGATTCTATATATAGCGTCTAGCTTGTAATAAATTCAAGGGGTTTAGTCGCATAGCTAGGGGAGTTCGTCTTATATGACCAGTTTCTAGCGTCCCGATTCTCAATTAGGGACAGTATCTCAATACTCGTATTGCCACTACGCTTTCAGATCGTTAATAATAACTCAAGAAGACATCGGGACAGATTGTTCCTTAATGTGTGGGAATTTTTTAGGAGAATTTGAAATGAGCATTCAAACAAAGACCACTGGGGCTAATATTGGGACAACTGCTACGGCCTTAATCGCGGCATTAGCTGGAAATGTTCACGGCCTGGCCATTGCTCTTGTTCACTTTCTTTTTAATATTTGTGGAATGCTAGTTTGGTTTATTCATCCAAAAATGAGAAAAGCACCAATATATCTTTGCAAATCCTTGGCCGCAGGAGTAGCAAAGCACAAAATCCTTGCCCCCATCTACATTGCTGTCGTCTTTTTCCTTTCACCCCTTGCATGTCGATATGTGACTACGATGGTTTGTTTAAAGAATGTGGGACTTGCTCAATGCGAAAATCTGAGAAGAATCTATGGAAAACGGGCAATGAAGATATGAAAGGTTCTATTGCTAGGGCCATAAAAAGTCGAGTTAAGTAAAACCTATCTTATTGAAGCTCAGAATTTTTTACTGAAAATATATTGTGAAGAAGCCTAGCAATAGATTTAATTTCTTTTTTGCTAAGTGATTGTGCTATGGGCTCCATAAAGTTGGAGTGCCTAGTGCCCTCTTTAAAGGCCTTAAGCTGATTGATAATGTACCTCTTTTTTTGTCCGGCCAAAGCAGGAAAGTAATCCAAATCGCTTGGCGATTTAGTGCCATGGCAGTTAAAACAACCAATCTTTTTTTTCAGAGAAATTGTCTTAGTATCAGCCTTATAAGACTTTTTAACTTTAGCTTCCCATGAAAGACCATTTAGGTAAGTCGATACTGCTTCAATATCACCACTAGTTAGTTTACTGGCCCTTTTCCTCTAGCAGAATATTTTCATCTTGAGCAAGAATTGTTTGTGCAATAAGGACTGTGACTAATAAAGTAATGGTTTTCATCATGCCGAGCTTTTACTTTACTGAGTGGCAATATTGAATGGCGATGTAAAAGTTTCAATTGATCACCTAGTATCAACTAATTTCCGTACAAATTGAAGTTCAATTCGACTATTGCCCTTACCATCTTACTGATTCCAGTCATGGTTTTTTTTGAAACAACCTAGGAGCTACTTCGCCTTCCAGCTTTGTCTTTTTTTGTTGTGACAGGTATAGCAGTTACCATCTCCACGAAAACCGCCAAAGGGAATTGCATAGAAATGTTTTCTTTTACCTGCCGTTTTGTGACAAGGAAGACAAAATTTTATATCTCTATCTTTTGAATCAGAGTGATCAAAGTACCACTTGTTTTTATTCGTTTCGGTCTTATGACAGCTAGAACAGTCTTTCTTTTCATAATGTCCCTCTTTGATTTGAAGCTTGGGCTTAGGGAATTTTGAGACTTCAGGCCTTTTCTCATCATGGCACTTTGGATCTACTCGACCTCTTGAAATATTTTGGTTCATTTTCTTTGAATTTAATTTGTTTTTTTTCTTAGTTCTTAGGACGATATAAAGTGACATTGAGGTAAACAAAACTGTACCAACTTGGCCAATGTAAGGCGCTAGAAATTTATCTAAAATGACTAACATGGTTTTAAGCTACCTCTGTATTTCATAAGCAAAGATCTGTGCGAAATCTTATAGAGTTAACTTATCTTAGAATAGAATGAAATGGTATAAGTAGTGAACATTCGACAAGGTCAGGACACAAAATATTCAATTTATCATCTGCCGTTTTTGTAATTGTTTCATTATTGTTCAAACTTTAAACATTTTGCTGTGATGATTTTAAATTTTACTGTTGATTTGTCATATGTTGGAAATAATACTCTTGTAAAATTAATTATTTTCTTGTGGATCCACCAGCTGCGCCAGGAATGCTGAGTAACTGAGTGCTACCATGCCAACATTCAATAAATTATATTTGGCCAAAATTTACCGATGACTCTTAGTTGGCGATTAGACTGCAGCACTAAAGGCCTACGAAACTACTAACCTGTCGATTAAATTTCACAAAATTGTCATCACCTTCGTCGTCGATATAATTTGATGGATTTCTATTTAAAAACAGATTGTCGGTTACAATATTATACCGAGCATGATCCAAGTTGCTGACACTGCTTCCAAATGGAAAACCCTTATCGAGTGAGCAATATGACCTTCGTCCTTGCCGAGATCCAAGAACTATGGCCTGGTTAGGACCATCGTAGTGTTTGTAGTAAAATTTATTAAAAACGATTTCGTTGTGTTGTGGAGATGTATGTCTAATAGTTCCACCTTCACCGCAGTTTCTATAAAGGTAAATTCCCCCGTGATTAATTGCAGAAAATAAATTTGAGCTAAAGACATTGTGATTTGATGAATCTATGGCAACTTGCTCTCTTACGTCAGTTGAAACATGAATATAGTTACCATCGAAAGTGTTATATCCCGATTCAGTATCAAGATAAATTCCTACACTTGCGCTATAACCTTTAAACTCAGAGCCACTAACATATGTGTATGTTACCCCTGGGGCAATATATAGAGGTATCCTTCCTGTTACACTATTAATGATTGTATTTTGGACAACAATCCCTGTAGGAGAGCTATTTCGAATACGCTGTGTGTGGCCAGAAATTCGTGATGAATATTTTATCGCCTCTGCCTCACCATTTGAACCCATTCCTTTAATTCTCATGGATCCATTTATTTTACAGTTTTCGATGGTGGTATTCTCAGGCCTTGAATAGCCTTCTAGTGGATCACTTCCATATTTTAAAGATTTAATTGTTACAGCGTCTATATAGCCGTTTTTATCCCCAAAATCTGTATAGTTTATGCTTCCTCCATTACAATTTAAAATGACATTACTAGATTTAGATCCAGCAAATACAATTCTTTTAGTTATAACATCTCCTGGACTACTAAATGTTAAATGGCAATCAAGTTGGAAGTGCTGACTAGTAGCCGTGGCTTGCTCGAAAGCTTCTCTTCTTTTGGACTTAGAGCAAATTGTTTGCGCGCAAATTGAGTTGATCGCAATTAGTGCTGATAGTCCTAAAACTAAATGTAGCTTTCCCATAATTTCTCCCCTGATTAATATAGGGTGACACTACAGTAGCTTTTGAGGGGGATAGTCTTCGTTGTAATCATTACTAGAATTTCAGAACAATTGGGTGTCAGCGTATCTTTTGCGCCTTAAATGCTTGCGGTATATTTCAATTTTTTTTAAAACTATTTTAAGCTGAGTATCCATACAAGCACTCGTATTTGCAGAGCTCTTACTGCTGGGTGAGGGCCTATTTAACCAATTGGTTAATTTTGACAATGTTTCACAACTATTTTTACCTGGAAGCGGCTCAGTCGGGAAATACGGCCCAAATAGAGTCCTATATTGAACTTTTTGGATGAAGGGAATTTTCTCATATTTAAAAATTTACTACTACCCACTTATTCTGACAATTCCTTTATTACCTAGTACACTGGAGTAAGATTGTATTTTTTAAAGGGATTATTTTTGTGAGATTATTAAAGCTATTTCTTGTAGTGCTTGGATTGGTTGGACAATTTAATGTACAGGCCAGCTCAAAGAAAAGCTTTGCTGAAAGTAAAAAACTTTTGAAGGCCCAGCACACCAGTGGCGGGAAGAGTTTTTATTGCGGTGAAAAATTTAATTCAAAATTTGAGTTTCGTAGATTTCAAGAATATAGGCCAAGTGCAAATTACGTGAAACTACCCCACATGGTTGAGTGGGGGCACATTGTTTCTACAGAAAATTTTGGAAGGCATTTTAAAATGTGGCGAAAGGGTCATAGAAAATGTGTGCGTTCAAAGGGAAGAAGGTATAAGGGAAGAAAATGTGCAAAAAAAGTGAGTGCTAAGTTTAGAAAAATGGAAGCAGATAGAATAAATATTGTTCCGGCCATTGGGCAAGTGAATGCTCTTAGATCTAAATACAACTACTTTGAAATTGCTGGTGAAAAAAGAGCATATGGTGGTTGTGATATCGAAATTAAAGGCCGAAAAATGGAGCCACCAGAGAATCGTAAAGGTGACGTTGCTAGGGTTTATAGATATATGGCCGAAAAATATGAGATAGAGATAATTAGCAAAGAGGCTAAGATGGTTTTTGATAGGTGGGAAAGCCTAGATCCTGTATCGATTGATGAATGCAGGCGAGTTAGAAAAAGCCAGGAGTCTCTTGGGATTTTTGAAGAGATTTGCGCGGGCATTATTTGAAAATTTGGCATTCAGTGTAATATCTTCTGCAAAACGTTTTATAAGTTTTAGTTTTCATACTTATTGCGGGTTTCCATAACTAGTACACATCGAAGTTCTTTTTAAGTATTTTTTTTCTGCATTTTGGTAAGTCTGGGATTTTATTTCTTCCTTAGATGATCCATAATCACCTCGACATATGCGGCACGCATGCTGGCGATCCTCCACAAGACATGTCGGCGAAGAACCTATACTGGGAGATGTATTACCATTTGGAAAACAACAAATAGTACAGGCCGTATGGACGGGAATGGCCTTATCCCCAAGGGTAATGCTGTTGATATTATTGCCATGAGGGTAGCCAATATTGTGGAACAACTCATGAAAAATAGCTGCCTTAGTCGACTCTTTCCAGTTGGGAAAGGTATTGTAAAAGACATGCCTTTTTAAATTCACTCTAGGCCATGCGACTCCCCCAAGATAGGCCGCGCGCATAACAAAGGGCGAGAACCCAAGTTCAGGGCCAATGGAAGCTACAAATGTAGCTCCATTAATTGTTTCATGTATAGAAATATCATCGTTCGAAGAGCAGTAAAATTTTACTCGCGATCTATTGGTTGGGTTGTATAGCTGATCCAATTCTTCTTCTTTTCTCAAACGTAAATGATATTTATTGACGCCATATTCACGAATCGCAGGACTTTGTGATTGCAAATCAATCAATTTTGCAAAATCACCATTACCACTGGCGAGTGAGCTAATAAGTGCCGCATTTTTGAGTGAAAAATTTGATTTAACTGTGGCAATCTCATCACTTGTTAAGGGGATTCTATTTTTAATTTTCTCCATTAATCCTTCAATAACAAGAGGGTCAATCGCATTAGCTGCAGTTTGTTTCGCCTGGCCCATCAAGCATGCTACTCCCTCATCAAAAACCTCATCAAAAACACTCAAAAGCTCTTCGTCACCCTCGTCGACACAGCTTTTGTCGACACAGTTATTTCCTCTTTGTATTAACTTATGATCTTCGCTTCCACGACCCACCAATTTGTAGGGCATAGAATCACAATTCATTCGATAATCAGCTTTTTCTGCAGCAGGTTCTCTTTCTTGTTTAACAGCTATGCCATCAATTGAATCGATCAACCCTTCTGGGGTTTCAGCTTCAATCAGGAGACCTCTTTCACAACTCAGCAAACTTTTGCTTTCTACCAACAAAATGGATAGCAAAACTAGTCGTAATATATTTTGAATATTTATTGCCACCTGGTCTTTTCGGAAAGTTTGAATCTAAACAAGAGGGTAGTTGACCAATCTAGACGGTCTTCTTGTTTGGGAATGGCAGGTAGCTGCACTTTTAGCGGCATGCTTCTAGGCGATCATTCACACCCTGCCAATCGCCCCCACCTAAATTATTTTTTCAAAAAAGACTATCACGATGCTCTATGTAGCGAGGGATAGCAAAAATTAGATTTTTTATTCTTGATCAGAAATTTGGTCAACTAGCTTACCAGAACTCTTATTCACAACATAAAGAATCCATTGAATAACACAATCGCTGACTTCAACATTTACATAGAAATTTTCACTGTAAGGGTACTGAGTTAGAAAATCTGAAAAATCTGTGTTTCCATTTTTTGAGGATATTTTTAACATTTTCTTATATTCTTTCTTAGATACAACCGTCGTTATATCGAGATAATCTTTCCATGAATCGGTTCCAAAGTGAGAGCCACCCTCTCTTTGCATTTCTTCTAGGGCCACTTGAACAGCGCCACTTTGACTGATTCTGGCAAATGCACTTGTAGAAAGTAATAGGGTAAGTAGTAATAAATACTTCATTGTTTCTCCAAATTTAAATTAATTAAGGCAAGATTGCTCAGCGAATTGATGGTGTCAATGCGATGTGTAGATTCGTCACGCGTTAGCAATAAAATTCTTAATCAAAGTTTTGGAAGAAAAAAAAGGTATTAGTTTTCTATGGAGTTTCCACTACAGATGAAGTTTTGAGGTTTCTTGACGCTTGTTGTTATTCGAAACATTTCAATAAATAGGCAATTTTTCAGACTTGCATTTAGCTGGAATCGGCGTTATTTTGAATAAACTAATCGGGTTAGTTTATTTTTTGAGAGGATTGCGTGGGTAGAATTGGTAAGTCGACAGATGAAATAATTGAGGCGGCCACTCAGCTAATTGATCAAAACGGATTAAACAATTTCCAGCTGGGCGATGTGGCCAAAAAAATGAATATGAAATCTCCCTCCCTTTATAACCACTTTGATGGTCTAAAGGACTTAATCAGGGCCGTTCAAATTAAAACCAATGAGATGCTCTTTGAAAAATTACAACTAGATACTCAAGGACTTGAAGGTAAAGATGGTTTTCGTAAATTATGTTTTGCCTATAGAGATTTTTACCAAGAACACTCTGGGATTTATGAAACCATGACAATTCCAATTGATAAAAATGACAAAGAATTAAAAAGAGTCACACTAAAGCCTGTTCGACTGTTAACTAAATTTTTGAGCACTCTCAATATGCGAGAGGAGTTTAGTATTCACATGGTGCGATTTGTCCGCAGTAGTATTCATGGATTTGTAGATTTAGAAGAACAAGAAAATTTGGTGATACAAGTGGATGCAGAACAAAGTTTTAATATATTAGTAGATATGCTTATTGATGGGATTTGGAGAAAATCGGAGTTAAAATGCAACAAGTAAAAGAAGTAGCTGTTATTGATGGGGTAAGAACACCCTTTATTCGAAGTAATGGGGCCTTTGAAAATTTGGCCTCACACGATCTTGGTAGATTGGCCACCCAAGGGCTGTTGAAAAAAAGTGGCATAGCAAGGGATTTAATTGAACAAGTTGTGATGGGCACAGTGATCAGTGATCCCAAGGCACCTAATATGGCAAGGGAGGTTCTACTTGGAAACTCTCTTCCCCCTGTGGCAAGTGCATTTACAGTTAGCATGGCCTGCATCTCTTCCAATATAGCAGTTGGGCTTGCTTTTGATCAAATGAGCTTGAGTCGCTACAAGGTGGCCATTTCAGGAGGGGCAGAAACACTATCTGATTTTCCTATTAGGCACTCAAAAAAAATCAGAAAGGCCTTGATTAAACTGCAAAAGGCAAAAGGTCCTGTTGACTATCTAAATGAGGTCAAAAAACTCTCAATAAAAGATTTAATCCCAGATGTTCCTTCAGTTACAGAGTTTTCTACAGGACTCACAATGGGAGCAAGTTGTGAAAGACTAGCAAAAAGAATTGGGGTTACTCGCGAAGAGGCTGATCAATTTTCACTTTCCTCACACCAAAGGGCAAGTCAGGCATGGGAAGCTGGAGAATATGAAGGTGAGGTTTGCTCAATTTCACTGGCGCCTGAATTTAAAACAATCGAGCGAGACAATGGTCCCCGAGGTGATAGTAGCCTGGAGAGTATGGCCAAATTAAGTACCTCATTTGATAGAAACTTTGGTCAAATAACGGCGGCCAACTCTTCATTTTTATCAGATGGAGGAGCAGCAGTACTTTTAATGGAAAAAGAATACGCAGCTGAACAAGGATTTTTGGCAAAGGCCATAATTAAGGATTACATCACTGCGGGGACAGAACCTTTAGATGATTTACTCCTGGGTCCAAGCCTCGCCATTACCAAGCTTCTCGAAAAAAACCACCTGTGTATTAAAGATATTGGTGTTTGGGAAATACATGAAGCATTTGCTTCACAAATGGTGGCCAATTTAAAAGTGATGGATTCAAAAACTCTATCAAAAAATATCTTTAACATTGATGCCATTGGAGAGATCCCCATGGACCAGCTTAATATTTTTGGTGGATCACTGGCGCTTGGGCACCCATTTGGTGCAACCGGAGCAAGACTCGTGATGACGGCCGCTAGCAGGCTCGCAAAGAGTGGTTCACGCTACAGCGTAGTGAGTGGTTGTGCGGCCGGAGGCCATGGGCTGGCGATGCTTTTAGAAAATCCTAATATGTAATGAATAAGGAGCAAGTGATGACAACACCCGATCATACCATCTTAAAAATTGAAGTTATTGATGAAATCGCTATTATTAGAATTAATAATCCAGGCGAAAAAGTGAATACACTAAATGAGACATTTTTAAATGAAATTGAATCTTCAATGGAATTTGTGAATAAGGCCCCAGAAGTCAAAGGCGCTGTATTTATCTCCACCAAAGAAAACTGCTTTATGGCGGGAGCAGATGTTAAAATTTTACAAGATGCAGATACCATAGAAAAAGGGGAAGAAATTCCACGTAGGGGACAAAGGGCATTTCAAAGCATTGAAGATTGTAAAAAGCCTGTTGTCGCCGCCATTCACGGTGTTTGTTTGGGTGGAGGAGTTGAAATGGCGCTTGGCTGTCACTATTTAATTGCCACCGACCATCCAAAAACTGTACTTGCCTGTCCTGAAATACTTCTAGGACTCTTTCCTGCTGGAGGTGCTCCTCAAAGGCTTCCACCAAGAGTAGGAATTCAAAAGGCCCTAGATTTAATGCTTACAGGTCGAAATATCAGGAGCAAGCAGGCCAAAAAAATTGGAATGATCGACCAAGTTGTATCTCATTGGGGTCTTCAAGAGACTTCAATGAGTGTGTGCAAAAAACTTATAAGTGGAGAGTTAGAACATAAAAATAAAACCTCTTCCACTGCCGAAAAACTACTAGAAGGAAATCCTGCTGGAAGGGCAATACTATTCAATCAGGCCAGGGCGATGATTAAAAAGAAAACCAGAGGGCTCTATCCTGCTCCTTTTGCTCTCATCAATGCTGTTGAAACTGGAATTAACAAAGGCAAACCCGCCGGCTATGAAAGAGAAATCAAAGAGTTTGGTGTGCTCACTCAATCCACCCAAGCAAAGAGCTTAATTTCACTTTTTTTTGGAAATACCAACCTGAAAAAAAATAGCAGAGGTAAACCTGAAAAAAAGGATTCAACTCTTGCTGTTATTGGGGCCGGTCAAATGGGGGCAGGCATTGGACTTGTGAGTTTATTAAAAGGAAAAGAGGTTATTTTAAAAGATGTAAACAATGAAGGGTTAGGTCGTGGAAAAAAAGTGATCTGGGATGAGCTAAATAGAAGATGTAAAAAACGTGCCATTAATTCCTTTGAAAGAGATCGCTTAATGGCAAAGCTTGGAGCTCAAACTGATCTTAAACAATTTGATCGTGTTGATTTTGTTATAGAGGCCGTTTTCGAAGATATCGATTTAAAACACAAAGTTATCGCCCAGCTTGAAGAAGTTTGCGCCGAAGACTGCATAATTGCCACAAATACCTCGGCAATTCCCATCGCAGAAGTGGCCTCAAAGGCAGCACGACCAGAAAATATTGTGGGCATGCATTATTTTTCTCCTGTTAACAAAATGCCTCTACTAGAAGTTATTGGGCATGAGAAAAACTCTGAGCAGGCAATCGCAAGGGCGGTACAAATGGGTCTTGACCAGGGAAAAACAGTCATTGTGGTCAAAGATTCTCCTGGATTTTATACCACAAGAGTCCTTGCTGCCTTGATGGATGAATCCATCTTATTATTACAAGAGGGAATAGATTTTAAAAAACTCGACAATCTTATGAAAGACTTTGGGTTTCCTGTTGGACCAGTTACTCTTTTTGATGAGGTAGGAATTGATACGGCTGCTCATATATCTGATTTTTTATCACAAAGAATTGGATCGAAGCTTCGCAATGTAAAAGATCCTATTTTAAATAAACTTAGTGAGAAAGGTCTTTACGGCAGAAAAAGTAAAAAAGGATTTTTTCTTTATGAAGATAGGCCCACTGGTCTTGCCTCTAAAATGTTTAAACCAAAAGGCAAGGAGATTAATCCTGAGGCCCTCGAGATTATTCAGCAGTATAGCCTAAAAAATAGCAGTACTTGTACAGACAATGAAATCATTCAAATGAGACTCGCTTACCGATTTATTAATGAGGCCTTAAGATGCATGGACGAAGGAGTTCTGTTGAGTCCAGTCGATGGAGACATCGGAGCCGTTTTAGGTCTTGGTTTTCCTCCAATGCTGGGAGGCCCCTTTCACTACATCGATTCTATTGGCCACGCTCACTTTAAAAAGAATATGGCGATGCTAGAAGATAAATTTGGCGAAAGATTTGAAGTTTCACCTATTTTGAATGATCATTTAGAGCGTGGAAAACTATTTCATCCAGAAGTCGATGAAGGAGCTTAGAGTGAACCTATTTGAAGATGATCAAATTCTTGAGTTTCAAGATACCATAGATAAGTGGATTACAAATTCAGTTACTCCAAATCATCCAAGCTGGGAAAAGCAAGGGATCATGCCTAGGCAGGTTTGGTGTGAAGCGGGTGAGTTAGGCCTTTTATGCCTTACTCAAGAAGAAAAGTATGGAGGCCTTGGCCTTGACTTTCGCTACTCTGCGATTATTTACCATCAATTGATGAAGGCGGGTGCTTCTGCTACGGCCGTCGGCTTTGCAGTCCACAGTGACTTAACTGCCAATTACATTAATCATTTCGGGACCCATGAGCAAAAGCTCAAATGGATCCCCGATATGGCCTGTGGCAAAAAAATTGGCGCTATTGCCATGACTGAGCCAGCAGTTGGCTCTGACCTGGCCAATATTTCTACTAAAGCTGAACTAGTCGGAGATCAGTGGGTTCTTAACGGGCAAAAAACATTTATAAGTAATGGTATGAGCGCTGACATTATAGTGGTGGTTGCCAGAACAGAGGCCACCCCTGGAAAACCACATGCTGGAATCTCCCTTTTTGTAGTTGAGCGAGATACACCTGGATTTAGTAGTGGAAACTGCTTTAATAAACTGGGCCTAAAAGCTCAAGATACCTGTGAGCTCTTTTTTGAAAATTGCAAAGTTCCAAAAGAAAACCTGCTGGGTAAAGCAGGGGAGGGATTTGTCTATTTAATGAAAAACCTTGGTATTGAACGCCTGGGAATTGCAGTTATGTGTATGGGACAGGCCCTTGGTGCCTTCGAGACGACGCTCAAGTACACAAGTGAGCGAAAGGCCTTTGGAAGGCAAATAGCAAGCTTTCAAAACTCAAAGTACAAACTTGCTGAAATGAAGATGAATTTAGATGTGGGATACGCCTATATTCAAAAATGTTACCGCGAGTTTCTGGAAGGCAAAGATATTACCGTTTCAGCCTCTAGTGCCAAACTTTGGGCCAGTGAAATGAGCTCTAAGTTGATTGATGACTGTCTCCAACTTCACGGAGGATATGGCTATATGGATGAGTACCTTATTTCCAGGTTGTATCGGGACAATCGAGTTCAAAGAATCTACGGCGGCACAAGTGAGATCATGAAAGAGGTCATCGCCAAATCAATTTTGAGCAATTAATTATGACTGACGAAAAATAGGCACTTTATCTTTTTTTTCTATCAAGGTATCGGTCTTTTTTATTGAGCTGTCCTGAGGAGAGGCCATACTTTTCAAAAACTCCAAGGGATTTTTTGAGTGTTTGGGAATCCATATCACCTTCCAGGAAATCTAAATAAAGAGATATCTTTTTAATTAGCTCATCACCTCTTTCAAATAATGCTTCAAACCTAAACTCACGAACTCCAAGCGATGTTACTTTTTCGATCAACGAAGATGCTGATTGAGGTGTGCCATTAAACATAGTATTTCGGCACTCGCTATCGGCCTTAATGAAGTGGGTATTCCCAAATTGGTCACGAAGCTCAAGCTTATGTTTTTCACAGGGTTTTCCACAGTCTTTAAATGAACTTCCCTTACTTAGAAAAGCAGCAAACACACAATGCTCCATATGAAATGAGGGCATATACTGATGGAGAGTCAATTCAAAATCTACTCTAGGGCAGTTTTCAATGAGATCAACAACTTGATCTGAATTGAGATCATAAGAAAGGGAAAGTGTGTCGAAGCCTTTTTCAAATAGATGCATTGCACTTAGAGAATTAGTGACATTGAGAGAAAAATCTCCTCTAACCGGAATGCTACTTTGGTTTTCTTTTAAAAATTGCACGGCCCCCAAATTGCGGGCCAGTATGAAATCAGGACTCAGACGAATTAAAGACTTCATGTGGTGATATTCACCTGGCCTTAAAATTCTATTGGTAGCGATTCCACAAGGAATTTTTGCGGCCTTGACAAGTGATAGTGCTTTACCGTAATCGGCTCCAAATTCAAAGTCTAGTACTATACTTCCAATCCTTGAGCATTCATTAAAGCTTAGAAGGTCTTCGACTTGCTCAATACAGCGCACCAGAATATTGAGCACTGGCGCTCTCTTGGGTGAAGTCACAAGGTGAGGTAATTCAAAATTTTCAATTTGATGATCCTCTATTGATGTTCTTTTTGCCGCAAGCTCTGAACAGGCCAATTTTCTTAAAACTTTGAGAGCTTTATTGGGAAGAAAAGGTGTATTACCTGATTGATTTATCTGAAGATCGCCTACACAAAAGACACTTCCGCCAAGTGAGCTAATTTCTTTTTTTACTTTTTCTATATCTTGTTCTTTTTGTGCCTCTTGTAGAAGCTCGGGGGATTTTACTTTTACACAATTTACACCATCACTCATTTCAAGTTCTGCATATTCTCCAGCATGGGCCTTTAAAACGATATTCACAGGGATCTTTTTTTGTTTTCTCTTATCATCAATTACTTGGTCGAGTTCTTTATATAGAGTGCTAGAGCTATTGAGATAAACCTCATTTCCACACTCAATTAGGCGCTGGTCAAAATCATTAGAGAAGCTGACAAGAAATTCGTGGTCGTTTGTTTGACTGCATTCATAAACCTTAGAGCCTACTTCTGCATTTTTTGAAGTGATAAAAAGAAGCCCATCTCCCTTATTAATTTGGTGATGAGAGCTTATCAGCAGTGATTTTCCCTTTTGAACTAAAATCTTACCTACTAGGAGTCCACGGTTTGAGCCAAATCTACCATCCACAAGCTTTTGGTGTTGAACTCCATCAAGCCAGCCAGAGTAAAGGCCTCTAGAGTAAGTAATGGCCATAGGTGATATAAGTTCCCTGGGAACTGTCTTCGAAGGGCCCAGGGTTTTATCTCGGTATGCCTTATATGACTTTGCCGCTTGGGCCACATAATGGGCCCCTTTGAGTCTTCCTTCAATCTTAAACGAGTCAACTCCTATCTCCATCAACTGAGGGAGTTGTTCAAGCCCACATAGGTCTTGAGGTGAAACAAGATAGCTTCTATCCACTAGATCTTTTTTCTCACCATCCACAAACATA
>Ga0257117_1001125_pt1 | contig 16722 bp, 20 predicted proteins | sample SI112_135mmetaG_FD_190157 | JGI IMG/M metagenome (GOLD analysis project Ga0257117, IMG submission 190157) | Marine microbial communities from Saanich Inlet, British Columbia, Canada - SI112_135m | ecosystem: Environmental > Aquatic > Marine > Inlet | place: Canada: British Columbia | collected... | reverse complement strand
AAGATGTACCTAATGCACTAATAAGCGCTATTGTTGATGCTAACTCTACTCGTAAAGACTTTATTGCAGATTCAATTATCGCCAAACAGCCAAAGGTTGTTGGTGTGCATAGACTAATCATGAAGAGTGGCTCTGATAACTTTAGAGCGTCCTCTATTCAAGGCATTATGAAACGTATTAAAGCTAAGGGTATTGAGGTAGTAATCTATGAACCAGTGCTTACAGAACAGGGTGAGAATGAGTTCTTCCACTCAAAGGTTATTGACAGTCTAGAAGAGTTTAAGCAAGTTAGTGATGTAATTGTTGCTAACCGTATGGTAGATGAGCTGCAAGGTGTAAAAGGTAAGGTTTATACAAGAGACTTGTTTAACTCGGATTAGTTAAACAAATAACTAAACAATAAATTAAAAAACAAGAACTATTATATGAAAGTATTAGTAACAGGATCAGCAGGCTTTATTGGCTCAGCACTCTCAATCAGATTGCTTGATAGAGGTGATACAGTTATCGGTATTGATAACCATAATGACTATTACGATCCAGCTTTAAAAGAGGCGCGCTTAGCACGACATGCTAACCATCCTAACTATACTCACATTAGAATGAATCTTGAAGATCGTGAAGCAATGGCTGAGCTGTTTAAAGATCAACAATTTGACGCAGTCGTAAACTTAGCAGCGCAAGCAGGCGTTAGGTATTCTATTGAGAATCCATTAGCCTACATTGATACCAACCTAGTGGGCTTTGCCCACATACTAGAAGGTTGTCGACATAACAAGGTGGGACACCTTGTATATGCATCATCAAGCTCTACTTACGGCCTTAACACCAAACAACCATTCTCCACCCATGAAGCGGTTAATCATCCAGTAAGTTTATACGCTGCCACCAAAAAAGCTAATGAGTTAATGGCGCATACTTATTCACATCTGTATGATTTGCCAACAACAGGACTAAGGTTCTTTACTGTATATGGCCCGTATGATAGGCCAGACATGGCACTACAAAAGTTTACTAGAGCGATTATGAACGATGAGCCGATTACGGTATTTAACTACGGTAAACACCGTAGAGACTTTACCTATATTGATGATATCGTTGAAGGGATTATTAGAATACTAGACAGGCCTGCAGCAGCTAATTCTGATTGGGATAGTAATAATCCAGATCCCGCAACATCAAGTGCGCCATATAGAGTTTATAATATCGGTAATAACAATCCAGTAGAGTTAATGGATTACATTGAAGCATTAGAAGCCTCACTCGGCAAAACTGCAGAAAAAGAACTGCTACCACTCCAGCCTGGAGATGTACCAGATACTTATGCCGATGTAGATGATCTTGTTGAGCAGTTTGGCTACAAGCCCAGCATGAGTGTTAAGCAGGGTGTGGAGAATTTTGCCAAGTGGTACAAAGAATATAATAATCTTTAGTTTTTAATTACTGTCGATACTTGTTTAATCGAGTCAAGAATAAACTTGACTTTTGAGTTTTCTTCATCAATTGTATGACCACTCTTGACCAAGATTGTGTTTTTGATGCCAGCAAAATTGGCAGCAGCAACATCGGCCTCCTTATCGCCAATCATCCAAGATTTTTCCATACCAATGTTATGTTTTTCATTGGCTTGATTGAGCATTCCAGGTTTAGGCTTTCTACAATCGCAATTTGCTTCTGGAGTATGTGGACAAAAGAAAACATCCAAAATATTAACCCCCTGTTTTTTGAATTGCTCCAACATCCAGTTATTAATAACATGAAAGGCATCCTCGTCATAATATCCACGGCCGATTCCAGATTGGTTGGTAACAACAATAATTTGATAATTTAGTGATTGAAAATATAGGCATGCTTCAAACACACCATCAATAAACTCAAAGTCTTGTATTTTGTGTAGATATCCAACCTCTTTGTTGATTACCCCATCTCGATCTAGAAACACAGTTTTAACTGGCATATGATTTTTTGTATAAAGTTAATTTTAAGTTAAGGTAGTATAATACTAATTTTTACTTACACCTAACGACCTATGGATTTATCTGTTGTTATTCCAGTTTGCAATGAAGAAGAGAGTATTGGTATTTTGATTGAAGAGATTACACAAGCGCTTGCTCAAAAATACCAGCATGAGATTATTGTGGTGGATGATGGCAGTACAGACAAAACGCTTGAAGTTTTGCTAAAGATCAAAAAAGATCTGCCAACACTTAGGGTTATTAAGCATTTACAAAATAGTGGGCAATCCACCGCGGTGCGAACAGGTGTGCAACATGCAAACTCAAATTGGATTGCAACGCTTGACGGTGATGGTCAGAATGATCCAGCTGATATACCCAACTTATATAGCGAACTAGTTGATAATCAAAATTCTGATCCATGGCTGGTAGTTGCTGGCTATCGGAAAAAACGCAAAGATACCTGGTTGAAGCGCATTTCTTCAAAATATGCTAATGGCATACGCGATAAATTATTAAGAGATGGAACGCCTGATACAGGTTGCGGTCTTAAGATTTTTGCGCGCGATAGTTTTTTGGCATTGCCTTATTTTGACCATATGCACCGTTATATTCCAGCACTATTTCAGCGACAAGGTGGGCGAGTTGTATCGGTAGAGGTGAATCATCGCTATCGAATGCAAGGTACATCAAAATACGGTTTTCATAATCGATTATGGGTAGGTATTGTTGATATTTTAGGGGTACGTTGGCTACAAAATCGTGCACGACTAACCGACACACAGGAGCTTTAAAATGCAAGACATTCCAACTTCATGGTTAATCATAGGACTCATTGGTCAAGGGTTATTTTCTATGCGTTTTCTAATCCAATGGATTTATAGCGAAAAACATAAAAAAAGCATTATTCCACACGCATTTTGGTATTTTAGTTTAGCAGGTGGTTTAACGCTTTTAAGCTACGCTATTTTAAGGCAAGACCCGGTGTTTATTATTGGCCAAGGTATGGGTTTGTTTGTTTATGTACGCAACCTTATGTTGATTCGAAAAGAGCAGACATGCGATATTTAGTTACATTCCTGTTTTGAGCTAAGCGCATAAAAAAGCGTGTATTTAAAATCAGCAATATAAGTTTCCAATTGCCCAGATTCGATTATCCGATCAATGCTCGGCTTGGTATATGGCGTGTCATCGTCCCATAGCCACAAGCATTGAGTCGAGTCTTTAAAGTATTCTTTTCTAAAATTCCTACTGCCAATAATAATATTTGTATCTTGATAATAAGACAACAAATGAGAGCCAATAAAGCCATCTTCAGTTTTTATAATTGAGCCCGCTAAGGTAGATATTGGTAATTTATCAAACGTTTCAATAATTGGTCTATTAAGCCGCCCATAATTACCAAGATCAGGACCTATGGTAACTTGCGCAATACGGGTTGACAGTATTAAAACAGTAAAAATAACTGCAATACTTACAAACCAGCGCATGATTGATTTTGAGAGTAGCACTTGTCGCTCAATTCGAGTTAGCATCCATAAAGGAAATATCATCATTAACGGATGAAACCAACGTACTTTAAAATGCGGCATACTGATAAAAATAGCCAATATCAATACCAAGGCGATAATAATCAGATAGAAACGGTTTAACAGTTGAGTATTATCATTTTTTGAAACTTGTTTATCAATGTTAAATAATTTCTTCCAGCCACTGATTATAAAAACTAAAGCAAAAGGCACAACAAAAACGACAGCGGCAGCAATAAACTGCCCCACAGATTTTATTCGATCAAGCAACAAATTATCACTAGTCACTTTTAATTTTTGATCGATCGACAAGAATATTTCCTGATAATGTTGGGTTAACCAAAAAACATGCGGACCGATTATTAGCACAAATATGCCGATAGTCAGCCATGTTTTTTTATTAGCAAAAATCTGTCTAAAAGAGCCAATAGATACTGCAGCAATAAATATTGGAATCATAAACAATAAGAAACTGTATTTACCCATTAGCCCAATACCAAAGGCAACCCCTAAATACAAGTAGTTTTTAGCCACTGGATTGCCCTTGAGTGACAACAATGCATGTAATGACAAAATAATGCCAAAACCCAGCAAGATGGTATGGGTAAAGCCTTGATGCATATGCCAGGCAAATGACGGCATCAGTAAATAGGAAAAAGTAGCAATATAACGCGTTTGTAAATGTTGAAATAACTGGCCTGTTACTAGCCATGTAAACCAAAAAGTTAGCGCAATAAATACATATTTAAGTAGGGTTAGTGCCAAAAGCCCCGTGCCTAATATTTGAAACATTCCCCAGCTCAACCAGCTATACATAGGTGGCTGAGGAATTGGATAGCCTAGTAATATATTTTGAGCGTAATCAATTTGCTCGGCATCATCTACCTGTAGTGTTTGACTAAAAAGCATTCGAATAAGTAAATGAATAGATAGATAAATAACTAACCAGAAAATTGGATGATAAAATAGTTCAAATTTATTTATTCTTTTCATTAAAACTATTATCCATATATGTGTGTCACTAGTAAATTATTATCCTTAATTAACGCGTTAATGGGCTTATTGATTTTAGCTCTCCCGGTTTCATTAATTGCTGTACCGCAAGGTGGGAATATTGTTATTCTAATACTTGTCTTAAGTTTTATTGGTTTGATTCTGAATAGGGAAAGGTTAACATTAAGCAAATGGGAGAAATATTTTATTTTCTCTTTTGTTTTTTACTTTGCCGTTATTGCAATAAATTTATGGTGGTTTGACGGGTATTTACATGATCTTGATACACCTTCTAGATTGATACTTGTATTGCCAATTTATTTTTTCATTAGAAAATCAGATATTAGTGCCAATTGGCTTATTTGGGGAATTGTTATTGGTGCAATCGTATCGGGAGTGATTAAATTTGGCATGATTGATGTGACTTATTTATCAAAAGTAGTTTCGGTTCAGACGGGGGTCTTTTCATTATTTTCCTCAATATTTGGATTGTCCAGCTTAATGTTTTTTAATAAAGATAATTCTTATGTGAAAAACTTTATATTTTTTACAGCCTTTGTTTTTGGAATTTTGGCTTCTATATTATCAGGGGGGCGTGGTGTATGGATTTCCGCCTTCCTTTCTTTTTTAATTGTTTTATTTGTTAATCCTATCGACTGGAAATTAAGAGTTAGGTTTATTGTTATGCTTTTATTTTCCAGTATTTTCATAAGTGCATATTTTGTGCCACAAACAGGCGTTAAAAGTAGAGTTGACGCAGCATTGAATAATGTGGTTAGCTGGTCTGAAAGTGGAAAGACCAACACCTCGGCAGGTGCAAGGTTGGAAATGTGGAAGATATCTTATATAATAATTAAAGACAATACTTTAATTGGTGTGGGTGAGGATAATTATGCGAAACACCAAAAAAAAATTATAGACAAGGGTGAGGTGAGTAAATTTGTTGGTAATTTCTCTCACCCTCACAATGAATATATTACCAGTCTTATTGAGCAAGGCGCGATTGGGCTGTTGGCATTTATTTTATTGCTATTATTCCCGCTAAAATATCTTTTTGTTTCTATGAAGCTGGAAATATTTAATTTCCACCAAAGGCAGTTAGTCATTGTAGGGATGTTTTTAATTCTCCATTATTTATTTTATTCTTTTACTGCAACTGTTTTTGCACATCAATCAACAGCACTGTTTTTTGCAGTAATATTAGTAGTTATTATTGGTCATGTTTCCTTTAATAGGAGGTTAGTTAAATAGTCCAGTTCAGTCTATCTAGGTGTTTTGTTTTTTAGTTTATCACTCCCAATCTTTCCCCTTGATAGCTACCATCTTTAACATGATCGCACCAAACGGTATTTTCTAAATACCACTCAATGGTCTTTTTAATGCCTGTTGCAAAAGTTTCATCAGGCGTCCAGTTTAATTCATTAGCAATCTTAGTGGCGTCAATTGCATACCTTACATCGTGTCCAGCTCTATCACCTACATAAGTAATAAGTTGTTCGTATTTAGTGATGCCGTCAAGTTTACTTGGCACTAGTTCATCTAAAATACTACAAACGGTTTTTACGACCTCAATATTTTGAAGTTCATTGTGACCACCAATATTGTATGTCTCACTAATTTCACCTGTAAGCGCTACATGAAGTAGCGCCCTTGCATGGTCATCAACATACAACCAATCACGTATTTGTTTGCCGTCTCCGTATATTGGCAAATCTTTACCTTTTAATGCATTAAGGATGATAAGTGGAATGAGCTTTTCAGGGAATTGGTAAGGACCATAATTATTCGAACAATTGGTAATCAATGTTGGTAATTTAAAAGTGCGTTGCCATGCACGCACTAAATGATCAGAACTAGCTTTAGCAGCAGAGTAGGGTGAGCTAGGTGCATAAGGGGTTTCTTCAGTAAAGAGATCATCCGTACCTTCAAGATCGCCATAAACCTCATCGGTCGAAACATGATGAAATCTAAAGCTATTTTTTTTGTAATCATCTAAACCCGACCAGTAATCCCTAGCCTCTTCAAGTAGTACATAAGTTCCTACGATGTTGGTTTGAATAAATTCACCAGGCCCGTCGATTGACCTATCTACATGCGATTCAGCAGCCAGATGCATAACAATATCAGGTTGATGTTTATTGAATACACGTTTTATTTCAATAGCGTCACAAATGTCTACTTGTTCAAATGTATATCTTGGATCACTTTCAATTGAAACTAAAGATTCTAAATTACCTGCATAGGTAAGCTTATCAAGATTAATAACACTATGGTTGGTGTTGTTAATAATGTGACGAATGACAGCAGAGCCTATGAAGCCAGCACCGCCAGTAATGAGTAGTTTTTTTGAAGCCATTACTGTTCCTTTAGTGTTGTAATACAAGTGTTTAGGGGTTCTTTCCAGTTGGCATTCTTAACTCCAAATTTTTCTATTATTTTATTTTTATTCATTAAGGTATTTTTTGGTCTCTTTGCAGGGGTTGGATACTGCTGAGTTGTTATCGGGTTAACCTTACAATTTGTCTTTGCTATTTTAAAAATTTCCTTTGCAAAATCATGCCAACTTATCTCACCCTCATTTGAGTAATGATAAATCTGAGTCGCTTGATCTTCTTCTCTAAATTCTTTATTCTTTATAATTTCTAATATTGCACCTGCTAAATCAGTCGCATAAGTAGGAGAGCCTATTTGATCACTGACTACGTTTAACTCATCTCGCTCCTTACCTAGTCTTAACATGGTCTTAACAAAGTTATTGCCATATTCTGAATATACCCAGCTAGTTCTAATGATAACAGCATTCATTGGCATCACTGCTTGCAGTGCTTTTTCTCCAGCCAGCTTGCTTTTTCCATAAACATTAATTGGATTAGTCTCACTTGTCTCTATATACGGTTTATCACTCTCTCCATTAAAAACATAATCTGTGGAGATGTGAATTAGCCTGGCTTTCTGCTCTTTGGCGATCCCAGCTAATTGCTTAACTGCTAAATGGTTAACTTGGTTAGCAAGCTCTTGCTCTTCTTCTGCTTGATCGACTGCAGTGTAAGCTGCAGAGTTAATGACAATATCAAACTTATCATGATTATCAAAGTAGTTGATAATACTGCTATTGTTACTCAAATCTAGTTCCTCTCTACCAACAAAGATAAATTCATTAGAGCTTGGGTTATTCTCTATTTTGGTTTCAATATTAATAAGTTTATTAATAGATTGCCCTAATTGACCATTTTTCCCTGTAACTAATATTCTCATAACTATTCAAACAAATCTTTAGCATTGACTAAAGATGGGTGGTTTTTATCTTTATCTGAGAGTTGTAACTCTTCTACTGATAATTGCCAATCAATTTTAAGTTGGGCATCATTAAAAGCAATGCCTCGATCATGTTCAGGTGCATAGTAATTATCAACCTTATAAGCAAAGGTAGCGCTATCACTTAATACAATGAAGCCATGTGCAAAGCCGTGCGGCACAAATAACTGATGCTTGTTCTGTGCTGTTAGCTCTACAGCGACATGCTGGCCAAAAGTAGGGCTAGACTTGCGTATATCAACAGCTATATCTAATACACTACCTTCAATCACTCTGACAAGTTTAGCTTGGGTGTAAGGTGGTAGTTGATAGTGAAGGCCTCTAAGTACACCTTTAGTGGACTTAGATTCATTATCCTGTACAAAGTTAACTTGGTATCCAATAGCCTCTTCAAACAAGTCCTGTCTAAAGGTTTCTACAAAGTAGCCTCTATCATCACCATGTATCGTGGGTTCAATAAGTATTACATCTTCAATCGACTGAGGGATAAACTTCAATTGACTTCCTCTGCACGTCTAAGTAAGTATTGTCCGTATTGATTCTTAGCTAAGGGCTGGGCTAGCTCTATAAGTTGTTCTTTATTAATATAGCCTTGCTCAAATGCAATCTCTTCGATACAGGCCACTTTTAAGCCTTGTCTTCGCTCAATGGTCTCTATGAATGTTGAAGCTTCTAATAGGCTCTCGTGTGTACCTGTATCAAGCCAAGCATACCCTCTACCCATAAGTTCAACGGTTAGACGTTCTTCACTCAAATACATTTGATTAACCGTAGTAATCTCTAACTCACCTCTATCAGAGGGTACAACCTCGACAGCTTTTTTAACCACATCATTCGGATAAAAATATAATCCTGTTACTGCGTAGTTGCTTTTTGGGTTATCTGGCTTTTCTTCAATACTAAGTGCCTTACCTGTGGAATCAAAATCAACCACCCCATAGCGCTCAGGATCATTAACATGGTAACCAAATACAGTTGCCATGTTTTTATCTTTAGCATTACTAACAGCGTTAGCCAACATATCAGTCATACCATGACCATAATAAATATTGTCACCTAGAATCAAACAAGCATCATCATCACCAATAAAATCCTTACCTAAGATAAATGCTTGTGCTAGTCCATCAGGAGAAGGTTGTACTATGTATTCAAACTTCATGCCAATGTCAGATCCATCACCAAGGAGCTGTTCAAACCTTGGTAAATCTTCAGGGGTAGAGATAATCAAAACCTTTTGAATGCCGGCGAGCATTAGAACCGACAATGGGTAATAAATCATTGGCTTGTCATAAATGGGCATTAGTTGCTTTGATACGCCTTTAGTCAAAGGATAAAGGCGTGTGCCTGAGCCGCCTGCTAGGATTATTCCTTTCATGATAAGTTTAACATTTTCCAGGGAGTCCCCATGTTTTTGGCTTTCCAAGAAGTAGCCAGCTTAAAACCACGACCCTATCTATTAACTTATTGCGCATTCTGATATTTAGACCAAGTGTTAGAATGGTAACTATTAGATAAAAGCAGCCATCAACAATAAGTTTTGGAATGTTCCATAAGTATAAAATTATGACAAGATATGTAGGCATAGTTTTACGCCAAAATAATAATCTTGATCGAAAGAACTCAATTCTAGAGCCATGATAAACAGATTTAGTGCTATCGCCACCAATATGCATAATTTTAATATGTGGTGCTGTTAGCACTTTCCAGCCATTTTTCGCTATCCTCATACACCATTCAGTTTCTTCAAAATAAAAAAAGAAATCATCATCCATCATTCCTGCTGATTCAATTGTTGTTTTTCTCACGGCAAGGCATGCGCCAAGCAATGTGCCCACTTCGCGGATAGTTTGGTGTCTTTCAGGGGTTCTTAAGCGTACAATCGAATCCAGCTCAGATAGAAATGTAGGGGTTTTGGAATATGATCCAACCATATTTTTATTGGCATCTATTAATTGTCCGCCAATAATTCCAGATTGTGGCGAATTATTGAAAATTTCTTCAAACTCATTCAAACATTTTTCAGGCAATCTTATATCGTTATTACAAAGTAAAAAGTACCTGCCATTGCCTAAAAGCATTGCTTGATTGCAAGGAAAGGCGTAACCAGTATTGCATGTATTTTTAATAATTTTAACGTCTTTATATAAACTATTTTTTTCAATTTTACCTATTGATCCATCGGTACTATTGTTATCAATAATAATCACTTCATCATTAGCAGATATATTAGTCAAAATACTGTCCAATACGCATACAAGTCTCCCAAGTCCATTTCTATGAATAACAGCAATTGTAAATCTAGTTGATTCGTCCTTCATTTTTGGTAAGGTATATTCTCGTGATTATTTTATGTATGATAATTTTATATTAAATCTGAACAAGAATGGCTTTAGTGAAAATTTTACAAATTAATACCGAAAAGACTTGGAGGGGCGAGGAACGACAAACACTTTATACAATTGAAAGTTTGATGTACAAAGGCATTGATTGCCAGTTAATGGCGCTAAAAGGCTAAGTAATAATCTCAAAGAGCTGTGTTAATGTAATTACTGTAGAAAGCGCGTTAGATGCTTTGCTTAAATCATCTCAATTCAAAGGTAAGTTCGACTGTATTCATGTTCAAACGGACAAGGTACATACGCAGTGCATATTAACTAAATTTTTTCATCGAATCCCTGTGGCTTATACAAGGCGAGTTGATTTTATTCCTAGTGGTTTTGGAACTCGACTTAAATACAAATTTACGGACAAAGTAGTTTCAATTTCAATTGCAATTTCCTTAATTCTTGAGAAGTCAGGCATACATGTTAGGCTCACCTATTATCTCTGTATTTATAAGTAAAAATCTTAAAGCTGGAAGAATGTTAGCTTTAAAAAAAATACTCGACATAAAAGAGAATATAAAAATTATTGTCCTTGTTTCGGCACCAGAGTCTCACAAAGACTTAGTAACTGAGCCAAATACTATTCGTTAACTACAAAAAACCAGACAAGATTTTGCAGGTTTACATTTTTCGATGGAGTTTTATTTTTAAATGGGTTATCAGAAAAATGTAGAGGATTGTTTTTTCTAATGACCTTATAAGAAGAGGGTAGGGTGCTAAAAAGAGTATATGATTTATAAGTTGTTTTCATTTTAATCTCCTTATGTTTTTATTATAAAAAAATTCTATTTTTAATGAGTGTCAATTTTCATTTGGATTTTAGGTAGATTTGATTATAGAAAATTGTATATTATTTCAGTTATAATAAAAAATTAATATTAATTCCGTATGCAAAAAATATCTGTTGTTATTATTACTAAAAATGAAGAAAAGCATATTAAAAATGCTATTCAATCTGCACTTTTTGCAGATGAAATTTTGGTTTTAGATAGCGGCTCTATAGATAAGACCTGTGATATTGCCAAAAATCTGGGTGCAAGAGTTGAGCATCAAGAATGGCTAGGTTTTGGCTGCCAAAAAAACAAAGCTGTGGAGCTTGCAAGTAATGACTGGGTGTTTGTTTTGGATGCAGATGAAGAGATTACTGAAAAATTGAGATATGAAATTATTGAGACGTTACAAAGTCCAATATCAAATGGATTTTATGTTGCAAGGTTAAATAATTTCTTTGGTAGAGATATTAAAACGTGCGGCCTGTATCCAGACTACACAATTCGATTATTTAATAGAAGTAAAGGATTTTTTAATGAACTACCTGTACACGAAAGTGTACAAATTCAAGGCCAGGTTTCAAAATTAAAAAACCATATGACACATATTGCTTACGAATCAATTGATGAATTTATTCAAAAACAAAACCACTATTCAGGCCTTAGCCCAAAGAAAAGAAATATATTGAAGGCGTTGATAAGTCCATTTTGGACATTTTTCAAGTTGTATTTTATTAGACGAGGGTTCTTAGATGGTAGGCACGGTTTTATCATTGCCGCTTTATATTCTCAGTATACTTTTTGGAAATATATTAAATAAAATTCAAATAATTGCATTATGTGATAGCCTTAAAGTTAAAATCAGGAGAATTTTTTAAAATATTATTACAGTATTTTATGTTTAGATTCGATAGTTTCGATCGATCTAAAAGAGCTAACTATTTATTAAATAAGGTTATTATGAAAACTATAAAAGATATTGATTATTCAGTTACATTCGCTTGCTATAACGCCATCGAGTATACAAAAAAATGTATTGATAGCATGATTAAAAATGGAGATGATTTAAGTCGCTTGGCAATTGTGGATAATGGCTCCACTGATGGAACCCAGGAGTACTTGCAGTCGCTACCTTTGGGCGATCTTATTCTTAACAAATCTAACCTTGGCTGTGGCGTTGCCTGGAATCAGGGGGCTATGTCTCTTCAGTCTGAGTGGACAATCATTATGAATAATGATGTAGTTGTTTCATCTGGATGGATTGAAAACCTTATTAATGCAGCTGAAAAGCATGATATTAAGGTTATTTCACCATCCTTAATAGAAGGGGAGTTGGATTATGATTTCGATGCACTTGTAAATGATGCTATACCAAGTATAGGCAACTATTTACGGTTTGGCGGAAAGCATGCGGTATGCTTAGCTGTTCACAGTTCGGTATGGAGTGATGTAGGCTATTTTATGGCAGTTCCAGCTTTATTGGGATATGAGGATACTTTATTTTTTAACAGTTTAAGAGAAAAAGGCATTAAAACAGCGATTACCGGAGGCTCTTGGCTGCACCATTATGGATCTATTACTCAATCCGTCATGAAAAGAGAGAGAGGATTAACAGATAAAGATAGTCTGGCTAATCGATATAATTCAGATTTATTAAAGCAAAGCTGGCTCTTTCGTAAATACAACAAGTTTCAAAAAAAATACCAAGAGAAGAAGTTTCTTAAATATGAAATAAAATCTTTCAAAATGTCAGTGCACGGAGTTCGTGTAAATGGAGAGACGAAGTGGTTCGCTCTATTTTAATCATATTTAATTTAGTCTATTTTTTTAATATAAAGAACCAGATCGCCAGTAAAACTACTCACCTCTTCAATTTTTTTAAGGCTGTATAAATATTTTCCTCCAAATAATAAAAACAAGTTTTTAATTAGTGCAGGCCAATGTTTTTTACTATCCCTATTTACTTTAAAAGCGGACGCTCTATTGTTAAATGAGTCCGTAACTTCATTAATATTGAATTTTTCATTCCAGTTTTCAAAAATTATAACAACAGAAGAATCACCTGGAATGGCTGATGCTATACCTTTTAAGACTACCTCTTCAAATCCCTCAACATCTATTTTTATAATTCCATTCCTACCTTCTTTTTGGTAAATATTTGTAAATATTTTTTTTATTTCTGTTGAGGTTTTTTTGATCTTTGCATTGAGTTTTATATAGTTGCAACTTTTCAAGCTACTAAAGCCATCTTTTGATGCAAGCAATGACTCTTCATAATGATTGTCTTTGCTAACGATAAAAGCTCCTCCCCAATTGTTTTTTGGAATCATAATTTCTAGATTATCATTCAAGTTTCCTAGTCCGTAGTTAAATAGTTGATATCGATCTTTGTCAAGATTGAGAGAGGCATTAACCTCTAGTATTTTAAATATTAGAGGATTTGGTTCAAATAAATAAAGTAGTTTAAATTCATATCCAACTAAAATTGAACTTAAGCCAACATTTGCCCCTATGTCGATATAAAAGTCGTTAAATCCATCGCGACTTAAGGATGAGTACAATTCTCTAAGGTGTGGTTCATAGGTACCGTCAATTAACGGTCTTTGAGAAATAACATCGTTAATTTTTAAAAAAAAATTCGATCTTTTGGTTAAAATTTTCTTGACAAATGGTATTAAAATTTTAATCCAAACAACATAATAAGGGTTTTCAGAGTACTTGAAGTTTATCTTTGGTATCATTGATTTTATTTTTTTAGATTGATTAGCATATGAAATTAATTATATACCACTCTGGATTTATCGGAGATGTCATTGTTTGTGGGCAAAACTTTGCCAGGGCACTGGCCTTACATTTTCCAAAGGCAAAGATTGATATTATGATTCAGTCTAAAGTCTCTTATATAAAAGATATCATTGATCCGCTCCAAATATTTAATGAAATACTTATTGGCGATTATGATGATTATGAAAGCATCGAATGTCAATACGATAAGAGTTTTATTCTTGACTCATTTATTTATCCAGAAGGGCACCTAAGAGCACCCTTTGTCAAGGCTAATATTCCATTTGAAATATTTCCGCTTACTTTAAAAATTAGTAAAAAACAGATTGGCGTTGCTTCTAAGATTATTAAAAATATGTCTATAAGTATGGGTAGTAAAATTATAGCAATACAAGATGATATGAATAGAAAGTGGGATGAAAAAAAAGTTGAAGAATTAAAATCTAGATTATCTAAGATAGCTACAATTGTTGTTATTGGGCCTAAGGTTGTTCATAATTCATGCAGTGCTCCACTTACCTTTTTGGAGTCAGTTGCATTAATACAAAAAGCTGACTTATTTGTTGGCATTGATTCAGGCATAGCTCATGGAGCCGCTTTATCTGGTACACAAACTATTTTGATACCGCCAATACATCCAGAGAGTTGGATATCGCCAACTGAATATGCCAACTTAAATAGGAAAGAGAAAAAACATATAAGCATAAGGCCGGATAAAGAAAATTTTTGTGGTCATTATTTTTGCCTGAAGGGTGATAAGAGAGGGGGGACTAATCCCCCGCATGGAGATCCTAAAAAGACAAAATGCCCTATTTTTAAGAAGAAATACTTATTTAAAGGGGAGTCTTGTTTCATGAAAATTGGTGTTGAGGTATTTTACAAAACTGTTATTAAAGAGCTTTATTAGCTATGCGCGTCATTATCATTAAAAGGTCGATAGCATGCTTGGTTTCTATAAATACACCTATTCTAATAATAAAATATTATAATTGGTTGCGTAGATTTTTTAGGCCGTAATTGCAACCCATTTAGAGTTTTAATGGCTTATTTCAACTATTTTGTCATACGATTAACTGGTAATTAGGATGATAATGCTGATGAGATTTTGATGCCTCTCCCCATTACACAGTGTCAATTTTTTATTTTCATATGTTGGGTGCGTACCTCTTAGTCTAACTTTAGTTGTTATTTTATAATTTACAATTTCGCTTCAGAATAATGCTTTTTACTGATATCCCAGCCTAATTTTTCATCAAGCCAAAACCGTATTCGGTGTCTTTTGTCTTTAAGCGTTATTTTATAGCCTGGATTTTGTGTAAATTCTAATTCTGCTTCAGTATCGATCCATTTCTGTACAATTTTAGGGTGTACTCCCGTAAAGGGTCGTATTTCTCCTAGGTCAATATTACCGTAGGTTGAAAATGTATTTGGCTCCTTATTTCCCCAGTATTTCCCAACCTGTTTGATTTTCTCGTTATTTCTCTCTACCTTTCTCACATGACCATAATGGTAAATATGACACCCTGCATGTGCAGCTCTTGGATAGCGACCTTTTTTATTTTTATCCATCACTACAAAAAACAATCCATCCGGAGAATAGTTACGAATGGTGTTACGAATAATTCTTGGTGCTCTTTTATAGCCTGCAATACCTACTTGATCTGGCTTTCCATAAAAGTGATAATAATCAAAGTACAGTGCTTCTACTTCAGGGTTGTCTAAGTGCCTTTCCATAGTGTTTCGAATAGTGTCTAGATCTTTTTCATGGAGCACTTCATCTCCTTCTAGATAAAACGCCCAATCACCTGTACAACTAAATTGTGCCGTCATCTTTTGTTGTGCATAAACATAACCTCTATCTTGCATTGATTCATTCCATTGTGTCTCAATGATTCTAATCTTATCATTTTTGATAGATTTGATTATTTCTAGAGTATTGTCCTCACTTTTACCAACCGCAATAATAAATTCATCAACAATTGGCAGTACTGATTGTATGCTTTCAATGAAAGGGTATCCCAACATTTCAGCATTTTTAATAAATGTAAAGCCGCTAACCTTCATAATAGTTCTTCCTTATTTTTTAAGACAATATTGTATGCCAAAAGTGTTTGCTCTAAAGTATTTTCCCAGCTTATAGATTTAGTTTTTTCAAATCCGTTTTTTGCAATTTTTTCTATAAGACTGGCATCTGAAAACACCAAGTTTATCTTTTCAGATAATTCAATTGCATCTTTGGGATTGTTAAGGATTAACGCTTGCTCATCATTTAAATGTTCGGCAAATCCGCAATAGTTCTTGTTGCTAACAATGACTGGAAGTTTGACTGACATCGCCTCTAATACGGCCATTCCATAAGTGTCAACCAGTGTTGGGTGTATAAGCACATCAACACTTTGATATAAGTTAGCCATGTCTTTTACAACACCTAAAAAGTGAATATTGTTTTTTAGACTGGCTGGAATGTTAACTGTATCTTTCTTTCCGCCGCCTACAATGGCCAAATGAATATTGTTATTCCCGAGTACCTCAAAAGCTTTAATAATAACTGGAAGTCCTTTTTTGATCAGATCATTACCAACAAATAAAAATAGAAAAGCATCATTAGTTAACGCTAACTTCTCTTTGAGAGCGCGGGGTTTGAACTCGATATTTTCTAGATGGTTGTTAATTCCAGGGTAGGCGATAGTAATATGCTTATTAGTTTTGGGATAATTCATCAATATATTACGAGACAAATACTCAGATACACTAATAAAATGTCGATGTTTTAATGGCTTCATCTCACTGTGTTCTAGCCATAAATAGGCTATTTTTCTAGGGCTAAGTAACGTGTTTAGCCAGCGCAATACTCCTTTCACACCTTTTGATTCTGACCATTTGGTTTTAACGCAAGGCACGTGAAGAGTGTAAATATTAGCATGAGTTACCATGTCGTGAGAGTGAACAATGTCAAATTTATTTTTTGTTTCTCGTCTAGTAAACCATGAGA
>Ga0257117_1001123_pt1 | contig 16728 bp, 10 predicted proteins | sample SI112_135mmetaG_FD_190157 | JGI IMG/M metagenome (GOLD analysis project Ga0257117, IMG submission 190157) | Marine microbial communities from Saanich Inlet, British Columbia, Canada - SI112_135m | ecosystem: Environmental > Aquatic > Marine > Inlet | place: Canada: British Columbia | collected... | reverse complement strand
CACGCAAAAGCATATTATATACTCTACTATGATGCTAAGTGTTTTTGATTTGAGAAAAAGTTATGGTGATAGGGTCATTTTTGATGATGTGACTTTTGCTTTGTCTGCTGGACAGAAAATTGGTCTGGTGGGGAGAAATGGATCTGGGAAATCAACCCTTTTTAAGATTCTTAAAGGGATTGAGCGCTCTGACGGCGGAAAAATGACAACTCCAAAAGGATATCGCCTGGGCCATCTTACTCAGCATATCCACATGACCAAACCCACAGTTTTAGAAGAGTGTGTACAAGCACTTCCTGAGGATCAAAAATACGATCACTATAAAGTTGAAAAAATATTAATGGGATTAGGTTTTACTAAAGAAGACTTTAGTAGAGCACCAGAAGATTTTTCTGGAGGTTATCAAATACGGATAAACCTTTGTAAGGTTTTGGCCCAAAACCCAGATCTTTTGCTTCTCGATGAACCTACAAACTATCTAGATATTATTTCTATGAGGTGGCTTAAAAGATTTCTCAAGGATTTTAAAGGGGAGGTTATGCTGGTCACGCATGATCGCTTTTTTATGGACGATGTTTGCGACTCTGTTATGGGGATTTGTAGGAGAAAGCTGAGAGTATACAAAGGTAATACTGAAAACTATTACAATAATTTGCTTGAAGAAGACGAAATTTATGAAAAAACAAGACTCAACCAAGAAAAGAAAATAAAAGAAACCCAAAAATTTATTGATAAGTTTAGGGCCAAGGCCAGACAGGCTTCTCTTGCCGATTCAAGAAAAAAAATGCTGGCAAAAATGGAAGTGATGGATGGCCTCGAAAATGAAAAGGTTCTCAACTTTTCATTTTCCTATAGAGATTGTCCAGGAAAAGTGATTTGCAAAGCAAGCGAGCTTCGTTTTGGCTATGATGAAAACCAACCCCTATTTAAGGATTTAAAATTCTCACTTAAACGAGGTGAGAAAATTGGAATCATAGGTAAGAATGGAAAAGGGAAATCAACTCTTTTAAAAGTAATCGCAGGTGAGTTGAAAGCTCAAAGTGGGGAAATGTGGTATCACCCCTCTACAAAAATTGGCTATTTTGGACAGACCAATATTGACCGTTTATTTGGACCGCATACTGTAACTGAAGAAATTTCTACAGCAGGGGGACCAGCAATGGGCCCTAAAGCAGTTAGGGATATATGTGGAACCATGATGTTCTCGGGTGATGATGCTGCAAAAAAGATTGAGGTTTTATCGGGAGGAGAAAGAGCAAGAGTGCTCTTAGGGAAGATCCTTGTGAGCTCTACAAACCTACTCCTTTTAGATGAGCCATCAAATCACTTGGATCAAGAATCAGTTGAGGCGCTTACGGGTGGGATAAAAAAATTTGAAGGAAGCGCTATCATTGTTACTCACAATGAAAAGATGCTGAGTACACTTTGCAGTAGCTTAATTGTTTTTCACCGCGGACGAGCTGAACTTTTTGAAGGAACTTATCAAGAGTTTTTGAGTAAATGGGGTTGGGAAGAGGAAGAAGATCTACACCTTGATGTAAAAGATATTCCAAAACCTACAGTTAACTCTAAAGAGCTAAAAAAGAGTCGGGCTGACGCTGTAAAAGAAAAAAACCTCAGTTGCAAAGAATTGAAACAAAAAATTGGAAAAATTGAAGATAAAATATGTAATTTAGAAGAAGAGATGGAGCAGTTTAATCAAAAATTAGAAGTGGCCTCGACTGAGAGCGATGGAGCTAAAATTAGTGAGCTATCTCAGAAAATTGGTAGGATTCAAATCGAAATTGGTGGTTTGTTTGAACAGCTGGAGCAGCTCGGTGATGATCTTTATGAAAAAGAGCATGTTTTTGATATAAAAATTAAAGAAATTGATGATTTATTAGGACGTTAATAAACTTTCCAGTATCATTTAAACATGTTTTATCTACAACTTGCAGGTTTTGGTGCCTTAGGAATTTTATCTAGATATTTTTTTGGCATTGTCCTTTCCAAGTATTCCTTTTTTCCATTTAGCACATTGGCAGTGAATATCATTGGAGCATTTTTGATGGGAATTTTGTTTTCCACCTGCGATACACCCACAGACCTTCATAAGGCCATCGCCATTGGTTTTTTAGGAGGCTTAACTACATTTTCTTCCTTCTCCTTTGAATCCTATCAATTGTGGATAAAAGGTGAGCACCTTTTGTTTTGCCTTTATTTTTTGGGCTCCCCAGTACTTGGTTTAATAGGAGTTATTGGGGGAGTAAGTACAGGAAAATTATTGAATACTTGAGTAGTTTAGATTTTAGTTTTGTCCACTTTCTTTCGAAATAGGGGTATAGGAAATAGGCTTTTATGGGAATTTTAGATCGTTTAAAAAGAAATGAATATGATGGGTTTAAAGAGTTTGTAAGATCTCTTGAAACGACTTCTCCTTTTCGTAGAAAAGAAATAATGATTTTAGCAATGCTAGAAGATCCGGTCTATGTACACTGGGTAACCGTCAATTTACTCAATATGGAAAAATTCCTTCAAGTAGGTGAAGATTTTTATCGCATGATGTGCAAAAAAAGAGAAAACTTTCCAAATGTAATTGCTCGCGCCATTAGAGATACAAAATATGAAAAGGTAATGATGGAAACATGCCTTGGGAAAAATATTTCAAGACTTGTTAAAGAAGAGTTTGAATATATGGGAGAAGTTCCTCCTCAAGAAAAAATTGGGGCCCAATATTGTCTTTTTACAGAGTTTAGAAAACTTCAAGATGAAGATGCGGTGAGAGAAAATCCATGGAGATTGCCAGCTCAAGAGGTCATACTCAGAAAAGACCCCCCAGGTGATATAGATCCATATGAACTATTTTTAGAAAGCGGAAGAGTTTGCGCTAGAGGCCCTATAAAATCTGGTATGAGGCAAGGAGAGTGGAAGTTTTACTACGAGTGTGGAGCACTGCTTGCTGAGGGTGAGTATGCCAAAGGTTTCAAGTCAGGAGCTTGGGTCTTTAATTTTACAAATGGAAATATTTTATTTCGCGGAAAATTTAAAAATGATGAAAGGATAGGAGTATGGGACTACTTTGATTTTCAAGGCAATAAATCAGAAAAAGAATATGGCGCTAAAGGTGATGACTGATCACTGATCTTTTTAATTTCTTTCTGCCAAAGACCAACATCTACCCATTTTTCATTTTTATAACCAACATTTTTAAAGTGTGCTACTTTGTTAAATCCAAATTTTTCATGAAAGGCCACTGAGATATCACCCGGCAGAGCAATGCCTGCAAAAGCATTGTAATAGCCCGCCTTATCTAAGTAATCAAAAAGTGAATCATAGAGTTTTCCTGCCACGCCTCTACCCTTAGCATTTTCGCTTAAATAAATAGAGGTCTCCACTGACCACTGGTAAGCCTGTCTTTGTTTGAATTCAGCCCCATAGGCAAATCCCAAAACCTGTCCACTTTCTATGGCCACAATCCAAGGATATTGTGCTGAGTATTTTTTTACTCGCATGCGGTATTCACTGAGAGAGGGGACCTTATTTTCAAAGCTAATATGACTATTTGAAATATAGGGAGAGTAGATCTCTAGGCACCTTTCGATGTACTGATCTTCAATAGGGACAATTTTCATTGGTAGCGAGGTCTTACTTTATAGTCGAGAGGATCATCTATTCCAGCAGTTTGGAAGGCCTTTAACCTCAGGGCACATGAATCACAAACACCGCAGGCCTGGTCTTCCCTGGCGTAACAAGACCAAGTAAGTTCTAGTGGTGCAAAAAGCTCAATGGCCTTTTTAACGATTTGATCTTTTGACATCGTGATTACTGGAGTCGTAACAGAAATATTTCCCTTTTTTGTTCCCACTCTAATAAGGTTATTGATGGCATCATAATATTCAGGTCTACAATCAGGATAGCCAGAAGAATCTTCATAAACGGCTCCGATATAAATTTCTCTGGCCCCAAGTATTTCCGCCCAGCTAACAGCGATTGAGATGATGTGTGTATTTCTAAAGGGGACATACGAGTCTGGTATTTCTCCAGTTTCACCCTTGTACTTTTTTACTGAAATTTTACTATCAGTTAAAGACGATCCACCAATTTGGGAGAGAAAGCTTATGTCAATTTCTTTTCTAAGTGCCTCGGGAACTTTATAGAAGTCGGCAATGGCATGAAATGCTGCTCTTTCTTTCTTTTCGGTTTTTTGGCCATAATTAAGGTGCAAAAAGGCCATATTGGGATCAGATTTGGCAGCAATCGCTGCACACACAAGAGAATCCATCCCCCCGCTAACGAGTATAATACTTGAAGGACATTTTGTTTCAGGCAAGGGCCAACTCCAACTTTTAAGCTGTAATTATAAGTACTTAAGCCCTGTTGGACTCTTTTTTTAGATACTCTATAACTTCGCAGGCCTTCTTATACGCCCTTGCTTTCTTCTCGGCAAGAGTTCCCTGGCTTTCTTTGAGCATAATGTAAAATTTTACTTTGGGCTCAGTTCCCGAGGGTCTAATCCATAATTTATTACCTGATTTAAAGCTGAAGCCTAAGACATTACTAGTTGGGAGATCAAGTTGGGTGCTTTCATTTGTCTCGAAATTTTGCAATTTGCCAGTTTGAACATCTGTCAGTGAGGCAATCTTTTCGCCGAGAATCTCACCGTCGCTAGTGGCCCTAAAGTTATCCATGATTCTTTGGATTTTCTCGCCACCTTCTTTTCCGTAATAATTCATGCAAAGTAATTCTTCATGGAAAAATCCATACTGGTCATAAATTTTATCGAGGGCCTGAACTAGGTTCATATCTTGGTTTTTATACCAAAGCATCATTTCAGAAAAAAGGGCAAGTGAGGCCACGCCGTCTTTATCTCTAACTTCTTTATGGGGAAGGTAGCCAAAAGACTCTTCACTTGAAAAGACATAGTTTTTTTCAGGATTAGACTTTTCAAGTTCTTTTATTTTTCCACAAATCCATTTGAATCCTGTGAGTGTATTTAAAATCTCTACATTAAAGTTTTTACAAATTGCTGTTTGAAGCTCGCTTGTGACAATCGTTTTAATGACATAAGGGTTACTGGGGAGTCGGCCTTGCTCAGAATAACCTGTGAGAACATAATTTAACATGAGTACTGCTAGCTGATTGCCATTGAGATATCTAACTTCTCCCTTTTCCAAAAAGGCCACTCCAAGGCGATCTGTATCGGGATCGGTTCCCATTGCCACATCTGCGCCAACTTTTTTCATAAGCTCAACGGCCATGGCAAGGGCCTCTGGGTTTTCAGGATTTGGTGAATCAACAGTGGGAAACTTTGAATCGGGCTGGGCCTGTTCTTCAACAATATAGTTGTTCTTTAGACCCATTTCTTCAAAAACTCTCTGGGCAGCGTGAAGGCCAGTACCGTGAATAGGAGTGTAGACGAGTTTAACATCTCCTCCCTTTTCAGCGCAAAGCTCAGGATTGATAACATATTTTTTGAGCATGGAGTAATAAGTGTCTTCTACATCTTTGCCCACCCATACAATTTTTCCCGCACTTTCTTCAGAGTCAAAATTTGCTGTTTTTATGACATTAAAATCTTTAATACCATTGTAGGCTTCAATGACTTTTTTATCATAGGGAGGAGTCAATTGTGCACCGTCATCCCAATAGGCCTTGAATCCATTGTAGTCAGTTGGGTTATGGCTCGCTGTAATCATAACTCCAGCCTTGCACTTGTGGTGACGAATGGACCATGAAAGTAGAGCTACCGGATTAAGTCGATCATAAATATATGCTGTCATTCCATTTCCAGCAACAACGCTTGCGACCTCTTTAGCAAACTCAAAGGAAAAAGTCCGAGAGTCATAGCAAATGGCAAAGCTATTATTTTGACCCGGGTAGGACTCTGCAACTACATCACACATGGCCTGGGTGGCCTTTCTGACAGCATATTTGTGGATGCGGTTTGATCCCATACCCAAAATTGCTCTCATGCCTCCAGTTCCAAATTCAAGATCTTTGTAGAATCTCTCTTCTATTTCTTTAGTATCATTGTCATCTATTAGCTTTTGTATTTCGGCTCGGTCGGCACTATCAAAGTAGGTGTTTTTTGCCCAAAGCTTTGCAAGCTCCATTGTATCTGTTGCCACGTGAGGCCCCCTTTCAATAAGTAGGGCCACAATTTTAGTTCCCCAAGCAACAAAGAGCAATGGACTATTGTTAATTGTTACATTGATCTTTGTTGGGTTTACTGGAGCGATGTGTCGTAAAAAAACTGCCCGGTATCGCCCAAGCAGGCAGTATTTAATGGTAAACTATTAAAAAATGGTAAATTAAAACTTGATCAAGGAAGATTAAATGAATCCAAGCACAATTGAAATTATTGCGACGGTACTGTTCGCTATCGCGGTAATACACACTTTCATGGTGAAAAAATTCGAGCATATTGCTCATAAATACCCAGAAGGGTCAGTGGGTGAAAACTTTTTTCACTTTCTGGGAGAAGTTGAGGCCGTTTTTGGTCTTTGGGCCCTCTTCCTTTTTGTGGCGTTCATAGCGATTAAAGGTAACCATGATGCCGTAGCCTATCTTGAAGGTCACAGTAGTTTGGGAGTCGTAAACTATACTGAGCCTGCCTTTGTTTTTGTTATTATGTGTATGGCAGGTACCAGGCCAGTCATAAAGTTGGCTGAAAATATTATTGTATTTTTTGCTAAACTTTTGCCATTTAACGAAAAAATGTCATTCTATGCCACCACCATGGTAATGGGGCCGCTACTTGGATCTTTTATAACAGAGCCAGCTTCAATGACTGTAACCGCACTTATTTTACTCGAGACATTTTATAAGAAAGAAATGTCAGATAAATTTAAATACGCCACCATCGGCCTTTTATTTGTCAATGTTTCAATCGGTGGGACCCTTACTCATTTTGCTGCTCCTCCAGTGTTAATGGTGGCCAGTAAGTGGGGCTATACAATGAGTTATATGTTTTTAAATTTTGGTTATAAGGCCATCTTCGCATGTATTGTTTCAACCGCTATAATTACCATGAGATTTAAAGGTGAACTACAGGGAAAAATTGATGCTCCTCAGGAAGGGGGGGCGGAGATGAAGGCCCCACTTTGGGTAACAGCATTTCATCTAGGTTTTTTAGGCTTGGTAGTTTTCTACTCACATCATATGGCCGTCTTTATGGGGATTTTCTTATTCTTCCTAGGCTTTGCTGTTGTTACTCAAGAATATCAAGATAAATTAAAGGTGACAGAATCTCTACTTGTTGGATTTTTCCTGGGTGGTCTTGTTACTCTTGGCTCCCTACAAGCTTGGTGGCTGCAACCTCTTATATCAAAACTAGGCGATTTTGCACTCTTTGTTGGAGCAACTGGTTTAACAGCTCTTACAGATAATGCAGCTTTGACGTATCTAGGAACTCTTGTGGAGGGTCTTTCGGATGCGGCTAAATATAACCTTGTGGCAGGTGCTGTCACGGGTGGTGGCTTGACTGTGATCGCAAACGCTCCCAACCCTGCAGGCTTTGGAATCTTGAAGTCCGCTTTTGGAGAGGATGGGATTTCACCGTTAGGATTGTTAATATCAGCTCTAATACCCACACTCGTTGCGGCTTTCTTCTTTCAGCTCTTACCTGGAATTGGTTGACATTAAAAAATATATATAAATAGACATAAAAAAGGCTTCCTAACTAGGAAGCCTTTTTTATGTCTATTTATGTCAAGAATATATTATGCTGATTTTTTAATTTCAAGAAAATGAAAGTATTGCTTTTCGATTGCATCAAACTCCATATCTTCACTTGCATTACAGTCAGGACATTTTTGAGTTGGTGCTACTCCAGTGGCAACATCACTTCCTTTAAGTAAGATGACATGCTCCGAATCGCATTCTTCACAGAAGTAAGGTGCAAAAAATGTTTCAACGTTAGCGTTCGCAGATAAAAAACCATCAACCATATTTATTTGTTGAACGATAATTTGCGGACAATTATTATATTTTATTGGAACCGCTGAGCCTAGCTTTTCAATAAAATTGACCCATTCTCTTATTCCACATGAATTTATGACTTTAACATCTTTAAAATCAATGTGAAGTTCTGCTGGATTTTTGCCTACGAGATTTTCACAGTGAAAATCCTCATCAATACATCCCTCAAAAGAAAACTTTATAGCAGCTCCTTCTGAGGCCATGTAGACTTTTAGCTTTTCGTTTTCGTACACTACTTCCGACATAATTTATCCCTTTTGAAAAAAGACATGAATACTTTTTACATGTGTTTGGTGTAATTTAAATCTTTTCATTTTATCTATATAACAAATGACTTCAGTGAAATTTCCTGGTGAGATATTAAAAATTAGCCGATGGCAAAATTGTCTAATGAGAGCAAGACCTAGACCTGCTCCTCCATCTTTATCTTCGTGTCTAATAATTTCTTGGAGTCCCCGGGAAAGATACTGATATATGGTTTCTTTATTTAAACTTCCAAATTGGTCACGGACAGAAAAAGCTAAAACCGAATCACTCGCACCATATTTTAGTGTGACGTATTCACAAGGCAGTAGGTCTAGGTTTTTTCTTTTATCCATTGAGCGATACTTTGCTTTTCCATCACCATCTACAGGTGCATTAAACATAGCATTTGTAACAAGCTCATTAACAGTCTGTGTAAGATAGGTTGGAATTTCTTTAAAAGCATTTGAAAGATCAACCGACTCTACAAACTTTTCTATGAGTGGATTAACATCAGAAGATTTTTTAAACAGGGTTTCTTGTATCTGAGTACTTTGACCCAATATCTTTTGAAGGCTCCAGTACTCATTATTAATATTTGTATTTAATATATCTGTAATAAGATTGAGCTTATTATCATCTTCATCCCTTAGTACATGTTGTACAGGATATTTTTTTAGTAACTCTGACAACTCACTATCTTTATCCTCACTGATAAAAAGAATTGTTTCCTTATCTTTTTTTGATAACAGGGCCTTTATTTCGTCCGTTGGATTTTTTTTGAAATCTAAAATGAGGTAATTTTCATCAGTCTCATTTTGACCAATGATTTCTACAGGCAGTGAATTTTCCTGGATTTTCTTTTCTAGTGATTCTGTGAATTCACTATCAGAATGTATGACCTTACACTTTAAATTCTTCAATATCTTAAGTTATGGCCTAAGTTAATTTAGTAATAACCAGGGTAACGTCATCATCGACTTCAACCCCTTGGAAAAATTCACGGCCATCCTTTAGTAGCGTTTCGACAATATCGCTAGAAGATTGAGTGACAGCAGTCAAAAATGACTTAATAAAACGCCTTTCACCCCACTGTTTTCCTTCAGGATTCTCACCTTCAAGGATGCCATCAGTGGCCATGATCAGGACATCTCCTTGATATAAGGGGACTTTTCCTTCTATATATTCAGGATTTTCCTTGTGACCAAGTCTTGGGCCCGGTTTTTCAAGTAGGACTTCCACATCATTTTTTGTGGGTTCGTGATCAGCTTTTCTGTAAACATAGGGAGGGTTGTGAGAAGCATTACTATAAACAAGTTCTCTTGTGTTGTTGTCAATTACTGCCACAAAAAAGGTCATCAAAATTTTTCCACCAACTGCGTAAACTGCTTTGTTAAGAAGAGTTAGAATTCTGGCAGGAGAAGTGGCAAGTAAAGGATCTACTTTGACCATTTCTTCAATCAGGGTGATGGCCGCGTTTGCTGTTGCTGTAATCAGTGCAGCTGGCACACCATGGCCTGTGGCATCTCCGATAAATACGAGTGTTTTATCTCCAATTGTAAGATATCCGTACCAGTCACCACCACATTCTGAAGCAGGGGTATAGTAACCGGAAATATCTAAGTTTGGTAATTTGATATCACTGTCAGGAAAAAATGAGCCTTGCACGAGTTGGGCAACAGCGAGTTCATTTTCCATTCTCGCCTTTTCCTTTACTTCATCCATATATCTTAAAATTTCTTTTGCCATAAAGTTGAAAGAGTCAGAAAGAACCCCTATTTCGTCACTTGCATTGACCGAGACAACAGTGTCAAAGTTTCCTTGTGCAATTTTTTGGGTCCCTTCAACAAGCATTGTAATTGGCCTTGTGAAAGATCTAGACATGAAAAATCCCACAATAAATGCAGTCGACATCAAAAATACCGCCAGTACAACTGACTTGAAAATAAGTTCTTTAATAGATGCAAAGGCCTTGTCTTTTGAAATTTCAGAAAGAACTACCAGGCCAAGATGTTTGAGCTTTGTAAAAGCTAGTAAAACAACTTCGCCTTTACTATTGGTTACCTCTCTAACTCCATTTGAGACTTCAGCAGAAAGGACATCTTGAATATAATTTTCTGTAGACATATTTTCATGGGCCATCACCTTTTTTGAGTCTCTGTGGACGTATGTTTGGCCTTTGTCGTTGAGAAGGTAATTATTGTAAACCTTATTCTCATTAAAGGTCTTAATGAACGAATCAAGGATAATTCTGGTGACATAAATTTCATTGGCCTTTTGGTTATATACACCAAGAGTTAAATGTGGAACTCCACCAATGCTAGAAGTGTTTTTTAGGAGGTATTTCCTTGCTTTTATCTCTGAAAAATTGACAGGGTTTTTATCAATAATCTGTTTGAAATAATCATCTTTAAGACGGTACTGTTTTAGAATATCTGCTTTTTTTAAATTAAGGTGTTCTTTAAACTGACCTTCGTCCTCTCGAAATACTAAGAATTCAAAGATAGATTTATTAGATTGAAAAACTCCTTCATAAAGATCTTTTCCTAAGTCTTCTGTTTGATAAATGCCACCAATAAGTTGTGAACTATTGATGATATTACTAATTGACTCAGTGATTTGTTTTGATAGAGCTGAAGTTGTTGAAAGAGTAGAATCAAAAATGTAAGCAGTTTTATCTTTTTGAAAGAGGTCCAGCGCAAAATAAAGATAAGCAGATAGCGATCCCAAAACAAAACTCGTAACGAGTGTAAGTAGCTTGGTATTGATGGAAACTTTGATCTTTCTAAGCAAGATAACCTCTCTTGAAACTCAAGTATAGCGCCCGTAAATCCTTTTTTACCATTGTAACCTAAATTAGTTTTGACATCCTAAGTTATTGTTTCAAGGTAAAAATTTGCCCTGGCTTCTCACAATAAAATACGTTGTAAAATAAGTTTTATATATAGATTCTGAATATGGATTTTGATGAAAAAATACCAAGATAAAATAATTCTATCTATTGCCTTCACATTCTTTGCGGTCAGTGGGGCCACACTGCTTTTCGACATCAGGGCCTTTGATGTTGGTGACGATATTGACCGAGAAATCATTGGTTATATTCAAAACAAGAATAATTTGGTCAAAAGAAAGCATGATGGGGGATTATCATGGGATGACGTGGGTAATAAAGAAGAAGTATATTTAAATGATCAAGTTTTCACTCATAGTAAGTCTACAACTGATATAAGGCTTAATGATCAAACTTTAATTAAAGTTGCTCCAAACTCGCTATTAAAACTAGAGAAAGACTCATCGGGGATGAAAGTTGATTTGATGGATGGTTTTATGTTCGCGAAACTGGGCAAAGGTGCCAAGGGGCTAAATATTAAAAGTGGTGATAAAACCATTAGTGCCACTTCAAGTAATGCAGAGTTTCAGATATCTGACGGAAATGTGACGGTTACTAAAGGGCAGCTCGCCTTAAATATTGATGGGAAACAAATTGTTGTTAACAAAAATCAATATTTAAATCTTCTTGAGGGCAGGGTAAAAAACTATGACATTCTTTTAATATCTCCAAAAAATCAAGGCAAAGTTTTTTTTAAAGAGAGCTCCAGTATATTCTTTGAGTGGAAAACCAAGAGAAAATCAAATTCTTTCAAGCTCTTTGTTGCAAAGGACTCCAAATTTAAAGAAATCTTACAGACTAAGGATGTATCAAAGACAAATGCCTATATGATGAATCTCCCAGAAGGACCTTATTATTGGAAAGTCCTAGGAACGGATTTAGTAAAAAAAGAAATGATCGTATCTCCTTCTAGTCTTTTCACTCTTAAGGTTGATCGAGCACCAAAATTATTCTTCCCCTCAAAAGACGCCGAAATTCTAGGTCTCAAACAAAGTAACGGTGAGAAAAAAGTACTGGTTTTTGAATGGGAAAACCTGGAAGTAGATACTTATCAAATTGAAATAACAAGTATTGGAGATAAGAAGAGAAAAACAGTGGTGTCTAAAAAAGTTAGCACTCATAAATATGTAGTCGGCTCTCTTAAAACAGGTGAGTATGGCTGGAGAGTCAAAATGGCAACAAGGGATAATAAGAACTCCCCTTGGAGTGAGGAGAATATTTTTTATTTTTCTGATAGCTCTCTTCCCCCTGCACCAAGAAACTTAAAACCAGAGGATATGTCACAATTAGCGCAAAATGATTTACTTGGTGGTATAAAATTTTCATGGAAAGGTCGAAGTTCTGCCAAATATGTTCTCTATGTTGGTCGAGACCCTGATTTTAAAAAACTTGTAAAAAAAGAAGTCGTGAAAGGCCTTCATTATTCATGGGTAACTCCTAAATTTGGAAAATTCTACTGGAAACTAAAACCCTATGCTCCTCAATATGAAGGCAATGTTCCCAGTTCAAAAACCCTTCGTCTTGATATTCTCCTTGATCGGCCTACAATTATTTTTCCAAGCCATGGAACTGAATACACCCTAATGGATCCAGACGAATCATTAATTCTTGAGTGGCAAGACCCACTTGGACAAAAGAAAAATACTGGAAAGCAGAAATTTCAATTAGAAATTGCAAGGGATAGTAGTTTCTCAGATGTTATTGAAGAGTTAGAACTTGAAAAGCCTAATTTTGAATGGAAGGCACCTGAGCTAGGTGAGTATTATTGGAGGATAAAATCCTTTTACGACTTTGGAGAGAGCGCATACAGTGAGCGGGCCAAACTTATGATTAAAAGACCTATGGCCCCACATTCTCCTCCCATTCCTCCTGTTATAAGAATGGAAATTAAAAAGAAAAAAGGTGATGGAGATAGAAATAACGGTCGAGAAATTAGCAGCATTGACGGAGAAGATACTTACATCTCAATGAAATTTCCTGAAATTAAATATGTAAAAGAATATATTATAGAAATATACAAAGACAGAGATCTTGATGACTCAGTGAAAAGTGATCGACTTGAAAATAGAAATTTTTATTGGGAAGATCCGGAGCCTGGAACCTATTATCTTCGTTATAAAGTTGTAGATATGTGGGACCAAGAAAGTGAGTTTAGCAATACATCGAGGATGATTCTTACTTATGATGTGGGACTTCTCAGGGCACCAGAGCTCTATGAACCAGATCCAGGAGATGAAGTTGAAGCTGAAAAAGGTGATAAGGTCGATTTCGAGTGGGAGAGTTTAGATTGGGCAAAAAGTTATACAATCGAGATATCTTCCGATCCGGGATTTGGCGGAACTATTTACTCTAAAAAAGTTAAAGATAATGAGCACAGTGTAAATTTATTTGGACTCGGAATTAGTGGAAATTATTACTGGAGAGTTGCTGCTAATCAAGATGGCGCCAAGAAAAATTCAAAAGGTGTGCGGTTTAAAGTCACAAGGGATGATGAAAAGAAAAAAAATCTTAGAGATCAGCTCAAGTCGACAGGGAAGCCAGGTGAGTACCAGGCAACTATTGATGAGGTCAAAGATGGGCATGTTATTTTAACTGCAGAGCCAAGCTTTATTAGTTACTCTCTGGAACTGTCTGAGGGAGTTGAAGGATTTTCAAGTATTCAATCTCTTACAGGGGCTGGAGTTGAAGGAAAGTATCAATCCGATTCACTTTGGTTCGGACAACTTGGTTATGAAATGGCATCTGGCTCACTTTTTGGAGTTGTAGATTTTAAATATAGTGATATGACTGCACTTTTTGGTACTGGTTTTTATCTTGGCGGAGGGGTTCTTTTAGACTTTGGCCTGGGCATAGGGATTGTCAGTACGACCATTTTGTCGAAAAGTCTTATTGGCCCGGTCATTACTGACGAGAAATTTACTGGCGGCATTGGACAGATCAATATGAGGTATGCCTCCACGCAGCACTCTGCTCACCGCTTGGCCCTCTATGGTGGTTTTGGAGGCTTTACTAAAATGGGACTTGGTTATGAGTTTCAGTATCTGTTTTCTAAAGCGCTTTATATGGCCATGGGCTTTGAGTCCATAGGTGTTACATCCACAAGTGAATCCCAAACAGTAACTACTACTACTAAAGTTTCAGCACTCTTAGGCCTTGGTGGTCGTTTCTAATTTGCGTTGCAATATTTTTGATTCTTGCAATTTCTTCCAATTCTAAGGTATAAAGTGGCCCATACAATTCTGAGATTATAGGGCTATAGCTCAGTTGGTTAGAGCGCTACCTTGACATGGTAGAGGTCTGCAGTTCGAATCTGCATAGCCCTACCACTCGAAAAAATGTGCCCAAAGGCACATTTTTACTTCGTAACCAAAGATCTAAAACACAAAAAGTCGATATAGCGAGTTCGAGTGGTCCCGGAGCCTGGATGGCGTAGGGCGTGCACGAGAGCAGGATGCGGTAGAGTCCAAAGCTGTGACTTAGAATTAAGCACTGGCACATTTTTATTCCGAAGCTGGCAATTAAAACACTAAATTTTGATAAAGCGAGTTCGAGAAGCCCCGGAGCCTGGATGGCGGAGGGACTGGATGGCGGAGGGACTGGAAGAGCAGGATGCGGTGAAGTTCGAAGCTGTGACCAAAGAGCTGTGCACAGGTACATTTTTTATTTCGTAACCAAAGATCTAAAACACAAACAGTCGATTAAGCGAGTTCAATTGGTCCCGGAGCCAGGATGGCGTAGGGAGACATTTGAGCAGGATGCGGTAGAGTCCGAAGTTGTGACTTCGTACTAAGCACTGGCACATTTTTACTTTGAAGCTGGCAACTAAGACACAAGATTTCGATAGAGCGAGTTCGAGAAGCCCCGGAGCCTGGATGGCGGAGGGAAGGAAGAGCAGGATGCGAACATAGGTCCGCTTATCCTCTCAATTTTTATTCTACTGTGTAGTTCATTTCATTATCAATTTCATTTGTCTCATCAATCAGTCCATCATGATCAATAACCACTTTAAAACTTTGAAAACCTTCTGGAATTTCGTGGTTCACATGATCAAAGCGAAGAAAGGAATCGTAAGTAACTCCAGGATGAAAAGTCAGAGAGGGAAAGAAATTATAGCTACCTGATATTACTTCCCCTGAAGGCATAGTAAAGAACACTTTAATATAAAGTTGAGGAGAGAGTGCGCGACTTGGCAAATCTCCAGTATATTTAAAAGAAAATTTATAGGTTTCCAAATCTTCATGTTGAACAATTGAGACCATTTCAAAATTGGCACTATCGTCTATGAAATTAATTTCCACGCTATCTTGATAAAAGGGTAGCTCTATTTCAAATGAGTTATTTTCCTCGTCGAACTCTGTTATGTTTTGTTCAACATCAAAGTCAAAACTTACAATGAGGTTGGGGTTTTCTTCATTTGGAAACTGCACACTAAGCGCATCATAAACACCCATAGTTTCTAAAGGAATTCTTGATATATATCTTCTTCCTCTTTTAATTTCCTGCCAAGAATTAGTATTTCTTGAAAGAGTAAGTTCACCAATTGATAGATTTGATACTGATGAAGGACTTGCATATTCTGTACCCATATTTTCAATTAAAACTACAAACATCTCGCCACTTCGATGACCATCTATATTACTATGTGTTTTATAAATATCAACTACTCTAAAATCAGGGGACCCACGCTCGGGAATGAATATATCAAAATTTCCAGAGTTATTTTCTTCATCTACCTCGACAATTGTATTTTCAATATCAAGGGCCACATTAAAGCTGGCCATCTGCCCCCTTAGTGGTTCTAGCTCAGACAAAGGAATAGAGATGAGCTCAGTCCCCAAAGCAGCAGGTACTTTCACCAATCTAAATATCTTAGAAAAGTCATCTCCACTTTGCACTGAAATATTAAAATCATTCAAATCTCTATTTGTTTTTTCCCCTAGGTTTTGAACTTCAATATCAAGGTAAAAATCATTTACAGCGACAGATTTAATAGAAAGGTCAGATTCTGGCAAATCTGACATCACAAGTGTTGTGGAGTAGGCATTATTATCTTCGTTTCTTTCATCAACAACTTGAGAATGATCTACTGTTACCGTTATTGTATATTCAGCTCCATCTTGTAGAGGAAACTCTGAAAGTGGGATGATGTATTCCTTTTCTTCATTTCTATAAAATGTTGTCCACTCTAGGAGATTTTTCTCAATCTCTCCTGCACGTAAATTAATTGTGAAATTTGATCCATGTGCAACTCTTGCTGGTCCATCATTTTTCACATTAATTACTATCCGATCATAATCAAGAGAAAAACTTGAAATAGTGAGATCAGCCTTTGCAGCTGAAAAAAGATGTGATTTTTCTATTGAATTGTTTTCTTCATTTGATTCAAAATTATAGTCACGATCATCGAGTAGTACTGTTAAGGTTGCCGTGGACTGATTTGCATTATCAGTTAAAAAAGGAGTCAATCTAATCCAACTGTAATCTTCTAGGATAAGGTGATGCTCCCCTTCTTCTAAATCTAAATTCACTACTATTGGATTACTTTCAAGAAAAAAGACTTTGCCAGTAGCAGTAGCCGCATTTGCAAGACCTGCTCCCTTTGAAAAATACTGGATATCAATTTTCTGATTTACTGA
>Ga0257117_1001121_pt1 | contig 16753 bp, 12 predicted proteins | sample SI112_135mmetaG_FD_190157 | JGI IMG/M metagenome (GOLD analysis project Ga0257117, IMG submission 190157) | Marine microbial communities from Saanich Inlet, British Columbia, Canada - SI112_135m | ecosystem: Environmental > Aquatic > Marine > Inlet | place: Canada: British Columbia | collected... | reverse complement strand
AGTTCTTTTCTACCTTTAGCTCGTCGATTTTTGATAACATTTTTACCGCCAGCAGTAGACATTCTTTTGAGGAACCCGTGGACTCTAAGTCGCTTCAATTTTTTAGGTTGCCATGTTCGCTTGCTCATTATCTAGTCCTCGATATTATTTTTTACACATTGCAGAGTGCTACGTTTTACCTATTTAGAAAAAACTCGTCAACCTATTTTCGGTAGCGATATTTAACGCATAACCTCCGCTAGCACTGGCACCACGATTTAATGGCGATGTAAGAAACTGTAAGATAGACTTCTAATCAGCTTTCATCCATAATCGCAAATCTTCGAGACTAAAAATTATAACCTTTGGGGTAGCTGCTAATGGAAAAAGAATTCCCTTTTAATGCCTTTTTTGATCCTGAAAACTCCAACAACACAAATGATTTCAACAGCTTACATTCTGACTTTAATGAGCTTCCAAAGCATGGAAATGACTCAACAAACAGTCCAACCACTGGAAATCAGGACCTTGAGGGTAACGACCTTGAGCAACTCAATAAATTCTTTTCAGAAGAGCTCGAAAAGACCATATCTCCTCAAAAATACAACACTTTTTTCAAATCTACCTTTTGCATCAGCGCTGTAAAAGATAACAACATTGAATTTTCCGTTACTACACCCTTCATTAAAACAATGATTGAAAACCACTACCTTTCAATTCTTAAATCTCTTATATTACAGGTACTTGGAGAAGAGTATGAGGTTTCGGTAGAGGTTGTGATACCTACAAAAATGAGCCTCAGCTCTAATAAAAACAATATATTAGACTCAATCAATTTGAACAAATCTAAGAGTTTGGCTGATGAAATAAGGAGTGAATCACTCAAAAGATCTGATTCTGTGAAAGATCACACATTTAGACTAGACCTTCACCCTTCTGCTGATGATCTTCAAAAGAAAGTTGAATCTAAAGTTCTAGCTCATTTAAAAGATATTCATTTTGGACAATTAATTGACCCCAATAAAACGTTTGATAATTTTGTTATTGGGCCTTCCAATAATATGGCCTATGCCACAGCAGTAGCCGTTTCCAAAAACCCTGGAAAAGCCTATCCATGTTTATATTTATATTCAAGATCAGGGCTAGGTAAGACTCACCTTCTCCACTCTGTTGCTAATAACATTAAGCGCTTTCATCCCCAACTAAAAATCTGCATTACTACTGCAAGAGATTTTATGACTGAGATGATCGAAGCCATGCAGCAAAAGAAAATTAATGATTTCCGTAAAAAATATTCAGAAAGCATTGATGTTCTCATGGTTGATGATGTTCATGAATTAAAAGACAAGCCATCAACTCAAAATGAATTTTTCCATGTATTTAATGAACTTCACAATAAAGGCAAACAGTTAATATTCACTTCGGATAAAGAGCCAAAAGAAATTGTCGGTATAGAAGAGAGAATTAAAACTAGACTCAGCTGGGGACTTGTTCAAGACATGCAACCACCAGATCTTGAAACAAGAATCGCTATTTTAAAGCAAAAAGCACTGAAGGAAGATATCTATATTCCCGATGAGGTTATTAACCTTGTTGCTTCTGCAATAAAAAATAATATTAGAGAACTTGAAGGGTCACTGATCAAACTTGCTGCCTACTCTTCGGTTTTTCAAGTAGATATCGATACTGAAATTGCCAAAGAGCAACTCAAGTTAAATGATTTCTACGATCCAAAATGCATCAATCTTGAATCTGTTATTAAGGCCATATCTTCGTTTTTTAAGATACCTATAGCTGATCTTAAATCAAAATCAAGATCTAAAGATATTGCTACCGCAAGACACATTGGTATGTATCTTTCCTATAAAGTAGTCCAATCAACATATAGCGAAATTGGATCTTTCTATGGGAAAAGAGATCATACAACTGCGATGCATGCTGTCGAAAAAATTAAAAAGCAACTTAAGACCGATGCGCGTCTTTGTTCTTCAATTCTCGAAATAGAAAACTCGCTTTAATTTTTTCGGCTTTATGCAGCTGAGTTATCCCCACCTTTCACCTTTTTCTTCCACAAATTGTTAATAACATTTTGACTAGCCAATACTTTATCCACAAGGCCTTGGTGAATAACTTTTTTAGCCTGGGGATAAATAAGTTTTCCACATAGTTACTAAGGTCTTTTCCACATCTAGAAAAGATTAGCCATAGGCTTTAACACCTTAATATCAGAAGGGTCTCAAGGATGCGTTAGAGTTATCCCCATTATCCACATTAGAATTTGTCCACATTTTGAAATGATTAGAAGAAAGTTATCCACTTGTGGAAAAAAAAGTGGATAAATATTGAGATTTTCAGCGTATTCATCCAATTAACGCTACCCCCATTTTTACTGTGAAAAACTATGTGAATAAAATTGTGTATAAAGTTTTTTTTGGGGATAAATTCAATAATCTACGAAGTTGACTTTGGTTTACCCCAGAACTTATCCCCGAGGGTGTGAATAAAAAAATGGCCCAACTTATTAAGATTAAAGAAATAGGCCTATTTTTCCACTTTTCCACACTATTTATAATAGTATTTATTTATTTAAGTATATTAATAAAAAAAAGGAATTTCTTAGCATCTGCATAAAACTTGATTTACTTGTGCAACAGCGATAAAACATCTTCACTAGTTTGCACACAGAGGTTTCATGAAGGTACGAGTTCAAGTCAATGTCTTAAAAGATGCCGTCAACAGGATGGTTTCTGTTGTCGACAAAAAGACAACAAGACCTGTGCTAACCTACACGCTGATCAAAGCCAGCTCAGATAACACTCTAACTCTTTTCGGAACAGACCTAGAAGTTTCAGCAAAAATAAAAATACCTGCAGACATTCAATCCGAGGGTGCATTTTGTATAAACCCTAAAAGCTTGTCTGACATACTTCGTGAAATGCCCAATGAACAACTTGATTTAGAAATTGTGGAAAACCAGAATATTTTAAAATTAAGTATGGGCCAAATAAAATTTTCACTTTTGATTTCATCGACAGAAGACTTTCCCACACTTTCATTTGAAAATATTGGGAATAAGTTTGTACTAAAAAGTGAACAAATCCAAAAAATAATTTCTAAAACGTCACATGCCATTTCCAATGATGAAACGAGATTATTTTTAAATGGAATATTTCTTCAAAAAGTTAAATCAAAGCTTAACTCTGTTGCTACAGATGGTCATAGATTAGCTTTATTTGAAACAAATGAATTTGATACTGACAGTGGTGTTCTTGAGGAAGGTATTATTCTTCCCAAAAAAGGTGTTGTTGAGCTTAAGAAGTTGGCTGAGAATTTTGCTAATGAAGAATTGCAATTTTCTGTAGATGAGTCATTTTTCTATGTAAATGCTCAGGACAAGTACTGCTTAGGAATTCGTTTGATCGCAAGAGATTTCCCGCGTTATCAAACAAATATTCCTTCAAAAACAGCTTATGCACTTGACGTGGATAAAGAATTATTTATTACTGCTATCAAGAGAATTAAAGTTTTAGCTAATGAAAAAACTAATGGCGTAAGATTATCGTTAACAAAAGATTCTCTTCGTATTTCATCAAACCATCCATCTCTAGGTGATGCTACAGAGACAATTGCTGTTAAATATAGCGGAAAGGAAATGGATATTGGTTTTAATGCTAAATACCTTTTGGATAGCTTTTCTGTAATCGATGTAGACTCCATAAGACTTGAATTCAACAATGAGTTAAGTCCGGTTATTTTAAAGACTCCAGCGCTTCCAGAATACTTTGGCGTTATCATGCCACTTAGACTTCAATACTAGCCGCAATGTCGGACTACAAAATCTCAAAAATGCAATTGACCAATTTTAGAAATCTCGGAGGAGAGACAATATCTTTTTCTAAGGGTATAAATTGTATATTGGGTGAAAATGGTAACGGTAAAACAAATTTATTAGAGGCCATATATTTTTTAATTAATCGAAAATCTTTTCGTAAAAACGCAGCTTTTCCACAAATACTTAGTATAGATGGGGAGAACCAGGAAATATATTTTTCTTCCACGATAGAGAATGTGAATGAAGATGTTGTTCACTCTGTATCAGGGAAATGGAATAAAGATGGTGGCAGTTGGTATATAGATGGGAGGCCTTCTAAAAGAAAAATGCCAATAGGCTCGATTTTAATTAATCCATTCGATTCTTTTAATTTCCACAGCAAACCTCAATTTAGAAGAAAGCTAATTGACCAACTGGCAGGAGATCTGTCTAAAGAATTTAAAAAAGTACTAAATAGGTATCAAAAATCACTCATTTTTAGGAATGGGCTTCTTTCTAAAAAACCCTCCAAGTATTTAGAGCAAATTAAAATTATAAGCGTAGAGCTTGCAGAGGTATCTGCCCAGTTAACGAGAATGCGCCTAGAGTTTCTTAACAAGTTAAATGAAAAAGTGGGGGAAACCTTTAAAAATATTTTTTCAGAATCACACATTATGTCACTCGAACTAGAGACAAAGTGTGGTGGGTGGAAAAAAGAAGATTTTATAAATAAGTGGGAACAAGACCTACAAAAAGATTTAATCCTAGGTTTCACTAAAAGTGGAGTTCATAAAGATGATTTCCATTTCTATATGGACGGTTTTAATTCATTTGATTATTGCTCGCTAGGCCAACAAAAAATGAGCTTTTTAAGCCTTATATTTTCCTATGTAGAGCTTTTTAATGAAGGAGTGGGTCATTATCCTGTTCTTTTAATAGACGACGTATCAGGGGAGCTTGATAAGGAACGGTGGAGAAAACTTGTTTCTTTTCTCGAACGGCGCAGCTTTCAAATTTTTATTACCACAGCAAATGAAGAATTTAGGCGTGAATTGGCAAGAATTCCGCTAGCACAAAAATTTCATATCAAGTCGGGTCATATCAGCAACGAAACATTCATTTAGAAGCTAAAAATAAGCTGTTTTGAGCAATTAATAGGTTCGCAAATAGCATACTATTTGGTTAAATGTAGCTCTCAAAATAAAGCCAATTGGAGGTTCACAAATGGAAGGACAAGAGTCATCCATTTCTAAGGTTACTAGCGAATACGGTGCCGATCAAATTAAGGTGTTAGAAGGACTCGAAGCAGTCCGAAAAAGACCAGGAATGTATATAGGTGATACTGGGGCAAGAGGTCTTCATCACTGTGTTTATGAGATTGTAGACAATGCTGTTGATGAGTTTTTAGCTGGATATGGAAAAGAAATAACTGTCATTATTCACGTTGATAATTCAATAACAGTAGTTGATAAAGCTCGCGGACTTCCAACTGGAATACATTCCAAAGAAGGGGTGTCAGCTGCTGAGCTTGTTTATACTAAATTACATGCTGGTGGAAAATTCAACGAAGAGGGCGGTGCTTATAAGGTTTCCGGTGGACTTCACGGAGTTGGTGCATCAGTTGTGAACGCCCTATCCAAGTGGGTTAAAGTCGAAATTAAACAAAAAGGGTCTGTTCACGTATTAGAATTTGATCATGGTAAAGCAAAAGAGCCATTAAAGATTGTGGGAGCAACTGCCAACCCTGATGACTCTGGAACCTCTGTTACGTTTAAGCCAGACAATGAAATTTTTGAAATTCACGAATTTAACTTTGATACTTTAGTTGCTCGTTTTAGGGAAATGGCTTTTCTTAATAAGGGTTTAAAAATTGTAATCAAAGATGAACGAAACGAAAAAATAGAAAGCTTTTGCTATGAAGGTGGAATTTCTGAATTCGTTTCATGGTTGAATAGAGCTAAGAGTCCAGTCCACAAAAAACCAATATACATCTCCACAAGGAGAGAGAATCTTGAAGCAGAAGTTGCTCTCCAGTGGACTGATTCATATTCAGAATCTCTAACTGGTTATGCTAATGCTATTACAACTCCAGGTGGTGGAACTCACATAGTTGGTTTCAAAACGGCTTTAACCAGGACGATTAATGCCTATGCTAAAGATAGCAATCTATTAAAAAATACTAAAACAAATCTGACTGGTGATGATATGAGAGAAGGCTTAACAGCGATCATATCTGTGAAATTGGCAGAACCTCAGTTTGAGGGTCAAACTAAAGACAAGTTAGGAAATTCAGAAGTTGAGGGAGCTGTTAGCTCTATTGTTGGCGAAGGATTAAAAGCTTTCTTTGAAGAAAATCCAGGTATCGCTAAATCAATAATAAGGAAGTCTATTGATGCAGCAGCAGCTAGGGAAGCAGCTAGAAGGGCCAGAGAATTAACTAGACGAAAAACAGCTCTAGATTTTGGGGGACTTCCCGGAAAAATGGCAGACTGTCAGGAAAAAGATCCAGCTCTTTGCGAAGTGTATCTAGTGGAAGGGGACTCTGCGGGCGGGTCAGCCAAGCAGGGAAGAGATAGAAAAACACAAGCGGTTTTACCTCTCAGAGGTAAGATTTTAAATGTTGAGAAAGCTAGATACGATAAAATGCTTCGAAATGAAGAAATCAAAATGTTAATCAAGGCAATGGGAACAGGCATTGGAAAAGATCATTTTGATATTAAAAAATTGAGGTATCATAAAGTCGTTATCATGACAGATGCGGACGTGGATGGTTCTCATATTCGAACGTTATTACTAACTTTGTTTTATCGGCAATTTCCAGAAATTGTTGAACAAGGCTATCTCTATATTGCCCAACCTCCATTGTTTAAATACAAGAAAGGGAAAATTGAAAAATATCTAAAAGATGAAAAGATGTTGGAAGCTTTTTTGTTTAATATAGCTCTTCATGGGTTAGATATTAAAGTTGATGGAGTTCAACTTGAAGAAACTCAGGCAATCACTTTAGTTAATAAATTTCGTAATTTTCAAAATACGATTGATTCATATGACACTCATTTTGATAAAGATTTTTTAATGAAAATGATTGAGTTTAGTTCATTTGATGGGGACATTCTTAAAAATAGAGATGCACTTGAAAAAAGTATTAATGTATTAACAGAATATTTTAAAGAAAGAGAATCTGAAACACTTAAGAAGTATTCATTTACTATTGAAGAGGACCCTGCTCATAGCGGATTTTTGGTGAGGTTAAGTATTAGAACCACTGCTAGAACAAAGAGATTTAAAATGGGTAGCTATTTTATTGAATCCCCAGAATTTAATGACTTATTAAATTTTTATGAGGGAATTAGTAAATATATAAGCTCAGAATTTCTAGTGCAGAGAGGATCTGATGAAGCTAGGACTTATGTAGGTCTTGGAGAATTCACTGAAAGTATGTTGCTGGATTCAAAACAGGGCGCTTATATTCAACGATATAAAGGGCTAGGAGAAATGAATCCTGACCAACTTTGGGAAACAACAATGAATCCTGAAAATAGAACATTACTCCAAGTTAGAATTGAAGATTCGATTGAAGCAGATCAAATTTTTTCAATTTTAATGGGTGATCAGGTTGAACCCAGAAGAGAATTTGTTGAAAAGAATGCCCTTAATGTTAGAAATCTTGATGTTTAAAAATAACGGATGATATAAAAATGGATGAAAATACGACCCCAAAAGATATAAGTCCCGTTTCTATTCAAACAGAAATGAGAGAGTGTTACCTAGATTATGCAATGTCTGTGATAATAGGAAGAGCACTTCCTGATGTTAGAGATGGACTTAAGCCTGTGCACAGAAGAGCACTTTTTTCTATGCATAAACTAGGTAATTATCACAATAAAGCATTTGTTAAATCAGCAAGAGTTGTTGGTGATGTGATAGGTAAATACCACCCACACGGTGATTCTGCTGTTTACAATACTATTGTTAGACTAGCTCAGCCATTTTCTATGAGATATACGTTAGTAGATGGGCAGGGAAATTTTGGCTCAGTTGATGGTGATAACCCTGCGGCTATGAGGTACACAGAAATTCGGATGAAAAAATTATCCGAAGAAATGCTTAAAGATATAGATAAAGAAACTGTTGAGTGGCAGCCTAACTATGACGATTCACTTGTTGAGCCTGTAGTTCTTCCAAGTAAAATTCCTAATTTATTAATCAATGGTTCTGCGGGTATTGCTGTTGGTATGGCCACAAATATTCCTCCTCATAATCTTACTGAAGTTATGACCGCTTTAATCGGACTCATTGATAATAAAGAGATGAGTATCGCTGAATTAATGGAGATTATTCCTGGACCAGATTTTCCTACAGGCGGAAGTATTCACGGGATTGAAGGTATTAGATCAGCCTATCACACCGGAAAGGGGATTATTCAAATCCGGGCGAAAGCTGAAATTGAACCATTTGGAAAAACTGGAGATAGAGAAAGAATTATTATTCACGAAATACCTTATCAAGTGAATAAAGCTAGATTTATTGAAAAGGTTGCTGAATTAGTAAATACTAAGGCCTTAACAGGTATCTCAGATATTAGAGATGAATCAAATAAATTAGGTATAAGAGTTGTTATTGATCTTAAAAGAGGAGAAATGGGACAGGTTATTCTCAATAAACTCTATAAGAATACACAGCTTCAAGTTTCATTTGGAATTATTTTTCTTTCAATTTACCATGGTCAGCCAAAGGTCATGGATTTAAAAACTCAGCTTTTGGCATTCATGGATCATCGTCGTGAAGTCGTAATAAGAAGAACAATTTTTGATCTAAAAAAGGCGAAAGAAAGAGCTCACCTTTTAGAAGGTTTGAAAATTGCGGTTGAAAATATCGATGCGATCATTGAAATGATTAAGGCTTCAGAAGGTCCAAATCAAGCTCGCGCTTCATTAATGTCCGGTTACTCTTTATCAGAAAAACAAGCACAAGCTATTTTAGATATGAGACTACAAAGGCTTACTGGTCTAGAGCGGGATAAGATTTTAAAAGATTACAAAGATATTTTAGCCGAAATTGGCCGATTAGAGGGAATTCTTAGTTCTGATAGTGAAGTTAGTAATATTATTAAAGATGAATTTCAAACCATTCTTGAATCTTATGGTGATGAAAGAAAAACAGATATCGTTGGCAAGGCCAATGAAATTCAGATGAAAGATTTGATTAAAAATGAAGAGGTAATCGTCACTATAACCCATAAAGGTTATATCAAAAGGATGAGCCTCGATACTTACAAATCACAAAGAAGAGGCGGAACAGGAGTTAAAGGGGCTGCAGCAACGGACGATTGGTTCACTAATCTGTTTACAGTATACACACATTCAAATATTTTAATTGCGACCAGCAGGGGATCAGTATTTTCTCTTCCTGTTTATCAAATTCCTGAAGGAACAAGGACGGCCAAAGGTAGAAACCTTGTGAATCTTGTTAGTGTTGCTCCAGGCGAAACAATTAAAGCGATTATCCCACTACCAGACGATTACACAGAAAAATATCTCATCTTTTGTACAAAAAGAGGGGTCGTAAAAAGATCAGAGTTAAGCCAGTACAAAAATATAAAAAGCAGTGGTCTTAAAGGTATTAAGGTTGTCGATGGTGATGCCATTGTCGATGTAAGAGTATCAAATGGTAAGCACGATATATTGATTGCAGCATCTTCTGGTAAGAGTATCCGTTTTAGTGAAGATGACTGTCGGGCAATGGGTAGAGTTTCTCAAGGCGTAAGGGGAATAACTTTAACTACAAAAGAGCATGTCATTGGTATGGAAATTATTACTGATGATGATCAAATACTTTCTGTGACAGAAAATGGTTATGGTAAACGAACTGAAGCTAAAGAATATAGGCAACAAAGTAGAGGTGGTAAGGGGATACTAGCTATGAAGCTTACCTCTAAAACAGGTGACATCATTCAGATGCTTCCTGTTAGTGATAAAGATGATCTAATGATTATCACTGATAAGGGCCAGGTAATTAGAACAAATATTTCTGGAATCTCCTTAATGGGAAGAACAACTCAGGGTGTGCGTCTTATTAATCTGAAAACCGAAGAGAAAGTTGTCTGTGTTGAAAAAATTGTTGATCCAGCTGAGGAGCCGGCAATAAATGAAGAAGAATTATAGATTAAATAAGACCAGCGGCAATATATACAAAGTAATATGTATTGCCATTCTGGGCCTAGTTTTAGGCTGTGACTTTTCCGCTAGAATAAATAAAGAAATCATTCTTGCTCAGACAGCTTTTAATAATCAAAATTATAAAAGAGCTGCCTTTATCTATGAGCAAATTTTAAAAAGAAATCCTCCCATTCAAGTGAAAACCAAAATTCATTATCAATTGGGTGATTTGTACAGCTTGCACCTGGGGTTATGGGACAAATCGATTGTTCATTTCAAAGAAATTATTGCAAAAGCTAATATACCGCTTTGGAAGGTAAAGGCCGAGGAAAAGCTTGGGGAAATTTATTTTTCACACACAAAAGATTTCAATGCTTCCGCTGAAATTTATAGAGAATTGTCAGAGTTTGTTCCAAAGCTAATGGGCCAAGATTTTTATGAGTTAAGGTTAGGAGTGTCCCTGCTCTATGCAAATAAATTTACACGAAGTGAATCAGTTTTTAACAATATTAGAAGCAACGTAGGACATACGTACTACATTCGTTCAAAATATTTTCTAGGACTCAATTATTTTCACCAGAAGCTTTGGAAGGGTGCAATAGTTGAATGGAAGACCTATATCATTGAAGAAAAGCGCTCTGACTATGTGGTCCAAACAAAATTCTTATTAGCTAATACTTATGAATCCACTGAAGATTTAAAAAAAGCCTACAATATCTATTACAATATTCTGAATGAGTACCCCAACCCCCAAGTGATTAAAAATCGTCTAAAGTCTTTATATTCGAGACGGGTTGCACGAAAAAGATGATCAGGCTGACCCGTAAATCAGCTAGACTCATCGGGTTAGTTTTGGGTTTTCCATCAGGGCTTCTTTGCTTGTCATGGATAGGGTATGGTTTTGTTCAAAATGGAACGATTTCTACAAATATGTATGTTGGAATCGTACTTTCTGTAATATTTGGTTTTTTGGTAACTTTGATTGTTTATGGACTTAAAAGAAAAAATTAATTTCAAAAAATATTTTACTATTTCCCTCCTTGTGACAGGAAGCATTAGTCTATTTTTCCGCGAAGACCAAAATATACTAATCGCCATTTGGGTGATGTATGCGGGTACGGTTGCAAACCATCTTCTTCTTGTAAAAGGTATTTTGCTATTAACAGATAGCGAAAAACACAAAGTTAGCACCGCAAAAAAAAATATGCTGGTAAAAGTGCTAATTAGTCTTGCAAGTAAGTTTGGCGTTATGGTTCTAGCTATATTCATAAGTGTACAATTTGTGCAATCTGCGATAATAATTCCCATTACTAACTACTTGATTCAAATAGCAGTTTTAGGACTTTGCCTAAAAAAGGCTCATGAGTGAAAAAGACAATTTTTTCGACGTTTTTATTTTTTAACTTGATCCCGAATTTATATGCAAGTGAAGGGGCTTTTACCTGGATTTCAGCTATCTCTGGGAAGCTTGGCTACCATTATCCTGAACATGTAATGACCTTTTCATTAATTACTATTATTTTGGTGTCAGTAGGGCTCGTTTACAGAGCAAAGCTTGCAAGTGCCAAGAATGTAATTATTCCAGATTCTGGAACAACGACTAGAAATATAATTGAAGCTTTCGGTGATTTTATTATGAATCAGTGTAAAGCAGTTATTGGTGAAAAAGACGGACCTAAATATTTTTCAACAATAGCCTTTTTCTTTATTTTTATTTTTCTTTCAAATGTCATTGGTTTGATCCCAGGATTCTTGCCACCCACTGAAAACTTGAATACGACATTTGCTTTAGGTATTTTTTCGTTTGTTTATTATAATGTTCAAGGTTGCAGAGCTCAGGGAGTTGTAAACTATATAAAGCACTTTGCAGGTCCACTTTGGTATATGGCCATTTTAATTTTTCCAATTGAAATTCTCTCAAGTCTTTTTAGACCTATGTCTCTTGGTTTGAGGTTGTTTGGGAACATGATGGGTGACCACAGAGTTTTGAGTACATTTACCGAATTGTCTGAGCCAATGTGGATTCCAATTCCTGTAATTTTTCTAGCTCTTGGACTGCTTGTTTGTTTTATTCAAGCTTATGTTTTTACAATGTTATCGATGGTTTATATTTCATTGGCCGTAAGTCACCAAGATCATGGTGATGATCACGGGCATTAAAATTTAACTGTTTTAATTTAATAAATACGAGGTATTTTGATGAAAAAATTATTATTTGTTTTAGTATGTTTAACAGCTTCTGCTTCAGTTCTTGCAGAAGGAACTGCTCCTTCAACTGGTGGCGAACTTAGATATTTCGCTTACTTTTTTGCTGTCGCTATTGCTGCTCTTGGTGGAACTCAAGCTCAATCACGTGCTGCTTCTACTGCACTTGAAGGAATCGCTAGAAACCCAGCTGCTGCTGACAAGCTTCAAACACCAATGATTCTTGGTCTTGCACTTATGGAGTCACTTGTGATTTTTACTTTGATTTCAGTTTTCCTTACAGGATCACTTAAGTAATTTTAAATTTAAAAGTTTTTATAATCGGCCCGCTCTAGTTCATTGGATGCGGGCTTTTTATTTTTTGAGCATTTTTTTAAGATATTTACCTGTATGCGACTTAGTTAGCTTAGAAATTTCTTCAGGAGTGCCCTTAGCAACAACTTCTCCGCCTTTATCACCTCCCTCGGGACCAAGATCAATTATCCAGTCAGCGCATTTTATCACGTCTAGGTTGTGCTCAATGACTAGTACTGTGTGTCCTTGATCAATTAATGCTTGAAGAGAATTTAGTAGCAACATAATATCTTGAAAATGTAGACCTGTAGTGGGTTCATCTAAAACGTAGAAGCAGTGGCCCTTGGGTCTCTTGGCCAATTCTTTTGAAAGTTTAAGCCTTTGCGCCTCTCCGCCAGAAAGAGTTGTAGCAGGCTGACCTAACTTCATATAGCCCAACCCAACACTATATAATGTGTTAAGAACTCGATAGATTCTAGGTTGGTTTACAAATAAATCTCTGGCCTCCTCGATTGTTAGATCGAGTATTTCAGCAATATTTTTGCCCTTGTATAAAACGCAGAGAGTCTCATTGTTGTACCTATTACCATTGCATATTGTACAAGTGACAAATACATCGGGGAGAAAATGCATTTCGATTTTTTTTACGCCATTACCTTCACATTCATCGCACCTTCCTCCTTTGACATTGAAGCTAAAGCGTCCTGGTTTGTAGCCTCTAACTTTAGACTCATTGGTTTGAGAAAATAATGTTCTAATTGGATCAAATAAACCGCTGTATGTTGCGGGGTTTGAGTTTGGAGTTCTACCTATGGGCGATTGATCTAGCTCAATAACAGATTGAATTTGATCTACACCTGTTAAAGAGTTGTAATAGATATTCTTTGGCTGAGGATTTCTCTTTAAGCTAGCCTTTACTCCGGGAACTAATATTTCATGAATAAGTGTTGATTTACCAGAGCCTGAAACACCTGTAATACAAAGAAAGCCCCCTAATGGAAATTCAATACTTAAATCTTCAATATTATTTTTAGTGGCACCACTAATTTTTAAACTCTGATGGAGTGTCCTTCGACTTGCAGGAATCTCAATTCTTTTTTTATGTGAGAGGTATTTTCCTGTTAGCGATTTTGAATTGTTGCAAATTGATTTAAAATCTCCCTTAGCTACAATATTACCGCCATGTATTCCTGCCCCAGGCCCCATATCAAAAATAAAATCAGCGGCCTTCATGGTTTCCTCATCATGCTCCACAACTATAACTGTGTTTCCAAGATCTCTAAGGTGCTTCAATGTCCTTATGAGTTTATTATTGTCACGTTGATGAAGGCCAATTGAAGGTTCGTCCAGAACATATAAAACCCCAGAAAGAGCAGATCCAATTTGTGTTGCAAGCCGGATCCTTTGTGCTTCTCCTCCAGATAGGGTGGTGGCAGATCTACCTAAATTTAAATAGTGAAGGCCTACATCCATCATAAAAATTAAGCGGCTATCGATTTCTTTGAGTAATTTGCTGGCAATGACATTTCGCTCCCCTGTGAATTTTAAACTTGAAGAGAACTTTAATGAGTTTTCAATAGTCATATCATTAATGTCCATAATGGACTTATCATTAATAGTGGTTCCAAGTGCAAATGCATTTAGTCTTTGGCCTTTGCAGCTGGTACAGGTATTAATATCCATTAGTTTTTCAAGTTCAATTTTTTTGTTGTCTGAAGAAGTCTCTTTATATTTTTTATCGATCCAATTTATTAGCCCGGGAAACTTTTTCTTGAAATTGAAATTAGAGTTTTCTGATTCAAAAGAATAATTATAAACTTTGCTTGATCCTTCAAATAAAGTAGTAAGGAATTTCTTAGGAAGCTCTTTTAATGGCAAATTAAGATCAGCACCATCTTGCTCAGCAATACATCGAATCATTTGCATTAGAAATCCCATCTTAGTAACTTTGGGATTGAATCCTCCGCTTTGCAGAGGAAGAGAGGGGTCAAATATCACTTTGTCTTTGGTGAACTCTCTTGTGACTCCAAGGCCGTTGCACTTTTTACAGGCACCAAGTGGGGAGTTGAAAGAGAATAATCTTGGCTCTAATTCTGGAAATGAGATATCGCATTTTCCACAGTAATTGTGCTCACTATAGTATTTCTCTTCATTGTCTAAAAGGAGTATTAGGTGGCCACTACTCATTTTTAAGGCTGTTTCGATTGAGTCTACAAGTCTTGATTTAATTCCTTTTTTTACAAGGATGCGATCAATAATAAGCTCTATATTGTGAAATTTATTTTTGTCGAGTTTTATAGAATCGTCGAGAACAGTTGTTTCTCCATCTATTCTTGCCTTGGTAAACCCGAGAGATAAAAATTTAGCAATTAGCTCTCTATGCTCACCCTTTTTGTTTCTAATAACAGGGGAGATTATTTGAATTTTTGTTTTTTCTGGTAATCGGATAACCTTCGCCACAATTTTTTGAGGGCTTTGTTTTTGTACTTTGATCTTGCAGTCAGGACAATGAGCGTCCCCTACTCGTGCGAAAAGTATTCTTAAATAGTCGTAAATTTCTGTAACTGTGCCTACCGTAGACCTTGGGTTTCTTGTGGTTGATTTTTGGTCAATAGCAATTGCTGGCGATAATCCTGTTATACTTTCAACTTCTGGAGGTTGGAATTGACCCAGAAATTGCCTTGCATAACTTGAAAGAGATTCAATATATCTTCTTTGCCCTTCAACATAGATGGTGTCAAAGGCAAGAGAGGATTTTCCTGAACCCGATGGCCCGGTTATGACAGTCAGTGTATTTTTTGGAATTTCGAGTGAAATACTGTTGAGGTTATGAACCTTTGCTCCACTAATCGTAATGGTATTTATTGTCATATTAATTTATCCCTCATGAAGCTTTAGGGTCTTGTCTAATAAACTTAGGCATCCAGAATAATTGGAGGTATTTTTTCCATACTTTTCAAACGCTGTTCCATGATCAACGCTTAGTCTTGTAAAAGGAAGACCTAGAGTAATATTATATCCATTAAGACCATTTACACCTTTAAATGCAGATAGACCCTGATCATGTGAAGAATAAACTAAAAGCTCATCTTCAAATTGTGAATGATGGTACAGAAAGTCTCCTGAGAAGGGGCCCAGAAACTCAACTAGAGGAAAATCTTTTCTTAGAGTCTCCATGGCAGTTGTAATGGTGTTTTCATCATTTCCAAGTAGTCCATTTTCTCCGCAGTGTGGATTTATTCCAGAAAAGATTACTTTTCTAAATTTTTTAAAGACTCCACTTTTGTCATTAAGAACAAGTGACACTTTTTTTAAAATGAGATCAATGGTTATTGTTTTAGTGATTTCATCTATTGGAATATGGTCTGTTAAAAGGAGTAGGCTTTTTGGACCAAAGTTAAATAGCATAGATATATTTTGGTTACCATAGAATGCTCTAAAAAACTCAGTGTGGCCTTTTTGAACAACGCCTTGATGGAAGAGTTGGTCTTTTGAAGTTGGCAGCGTGATTAAAAGATCACCTTTACTAATATTGTTAATACATGATTTTAAGCTGTGATCACTAAATGTGTGGTCACTATTTGAGATATTGGTAATATTCAGCTCAAGCTCTTCACGACTGATTTTTGTTGTGATTAGATTTTGCTCTAACGAATTTTGGTCAATATAGAGATGGAATTTTTTCTGATCTTTTTTTGATAAACAAAGAATAGATTTTAAAAAAACCTCAATTCCAATTCCATGTTCATGTCCTTGTGAAACATAAATCATTTTAGTTAAAGGTATTGGTATAGTACTTATTCTTTTCTCTTAAGATCCAATTTTCTGCAATTGATCTTGCTCTACCTTCAAAGATTCTTGCCTTGATTCTTGGTTTTGCTTTTTGATAAATATCTGTTTCAGCAAGGTCTTTCTTAGAGACAAAGAAAACATTAACCAAGTCGTCACTAACAACAGGCAGGCTGAATGAGCCTTCTTCAGTCGATTTGACGGCCTTAAGAATATCTTTAGTTAACCCCTCTTCGGTAACATCGCCAAGGTCAGTTGTTTCTATGGTTTTATAACTATCGGGAAGGATTCCTGTTAGTTTGTATTGCTTCATTACTTCTGGAAAGCGCTCAATTTCTTTTTGAGTAAGAAGACCTTTTTTAAGCCCAAACACTACAAGTTTAAACTTCATGGCCACAGTTTGATCGCCAACGAAAGATTTAAAGAACTCATTTTTCACTTCTTGATCAGTAATTGAAATTAGAGGTGAAATTACTTGCTGGTAGAAATAAATATACTCAATCGAGTTTCGAATCAT
>Ga0257117_1001115_pt1 | contig 16800 bp, 21 predicted proteins | sample SI112_135mmetaG_FD_190157 | JGI IMG/M metagenome (GOLD analysis project Ga0257117, IMG submission 190157) | Marine microbial communities from Saanich Inlet, British Columbia, Canada - SI112_135m | ecosystem: Environmental > Aquatic > Marine > Inlet | place: Canada: British Columbia | collected... | reverse complement strand
TACTAACCAAGCAGTAACTATCCCAACAGATGGTACGAATGATGGTCAAGTGAACATACTCGTATAAATAACACAGGAGAATAACTAATGCAGTCATTAAGAATACACAGCGGGTCTAATGGGACTTCCACTAATGCAATTACCCCAGCGGACACTTTCTATGAAATATCTGGGGCCACGACTAACCAACAGCTAATAGCTCCTGCAGAGGCTAAGTTCGCTATCTTCTCGGCTAATGGAGACTTCTATGTTCGGTATGATGGGTCGGCCGCAGTCATCCCGACTTCTTCTTCTTGGACTACGGGCAACCAAGAGCTAAATCCATCGATTCGATCTTGCGTGGCCGGAGATACATTTGATGTAATCGCCCCCGCAGCAACAAAGATCACAGTGGCATTCTATGCATAAGGATAACCGATGGAACAGAGATTAGAACACCTAGAGAAAGCGGTACAGAGACATGATGGGCAGATATCCGCTCTGTTTGGTAAAGTCGATAAGATGAACGAGCATCTGACGTCTATTCAACGCACACTGGATCAGATAAAGTATATGGGTGTGGGTGCGCTGGTGTACTTCTTGGCTACAGAGTTTGGCATCATAGCCGCTCTGAAGATTGTGGCGTAATGAAACGAATACTCCTCATTCTAGCTCTCTCAATGCCCCTCACAGGGTGCTACGGAACAATAGCATCAATGCTACTACCGTCCGATGATAGTGGCTTAGAGGTCAATGCACAAGCTGGTAAACAGAATAATCAAGAGAAGACTACAGGTGCGAGTTTTAAAGATGATGTTATCTCTGGCGAGAATGTATCAGTCACGAAAATAGAAGAGGGTGTGCCACCTTGGATATGGTTGTTGGCCATTTTAGGTTGGATGTTACCCTCTCCCATGGAGATAGGGAGAGGAATTGGCAAAGGCTTCTTAGCCTTAGTTAGGTTAATTAAGAGCTAAAGGGTAATACTTGAATTGCTGCATTTCCTTTTGTGATAAAGAAGAGGTGTCCCTCAAAGGAAATTAAGTTACCTCCTGCTTTTTTGGCATCATGCTTCATCTTCATTAGATTAGCGTCTCTTGATACATATATGCAATTGATCATAGGTCTTCTCTCCATCTCGTTGCTACACAATGGAAGGGTATTCCGTCGTCAGTAAGGTCAGCATACTCACATGTAACACGTTTGCCGATATATTTCTCTTTTTGGTTAAGCGCTTCAATCTTCTCATACACTGAGCCAGGGGCTAAAGTCTTAAATTCATTAATTCCTGTACTCAATATTAGAATACCCCATCCTTCACGAGAAGGTATAATATCAATACACTCATACTCAGCATCATGTCGTTGTTTAATTTTAATCAAATCCTTAGAGCGCTTACCAATTTCGTATAACCCTTTGTCAGACCTCATTATGGCTCCTTCAAAGCCTCTATCCCTCATCTCTGCCCAATGACCCATGGTACCAAGCTCTTTGTCATAAGGTACAGTCTCTACTAATCTTAATCGAGCCCCAAAGCTATGTGATATCTCCTCTAGCATTTCAGACCTAGCTCCGAATGTCATGCTATCTCTATTATGAGGTATGATATCATACACGTGATACTCTAATAAATCTGTGCTCTTCTGTCTTCTCTTGGCCCAAGAAGAAATAGTCTGTAATGAGGTTCCATGATAATATAACTCTCCATCCAAAGTAAAATCTTCATACCAATTAGCCATTGCATAATTAGCTTCTTCAATGATCTCTGTAATAAGATTGATGGGCTTACCTCGCCGTGAATAGGCTCCGTCGGAACCAATAAGACAACGATGACCATCTAATTTTGGTTGGATCCACATGTCTTTAAAGTTTAAGTTACGGAGGTTCTTAAGCGGAGTTGCTAACATAGGGCTGGCAAGACCTAATTGATTAGTGATTCCTTGCTTGGCCTCTTCAATACTGTGCTTAAAGCCTTGGTCTAATTTGCCTCTGACCCGCGCGTCGAGTCGGAGTTTAACTTGTTGAGCGATATTCCTACCAGATTGGTTGAGCTCAACTTCTTCTTTAAATACTTGGCCATTGGCGTGTATATATAAAGTATTATCTTCTGAGTGAATAGCCCAATGATTAATGCCATGAGCTCCTTTCATATATAACTTAGTTTCGTTTTCCATTTAATATCTCCTTGATCCGTTTAAGGGGGGTTTCCCAATCAGTAGCAACAAGAACTTCATGCCGCAGCATTTGAAGTTGCTTAATGAACTTGACTTGGTGTGGTGAAAGCCGAGCTAAGGGAACCTTAAACTCAACAAATATTGTCTTGCCATTTGGCAAAAATACAATTCTATCAGGCGCTCCGCGCGTTCCTCGTATTTCAAACTTATATACGAGTACATCGAGATTAGCGCACTCTTCTACAAACTTCTTTTCTATAGTTTCTTCTGGTCTCATTTCTTACAGTATGCTCCGCCACAATTGGAGTTCCATAGCCGCTTTAATCCTATACGTTTGATCCACTCCTTTTCTAAAGCGACTATCTCGTTCCGTTCTTCTGATTCTGCCATTATGCGAATTGAAAAGGTTTTCGCACCATAGCGGCGTACGGCCTTACCGGCCTTAGTTAATTTCTTCCACTTTATATTCTCTTGGTTCATATGGCTCTTAAACCTCCTATCTATATTATTGGTAATTCCAACATATTGCTTATTACACTCAGTACTTTTGAGAATATATAGATAGAACATCCTTAGCTCCACTCATCCTTAGCTTCTACATTAGGGTCTACTGCTTTTCTCCCATCAGTCTCAGGGGCTAGGGTAACCTTACCAGTAGGTTTGAAGACTTGGTCTTTAATCATTTCCCATTCATCGGGGCTAAGGGTTTTCTCCATTTGAGTTGGAGATTTAAACTTTTGAGTATAGATATCTTCATCACCAACCCCATGTTCTTCAAGGAGTTTATGGACCAAGTCTTGATCTTCCCAAGCTCTAATGCTTCTACCATAAACTAACTTAAACTTAGGTACTTGAGTTCCGCGCTTCATCTCTTCAATAGCATATTCCGTAATTGATTTGATCCATTGCTCAAGAGCTTTACCGTGCTTCATTATATTTGACAGCTGTTCCGGAGTTAGCGAATTAACCTCTAATAAAGACTTGCTAAACTCGTTCTTTGTCTTGGCAAAATCAGCAAATTCGAGTTTAGCGATTTCTAAATTGTGATCTGCATAAGACTTGCAAAAAGGAGAAGCTTCGCACCATTTGCAATTCTCTGCAGAGGGGCCAAAAGGAGGATACTCTGACTCAGCTGCTTTGACGGCGCTTTGAGCTTCCTTTAAGAATTTGAGTAGCGCAGCTATGGTTATCTTCCATGAACGTATTGGACCATCAAGGTGCGGAGCTCTAGGTTGTACAATTGTGAGAGTAACTTCAGTCTCTTCTGAATAATGATAGCCATTACGCTTAGCCCAAAAGAGAACTCCCAATGCATATACCATAAGTTGATAATTCTCTTCGACTTCAACTAATACTCCTCTTCCATATTTAAGGTCTATAATTTCAAAGGCTTCTTCTGATACAATGATAGCATCTGCAGTACCGAACATATTTTCTTCGACTTCGAACATAGGTACTTTAGTTTCGATGTACAACTCGCTATCCCAAGTTACTTGGCCACTTACATAGTCAGTGTACTTCTTAATCTCTCTTGCCATAGACTTGTCGACGGTAAACTTATTATACTCCTTGCCTATATAATTGTCTGGCTGGCTTTCATCTTCAAGACATGTAGCTCCAAGTTCATGAGCTGCAGTACCTTCTTCAGCATAGAAACTTGAGCCACCTCTCTTTGGAGCTTCACGTAACATTTTAATAGATGCTGGACAATTGATCCAGCGCTTGCTACCACTGGGTGAGAACTCGCTATGCTCTGCATCTGTCGGTATTGTTGGTTTAGTTAATCTCATAATATCTCCTATAATTTCTGATAGTTAGTTAGTATCTTGCCTTCGGCTTCTAATGGAATGCCATCACCCCATTCAGGTACTTCGCAAATAAGCTCTTCAAAATGCTTAATGTCAGCTTGCTCTTTTGGTATCTCAGCAATGATCTCATCGTATACACTAAAGAGTACTTTATATCCTGCCTTCTTAGCCTGCTGAGCTCCATAATACATAAGGTCTCTAGCGATTGCTTGTATAGCATTCTCTGTAAGCTTACCTCCATAAGTAGTTTCACGTAACCACTTACCATTGATTGACTTCTTATACGATATAGCTCTACGCTTAGCTCCCCAAGGAGTTATGGCTGTTGTGATCTCTACATCTGGGTACATCATAAACCTTTCAGAAGGTAACTTCATTAAGAGGAATGTTACTCCGCTCTTTGTCTTAAAGGTTTTGAAGGCTATCCTTCCTTTGGCTGCATAAGTGATTTGGCCTGTAATTACTGCTTGCATCGACTTACGGTCAAGCTCATTCCATAGGTCTACTACCTCTGGATAATCATTGCGGTAAGACTCAATTGATTGCTGAGCAAGGTCATCTGGCACAGTAACTCCAAAGCGCTCACATGAACCAATAAAGCCTTTCCAGCCTAAGCCGAATCCCGCACCAAGAATAACCTGTTTTCCGGTCCATCTTTGATTGTCAGTTATCCGCCCATAAGGAATGTTATAAATCTTTGAAGCCATATCCTTATATAGGTCAATGCCATCATGGTATTTGCGTAATCCATCCATTGAATGGGCTAACCAAAATACTAGCCGTGCCTCGATTGAGGCATAATCTGCTACTGCTAACACGTGATTATCTGGAGCTTTAATTATTCCTCTAATCGCAGATGAAGCCGCCTTAAGATAAGAAGTATACTTGTCATTAATACATTTGATATCACAACGGCATAAGTCCTTTGTAAGCTCGTCCATTGATTTGTATTTAATGCTTGGCTTTGGAAGGTTATTAAGGTTAAGCAATTTTGATATCGTCCTTCCAGTATGAGCGCCAAAGGATATTATCATACCATATACTTTGTCATCAATTGAGCTATTAATGTATCTATAATACTTGCCAGTCGATGACTTGCCAGAGTGTTGGCGCATTAAGAGTAATTCTTTAGTTACTTCATCGAACTTTCCGTATTTACCGTCTAATATTTCTTGAATAGTATCGGCTGCACAATTAGGTATATCCGCCGACACACATTCATGTACCCATTTCTTAAGCCTTTGCACTTGAGTCATTTTGGTTATTACACCGTGTGTTAATTCCTCAGCACGTTCGGCGAATGAAGCTTGGATGTCAAGCACATTATTGTATATCTTCAGGGCCAATGACTTATCAATTGTTACTCCGTGAAGATTACTTTCAAGGTCTAGCTGTATATCAAGCATCTCTCCTTCTTTAAAGTCAGGTAGATTATGATATATTTCTCTGCATACACGAGTATCTTGCTTGCAGTATTCCATAAATCGTTCTTTCTCTTTTGGCTTCTTGTTTAAGTCTGCAAAAGGGGGTATGCTAAATAGCTTTATCAATCCCTTACCATCATCAAGCTTTTCAGTTATTTTGAGGGTTTCAGCGCAAGCCTTAAGACCAAGTGGAAGACCTGCTCTGCCTGCCATATGCATCGTATCTAGCCATTGACTAGCGTCAGGTATAGGCCATTTATATCTTGGCACCATTACATATTTGAATATAGCTATTTCGAATAACATGTTATGAGCTATTATTTTATATCCATTATTAATGCAATCAAATAATAGGTTTAAGTGTGGTGAATTAGGGGTGTCTACACAGATAGGTTCTCCATTACCTACTATATATGATACGATTAAAAAGTCAGTAGTTGGGTCAGCTGCATAAGCGAATGCTCCATCATCGATGCTTCTTTTGGATTTAGTTTCAAAGTCTATGAAGACACATCTTTCTAAATTAGCCATTATATCTCCTTATAATGAAAAACCTACTTATGGTGTTATCCATAAGTAGGTTTAGGGTTAGATTAGAATGATGTGCTTTCGTCAGCTTTAAACTCTGCGAAATCATCTTCTGCTTTCGTCGAACCATCAAGACGTTCAGCATCAGCCCATTTGAGGATATTGTTTAATCCACATCCAACTCCTTTATTACCAGAAGTATCATAGCCATAGAAATTAAGTGAGGCTCTAGCTTCACAGCCAGAGTAGAACTCATCACGCTCGATAATAGGGTTTAGCTGGCGGTCTACAATACCAGGTTGGTTCTTATTACCAGCATTAATGAAGAAAGTGTTAGCCCATTCAGGGCCATCACGCTCTTCATCACCATCTCCCATTGGGCATTTAAGGTTTTTAGGCCATTTAGCCCAATCATCTCCAAACTTTTTAGCTGCTGCATTAGCTATCGCTTGAGCTACAGGCTTTAATTCAGCTAAGTTATTTTTGCTGAATATCATTCCAATCGAATATTTGAGGTCTCCGTTAGGAGTTTCTCTTGGCTCGAATACAAAGGCAAAGGTTGAACGGAATACAGGGGTTTTGACTTTACCAGCTCCATTAGAATCTGGTTTGATCTTAAAAGTCTCAATCATTTTTTTCATACTTATTGACATAATGTTTTCCTTAATAACAATTTAACAAAAAAGTAAATTAAACGAGTTTTTAATTTACTGGGTATATTATAACACATGTTTTATCTTGTGTATACTAATATATTAAATTAACCGATAGTGTCTACCTCCTTTTGTCCAAAGTTCTAATGAAGAGCGATGTGCATATTCATCGCCAAAAAAGAGCCATTCACACGGAGTTGCTAACAATGCCTTTATGCAGTGAGTACAAGGAGAGACCGTTACATAAGCTGCGTAAATCCGTTTCGGATTCTCGCAATGGGCTATTGCATTTATCTCCGCGTGAATGGCGTTACATTTTTCAAGACCCTCTCCTGATTTAAAACCGGCTCCTTCACAAGGGTCATCATAACAGTGAGTCATTCCTTTTGGTACACCATTATAACCAGTAGAAATGAGGTGATTATCTTTATCGACCAAGACACATCCAACTCTGCGTCTTGCACAAGTGCTACGTGATTTGGCTACTTGGGCTATTTTCATAAAATAGCTTTCAATTGATGGCCTATTCGGCACATGCTTTAAGCGATTCATAAAGCTGGTCACGGCTTTTGACTTCATCATAGTTGTTGAGGATGAATAAGTTAGACTCCTTCGAAAGTTCTTCTGCATATCTATTAAACTCCAATATATGGCTAGGTGACGAAACATAAAGTTCATCAAATTTATTTTGATAAAAATTATGATGCGTATCAAGGTAAACATCAATGTATGTCATACAACCTGCAATTATCGACTCATACATTCGTAAAGTGAAATAGTTATCTTCATAGTGTTTATCACCTATGATGACAGTACCTTTAGCTTTTTGCATAGTAGGAATAAATTGCTGATAGCTCACAGCTTTTGTGTATTCTATATTTGGCTTATCTGGCAAATTGCGTATATTGCCAAAGATAAGGTTGCTATGCTGAGGCTCCATAAAATAATGTTTAATTTTTCTGAGTTTATGTGCATTGCGAGTGGCCCCTCCAAAGGCTAAGTCATAAGGTCTATCTGCGAAATTAATACTCTTTTGGTATTTAGATGTTGTAGTGCCAGCTAAAATGGTTTGAGCCCAAGGATAATGTAAGATTCCACTTGGCCTTATATTGTCGTCCTTTTTATTAATCTCTTGTCTGACTTTAAGAAGGTCCTGTCCTTGACTAATGTATATTACATTTGAAGGCTCAATAAAGAACTCACTTTCTTTGTACTCTGAGGCCCATTCACGGTTACAAATTGCAGGCCATAATTGCTTAAAGGATAACTGGCCATCTGTCTGTATATAGACAATTGGAGTTAATGTCTTAGCCATTTTGCGATAAAGATTAAGAAGATTCTTATCCTCTACTCCTCCAAAGAAATTAATACTAAAATTGAAAAGCAGTACCAAGTCGAAATCATCAAAGTTCGCTTCCTCAATTTCAGTAAACTTTAATGGTTTAGGTATTACAGTATTGCGAGTCTTATGGGTAACAATAGTAGTGTCAATTATCTTTGGATCAAGTTGTCTTAATGCATAAAGTATATCAGCACAAGCAGCAGATCTATTACTCTTTGAAAAGGTTATATTAGTACCACCTTTACATACTGCTACTTTCATGGTCTGATCCTCCATATTTGGTCTTTTTCAAATGCATCTTCAGTGACATTTCGGCAAGCTAATAAAGACCGTACTACAAATGGCCAATCCCAGAAACAGCGTTCAGGCATCGGTCTATATTCGGGGGTCAAGAAAGGATTGCTAATGAGATCATTCGACATATCATAATGCGAATCATAAATATGAGCGGACACTGCGTGCAAAGTTTGATGGCCTAATTTAATCATCGGATCATGAGTGTCAAGTAGCTTTGCGTTAAGCCTAGTTAAGATGCGTAAAGCCATGATTGTAAAGTTAAACATATCATAAGGGCGGCCAAGAATAAGATCATTTGAGCGCATAAGCACTGATACATTTAGCTCATTATTTCTAATTTGAAATACAAGGCTAACAGTGCAGCGATAATCTTTTGAGTGCACTGGATTAGGAACCCATATTGTCATGACGGCTTGTCGAGTAAATTGATCATTGTAGAGTTGGTTGACCACATATTCGATTTGGCTCATAAACATAGGGCCATAAGCTCCATTAAAGATATGACCATCATCGCTAAACTTTGCAATATGCTTGTTATAAGGTGCGATCTCTTCAGTGAGTAAGGCTCCAGAAGTTATCCAATAAGCTTCAGCAGCCATAAAGATATAACTAAGTTTACGGTTCGGATGGTAACAGACTGGCTCATTCATATCGAACCTAATAGTTTGGTCAGTTATTTCCTTAGTCATTGATCCTCTAACCTTTATATCTTCTCCGTGATCCATTACTTGGTCTATTGATTCAAGCCAAACAGTATTAGCAGTTTGCATATTCAAGCTCCTTTGTAAAATCGTGAGTTATATAAGGTAAGTCAGTCGTGGAATCAAAATCTTGGGCATAGTAGTCATAGACTTTGGACATTTGCTCTGTATCTTTTACATATTCTTCATCAAGCCGTCCTTCCCAGCCAGCTAATACAATTTCTTTTGGTGGTAGGCATCTTATAACTTGGGCATTCAACTCTAAGAATTGTTGCTCAATAGCGTAATATTCAGTGTCAATAACTTTCTCATCTCTAATAATCTCTCCATAGATTTTAGACGAGATATGAGCGCGGTTAAAAATGATGCTTAAATCTCCAAAAGTATGAGTGATTATATCTTTTACTATATTAAGCTGTGACCTATAAGCTTTCATTGCATGAGCTTGAGAAGGATAAGTGCTATTATAAAAGTATATGCACTCCCTATTTTTCATCATCTTTTCGATAAGTGTGTCTTTGCCAGAGTGGTCTGGTCCTTCAAATATCGTAATCATAATAAGCTCCTAATATCTTTTGATGATCTGGTCCTTTCCAGCCTTCTGGTTTGATGACATCCAAAGAAGAACCTCTTTTTGACTGTGATGCATCATTGGCTCTGATCTTGCTCATATTTGCTCGCTGTATCTCATCCCAATGAGCTTGTCCGTGCACTCCCATAATATCAAGTGTACCAACTGCTATATAAACCAAGTCTAAAAGCGCATCAATTTGCTCTTCAAGATTTTCTTGAGCGACAGCAATTACGTATTCATCAAGTTCTTCTTGAAGGAAGTTGCGTCTAAACTGCTGAGTGCTTTTATTGAGCAACCCTACGGTTGTTCTTCTTGGCACTCCATATTTTTCGTGGAAATTGTTTAAATCTTCGAATAATGACATATATCTCTCCTGTATTTATTAAATTTAAGGCCCTTTGAAGGGCCACTCGGGATTTCACCGAGCAGCCCTAGCAGGGTCTACTTAGAATGTTTCTTCAGTAGCTTCAGTAGCTTCATCTACTTTTGAATCATCTTTAGGAGCACGAGTAGTAGGCTCGTACTCTTCAATTGAAGCTCCATCGACATCAATAGTGCCATGAGTAAAGTCATAATTGATATCACCCATAGTCAATCCATTGTCCAATGCATTTTGGACTGTAGCCGGAGCAGGATCCGTAAGGTATCCTTGAAAGCGATCAAAGGAAGCTGAACCTTCACGCTTAGGATTCTCTGTAGCATTAATGACGATAGCGGCTTCTTTAGTGATGCCGACTGCTTTTTTCTTTAGTACAACTGCGGACTCTTCTGACATAATATGTCTCCTTATAAGTCAATTAAAATAAAGTGCTTCGTATTAATTTTTTAATACTTGGCTATTATAACATATAGTAATTAAAAAGTAAACCACTATATGACTTGTTAGATTATTTAACCGATACATTGCTTTGATGATTCAATCTATAATTTAACAAATTCTGTAAAAACTCGCTAGACATGGAACCTTTCGATTCAATAGTCTTTATTATCGCTTCGTGTATTGTATTTTCAGCGATTAAACGTATAACGATAATGCTTGAATGTGTTGATCCTTGTCTCTCCATTCTCCTTATAAGTTGGTCGTAAGTATCATAGTTATAAGTAAGAGAATAAAACATAATGGTTCTACCATTCCCATATTGCAAGTTAACTCCGTGGGATATTTTATTCATTTGAGTAATGAGTATTGAAATTTTGTTGGTATTCCATGCCTTTTCAATAAATTGCATTTCACTGCCATCTCCGATGAAAATGGCATTTGGGAAAGCTTCCTTTAATCTTTTCTCATCTTCATTAAAATGATAAGCAATTAAAATAGGCTGCCCTTGTAATTCTTCCACCTTTTCTTTGGCTATTGTCACTAACTCATTATGTAGCGAATGTGTGATGCGCTTATCTTCTCCATCATAAGTATATATGAAGCCATTAGCAATTTGCCAGCATTTCATAAGAGCTGAAGTCCTATTGTCTGCCAAGACAGAAGTGCTTTCTTCATTGTCTAAAATGGCAAATAATTCACGTTCCATATCTTTGTAAGCTTTTCTGGCTATAGGTGGAATTCGAATAGGTATGTCAATAGTGACCCTATTAGGTAAACCGAGCTCGCTATCAATATCAACAAAAGCTGTGATATCACTAAGAAGATGAATGATTTCATTTCGTGCTCCTGGCTTTAAAGCCCAGTTGTAACGTTTATAGTCTGTTGGATAAAAGTATTGATTTTGAAAGGCATAATAAGAAGTACCTAATCTCTTTCCAAGGTCTAGTATATATAATTGAGCCCATAAATCTGCAAAGTGATTTGGAATAGGGTTTCCACATAAAATGTATCTATTCTCAAAAGTCTTAAGTATCTTTTTCAATTCTTTAAAGCGCTTAGATTTAGCACTTTTGAACTTAACTGATTCATCAACTATTAGGGTTTTGAATGCAAAGTGCTTAGTGGATTTAATTTTAGCTACTAACCAAGGTATTCCTTCCGGATTAATGAGATATACTTGAGCTGATTTATGAAAGTTCTCATCTTTTTCTTTACCATGTAAAAGTGAGATTTTAAGGTCATTAGCAAAGTCCCATTTCTTATGCTCATTAAGCCAAGTGGCATATAATATGCTTAAAGGCGCAATGATCAAAGTTCTTTTCCTATGGTGGAAGATGGCCTCTAATGCCATAACAGTCTTTCCCGAGCCGGGAAAAGCAAAGAGGCCATAGTGGTCTTTCTCTTTAAGACTTTGTATCAAAGGTTTTTGATACTTATGAGGCTTAAACTCCATTTAGTACTCCATAAATTCAATGATTTGATCTTCGATGTCTTCTCGAGTATTATCACTTAATTGGCACTCAGCTATGGTGATCTCTCCTATTTGGAGCTCATATTCGAGTTCTACCTGTCCGTAATAGTCATCACTACTTGGACAAGTTATAGCATGACCTTTCCACGGAGGAGTTACTTTGTAAGAGATTAGTTTAATAATCACCGGGACTTCTGTTTCGATTTCTTCAATATAATGTTTCATTTTTTAGCTTCCTTAGTTAGTTCTTGGATTATTTCTTCTCTTCGATACCCGATTTCTCTATTGAATTCCTCAATAAAATCTTCTTTAATAAGTGTATCAACCAATTCGTATATGATCCTATGTACTTCATGAGGCTCAAATTGGATACATTTCTTTTGGGTAAACCGTATAATCTTTTGAAATTTAGTTTCTGCTCTCATTCTTCGCTCTCCTCCATATGTTTCTTCCATCTTCTGATTTATATTCTTTCATCTTTTTCTCCTTATGAGAGTTAAAATTATTGTGAATTTATTTAATTTCACTGGGCTATTATAATATAAAATATTCCCAATGTATACTATTATTAAAATATATCTGAGAGAGGTTACCAATCCGTATCTTCTTCGCTTTCAATCTCAAGATAATTGTATAATCGTATTTCACCGGGTTTGTCTTCTGGGTATTTAGCCAAAAGGAAGTCTTTAATCTCTTTTACTGTTGGTTCAGGATTCTCAATTAAGAATTTTGCGTGGTCTTCTAAGCCATAAACACTTATATATTCTTTCATAGCTTTTAAGGTGCGATAAACTGAAGGGTATATCATAGTAAAAGTTGTAGCATTCGCTTCTAATAGTTTGCTTTTGGTTCTTTTATTAGGATCCATAGCAAGTGAATTAAAAGTGGCACTGAGATTATGCTTATTAAGCCAAACGCCAAGACGTAAATTGCGAAGTTTATTGTTAGTGAGAGTATTAATTTTATTAGAGTGCTCAATTGGGTCAGTGTATACATATCGAAAGGCGACCAAATGATCATATCTATTCGTGATAAAATTCGCTGGATTATTCTGAGCATCAAGTTCTTCCTTTTTTGTTAATGGGTATCGCTCATCCGTATTAGGTAAGATGCCTAAATTCGCTACATAATTCATAATAGTCTGTAATTGCTTGTTATCTGCATTGAGCTCCATACAGACTTCTTTTTGGAAATGTGTTTTGTAATTCCAACTCGTACGCTTAACCTTTCGGTTTATTAAGTCTGTATATAAGACTCTTAAGCCTCTAAGTTCCGCACCTGGATATCCAAATAGAAACTTGACGACTCTGCGTATAGCGATCTCTATTTCAGTTCCCATTCTTGGGTTTGGAGAATAAAGGAGAGTAAGACGCCGATCTTCAAGCATCATAAGCGAATCTGGAAAATGATTTGTAGTGGTAAATATATTGATTGACCTTGCGATCTTAGTCGATTGTACAAATTTCTTGTTTACATGCTGCATCTCTGAAGTGCTTATCGCTTTAATCTTATCCCAAGTTTTCATATTTTGAGGTGAATCAGTCAAGTGTATTTCTTCGATTAAAGTCATTTCCTTCATCTCTTCATGTGGAGCCGTGAATGATTCAAAATCAGGGTAAATGCCGACGACGTCAAGGTTAAATAGCGAAGATATAAAAGAAAAGAAGGCTGTCTTTCCAATACCTTGTTTGCCATAGAACGCAACTACGTTATCAATGTTTACATTTGGTTGCTGTAATGGTAAAGCGATGCGATCCAAGAGAAACTCATATTCCTTTGGTTTAGATTCATCTGTGAGTGCTTTACGGAAGACATTATGAAAGAAGTCTAATTCAGTTTGTTCTTCGACTGTTACGGTACTAGGGTCAATAGCAATATCTTTTATAATCCCTAAATTCGCAACTCCATGTTCTAATATGTATTTAGCCCGTGCGCAATTAGGGTCAGTCTGTACAACATTGCACGAATTAGCATAATTGTTAAACTCTGGAGTCGAATAGACTTTCTTCGAATTCTTTAACCCCTCAGGGGTGTATGAGTATTCATTATTAAACTCGTTATACGGAAGTGACTTCCAATAGAGTGAGCACTTATAAAGGAGATCAAACAAAACGCTAAAGCGCGGGTTCGTTCCTAGTTTAAATTGTTCATACTCCTGGGCAAAGGCTTTAGTGAACATTTTATGAGACACTTTTACAGGTACATAGACTGTATCGCTTGTTTTGATAAGTGTTTCACAGAAGGCCCGCCTATTCGTATTGTTGGTTAGCATAAAGCTCTGTTGCATAGAAGTTAGGTGCTCAACTCGAGCTTCATATAATTCCCTGTCTACAAGAGTGAAACCATAGTCATCTAACGGGAATTCCTGCATTACATGATCGAATGAGTTCTCAAATTCTCTTTTGGCATCTCGGATGCGTTCAAATGCACTTTTAGTCGTGGCATCAAATTCCCAATCCTCCAATTGTTCCGCAAATACGCTATTTTGAAGGATTTTTAATACCTCAGCTCCACGCTCGTAAGATAAGTTATATGTATACAAATCCATAGCACGCTGATAAAGATAGTCATTGCGGTGAGCCTCAAGCTTTTCGATGCCAAAGAGAAATTGATTTACCCCTTTAATTAAATTGTGCTGTGCCGCTTCTACATTCGATATAGAGTCTTCTGTAAGGTCCGCTGTACGGCTACGCATTTCTAGGCGCTTTACTGTCCGTTGGCGCTCAGCCTGTGAGAGGCTAGCCAAGTAAGAAACTAATTTATGCGATAAGCTTTGTGGAGCGATTTCATTTTCGAGTATATAATAAGAGTTATTACTTCGCCGATAAGTACCCGGCCCTTCAAATGTGACATTATAATCAGGTAAGCAGCTCTTAACCTCAATAGGCAAAGTGCGATCTGGTAACTCGATTTCTTTAAAAGCATTTTTCTTTATATCATTTACGAGAATACTAGTTGGTATAGTGTACCATTCCTGAAAGCCTGTCCCAGTAGGTGTTTTCACTGTGAAAGTAGGCTCCAAGTCAAAATAGTCGTGTACTTGGCGCTGAAGCTCTTTAGTATCTATTGGTGGATTCTCAGAACCTTGCTCATGGTCATCATAGTCAAGTATGATATAAGTGGTGTCTTGAGGCGCAGAACGTGGGTCTATTTTGTAATTAGCCCATTCATTTGAGTTGGCGATTTTAAGTCTTGTTTGCTCTGCATTTAATAGGTTATGTTTGTCATGCACTCTATGGTTGTCAGTTCTTGAGCTTCGGTATTTAGCCTCTGAGCCAAGAAGAAACTGCGTTTTCTTTAGTTGATCGAGCGTTGTGTCTTTATTCTGTGCCATTTAGGTGAGGACTCCTTTAAGTGTATAGTATATAGCTAAGAGGGTTGACCCTCCAGCCGTGATTGCAATTGTGATTGCAGCTGCGGTCCATAAAACTGAATTGATCTTGGATAGTAGTAACTTTATTTGATTAGAGGCGTTTGACAATTTTGACTTTAATGACATGAGTAAGTTGTAGCTCCTTTGCTGGTTAGATTTATACTAATTTAATTTAATGAGCTATTATACACCATTTTGGGCCTTGTGTATACAAAACATTAAATTTAACCGACTTAGGTGCTATTGTTATGTTTACTTCTTCGGTAGTCTGTGTTATAATATATATAATAATGAGCTAGATAACCATTTAACCACCGCTATCAACATAAGATATAAGGAGTATTACCCTATGGATACTAAACCTAAAAGCTATTACCAAACAGAAATTCCGATCGAAGATAAGGGCGCGGAGCACTTGACGTTGCTTGCAACAGGCCGTGAGAAGGGAGGTGCGGAGCACTTTAGAAAGTCAGAGTTTAAGAGTATGATTGGATTTGAGAAAATGCTCTTAAGTGATGATGAAGTCCCTGATATCTTAGCCGTTATTTGGCTAGAGCACTTTCCTATTGACGTATACACATCGAGGAAAATAGCCTCAAAGGCTGCGCGTATGCCTAAGGAACATATAAGGTCCGTAGTGTTCCCTTTATATCCGTTAATGACTGATAGCCAAGAAGAATTCTTTGACCTTTTAGTTGCTTTCGGAGCCGGAGTTGGTTTAGACCTCGTTTCGGCTGAGTTGTTTGAGGGGGCTAGAAGCGGAGATCCGAGAGCAGTTAAGATGTATTTAGAGATGCAGAGTTATATAAGTGGACTTGGAGTTGAGAGTGAAGAGATCGGTCCAAAAGGAGGGTTAAGTGTTTCGTTTGATATAACGGGCGCTTTGCCAAGTAAGAAAACTTAGCCCTTGTGTGTAGTGTAGACGAGTATAAGTGTGAATTTATGAAGCGTTTAGCCTTATAAGCTCATTGCAATAATAGTAGTAGATTATTTAGCTGGTTATAATATAATTATACAATAAAATAATGTTTTATCTATATAAAATAATCTACTATCTATCCAGAAATATACTTCTACTCCTATTATCTACTTAACTTAACTCTAAAAAGAATAAATAAGAATAGAGGTATATCAAGTTATAGGAGAACAGAGGCATATTTCGCAGATAAGTTTCTGTTTGGGAGCAAAGGCATATTTCGCAGATAGGTTTCTGTTTGGGGATAGGCCCGACTCGCGGACAGAAAGAAAGCCCGACTCCATTTCAGAGCCGAGCTTTCTGTCTTGGTCAGTGGATCAGTTTACCATTCGAAGACTGCTTGCCATCTATTCCTAGTCTCCGAATACTCGAGTCTGATCGTGATCTCTTCTTCAAAGATAGCGGGAAATAGGTCTACGCCATCACGTGGGACTAGGTCCATAATCGCATCGGCGAGAGCCTGTGAGGAATCTTGCGGCAGGGGAATCATTTTCTTCTTGGTCATACGTATATCTCCGTCTATGACGCGGGTGTGCGTCGTTATTTATACAAATCGTTATCCACCAAGTGTGTCTTGTTATAAAGTTCAATCACCTTATAAATAAACTCAGGTTGGTGGTGTCCATGGTCAACAATCATTGTTATCAAATCCAAGAAGGATTCCTTAGAGTAACCATATC
>Ga0257117_1001113_pt1 | contig 16831 bp, 13 predicted proteins | sample SI112_135mmetaG_FD_190157 | JGI IMG/M metagenome (GOLD analysis project Ga0257117, IMG submission 190157) | Marine microbial communities from Saanich Inlet, British Columbia, Canada - SI112_135m | ecosystem: Environmental > Aquatic > Marine > Inlet | place: Canada: British Columbia | collected... | reverse complement strand
TGGCATCTCAGTTTCAGCAATTTCTATTTCTTTTCTACCCCAATCGGCTAGAGTTAAGTCAGCTACCTTATAGTCTTTTGTCGTCACATTTGCCTCCTCGATCTTACGCATCGCATCTTCCTCATTATTATGTTAAAAAAATTTCTTGGTGAGTATAGCACCTGATTTTTGTCGTTGTCATTGGGATCCAGGTATTTTATCCACGTAATTGATAATTATTAGATTAATAACAAAACAAAGGTAATCATCTCCATGGGGACTTACACCCAATTGAGCCAAAAAGAGCTTCAAAGCATCATAGACCTGTATGGTTTTGGTCAGATTACTTCTTATTCCTCTCTTGCCCTGGGGATATCTAACTCAAATTACAAAGTTACAACAGCTCAGGGCGATTATGTGGCCAAAGTCTCCAATGACAAAGATGCAGCCTCACTAGAAAGCGAACAAAATATCTTATATCGCATTAATAATCTCGGCTTTCACTACTGCCCTGCCGCCTATGAGACCAAAAATGGTGAAAAGGTGTATCACCACAAAAACCATTTCGGCACCGTCTCTCCCTTTATCACAGGTCACGCTCCTGAAATAAATGAAAATACGGCCTTCCAAATTGGAAAGACACTTGGGAATTTACACAAATTGAGCGAAGGCGCTGACCTAAGTGATTTAAGAACCCACGAGCAGGTGGGCTATGACGCTATTGATATACAAACCTATGTCAATTCATCACCAGAGTGCCCAGAGGATTTTAAAGAAATATTCCACTCTCTTTTTTCGGATCAACTTGAGGGCTACTGCACGCAAAAATTTCCATCAGGTCTTATCCATGGCGATCTCTATTACGACAACACACTATTTGAGGATGGAAATATTCACACCTTAATAGACTTTGAACAATCCGGAGTGGGCCCCTTTATCTTTGATATCGGCGTTTCTATCTCGGGAACATGTTTGATTGATGGAGTTATTTCATGTGCACTCACTGAGAAATTTCTTGAAGGATACAACCATGAAAGAAAGCTTGAAAGTAATGAAAGTCAATTTATGAGCGAAGCAATCTTGGTAGGCCTTCTATCCATCTCTCTTTGGAGAATTAAAAGGTTTGTGGTAGGTGATATTGACCCAAGTAAAGTCGAAAATTATAAAGAGCTACTAAGTATAGCTCGTGATTATCACAAGGCCTTGAAATGACAAATAATATAGAATTAAAGAAAAATAGCTACTTTGCCTCATGCCCCAAAGGTCTTGAAGAATTTCTAGATTACGAGCTAGCTGAATTTGGCACCAAAGACAGAAACGCGACTAAAGGAGGGGTAAATTTCACTGCCTCAGAAGGCGCAGCCCTAGATTCTCTTTTAGGCTCAAGAATTGCCAGCCGAATGTTTTATCACTACTGCGATATCACTATGGGCTCAGAACAAGAATTTTTTGAAATGGCCAAACAGGTAAAATGGGAAGAAATCTTTCGTGTCACTCAAAGCTTTAAAATCCATTGTTTATTTGGCCAAGGCCCCACAGGAATGGGGGTAAAATTCAAATCCCCTCTATATCTTTCACAACTTTTAAAAGATTCTATTTGTGATCACTTTCGCGAGCAAACAGGAATCAGACCAGATGTAGACAAATACAACCCTGATCTTGAGATTCTTCTTCATATTAGTGCTACAGATCACGATCGGTATGTGGCCAAAATTTATTTTGATTTAGCAGGTTTTTCACTTGCCCACAGGGGTTATAGATTAAAAAGTGTGGGTGCACCTCTCAGGGAAAACCTTGCAGCTGCAATGGTTAGCCTGGTACCAAAAGACAGTCATCTGCCAATTATTGATCCCATGTGTGGAAGTGGGACTCTACTGATGGAAAGAGCACTGATGTCTGCAAATATTCCACCGTCCTTTATGCATTTGCGTAAAAAAGAAGTTTCAAAAAGAGCAGTATGGAATTTAGAAAAAACTCCTTTTCTCAAACAATTTTTTGCTAAAAAATGGGAAAAGAAAATGGATTATTTCTCTGAATTGGCCAAAGAGGGAATACAAAAACTGGGTAGTGATAAATTTCACCTCATAGGATTAGATAAAAATAATTTTCCTCTAAAAGAATTTAAAAGCTCACTGAGTCACTGCAATATTAAAGGGTCCTTTGATATTAGAAATATGGATGCCTTTAACTTCACTCCAGACTTTGGAGAGGGAGTAGTATTCATCAACCCTCCCTACGGACACAGGTTGGGAGAATTACAGGAAACTGAAGAGCTCTACCACCAATTTGGTGAGAAATTAAAAAAAGACTACAAAGGATTTACGGCTTATATACTAGCTCCACACGGTGGCCTACATAAAAAAATAGGACTTCGTACCTCCAGGAAAATACCTGTATTCAATGGAAATATTGAATGTAGAATCTTGGAATACAAACTTTATTAAAAGACGTTTTTGATATCTGTACTTCGCCCACTTCCAAAAGTATGCTGAAATTCCAAGCACATACCTTGATGCGTTAACCCAAACTACAGTTTTTAAACCCAATTAAGATAAATAATAAAATGCAAAAACCCTAGTCACATGACTAGGGTTTTTTTGTAGATTGAGTGAGGTGGGATTAATAAGAACCTCTAAGCCGTATGTGGTTGGTAGGAGGGAGAATACCGGCTTAGAGGCCTTACGGAGGGTATTAAATCGAAAGCTTTCCTTTGCCTTGGAGTTTAGTAATAATCATTTCAAAATGTTCCAGGGGATAGGCCCCTTTGATGGGTACTCCGTTAAGAAGAAACCCAGGGGTCCCCCGAAAACCGAATTTTTCTGCTTCATCTGCATCTTTTTTAATCTTTGATAGCACCTCCTTTGCGGTGATTTGTTTTGCTAATAGTTTCATATTGACTCCTAATTCTTTTGCTGCGCTTTTCAAGTATCTCTCGCCCTCTTTTAGCCTTCCTTGATTAAAGTAGACCTTGTCATGAAATTTAAAAGCCAGTTCCATATTCTGTAATTTAATGGCCTCAAAATACTGTGCTGCAATTTGAGCTTGAGGGTGAAAGCTAAGAGGAAGGTGCTTGTAGATAAATCTAATTTTACCTTTGTACTTTTTAAGAAGGGATTTAACAGTGGTATTTGCTCTTGCACAAAAAGGGCACTGAAAATCAGAGTATTCAACGAGAGTAAGAGGAGCATCTTTTGTGCCTAGGTATGCTACATTTTTGTCAATTGCAGGAGTAAAAGGATTGTCCATGCGTTTCTCAAATTCATCAAGTTCTGCTTGCTCTCGTTTTTTTGCCTCTAATTCTCGTGCCCTTTCCGTCACCTTGCTGAGAACTTCTAGGAATTTCTCAGGACTTTTTTCTATTGCCTTAAATATAATTTCTGGATTTTTTTCGATTACATCGGCCACTTGCTTTTCACTGGGTGTCTGACTACAAGCCGTAAGTAAAACGCTTGAAATAATAATCGCTGCTGCCCTTTTCATACCTTCTCCTCGTGGGAATTCTTGTGTTAATTCCCTTTCGTTGTTTATGATCTTCGGTTACTTGCTACGTTTAAATGTCAGAGGAGTGTAAAGTGTTTGTAAGAATGTAGCCCGGAGAAAGGGCTACGCGTTAAATTTATATCCTATTCCGCGGATAGTCTGAAAATAGTTGTCTCCTATCTTCTGCCTTAGCTGCAATATATGGGTGTCAACAGTTCTTGTTGAAGGATAGGATTCAAACCCCCAAACTTTATTGAGAATCTCTTCCCTAGAAAATGCCCGGCCGGGAGACCCTGCTAATAAGGTCAGGAGATTAAACTCCATTTTGGTCATCTCTACTGCACTTTCTTGCAAGAGTACTTCTCTTCTTTCCAAATTAATTCTTAGCTCACTAAACTCAAGAAGCGTGATCTCTTCAATTTTGTGAGAAGTTCTCATTTGGACTCTCACCCTAGCGAGCAGCTCTCTGGGCTCAAAAGGCTTGGTTAGATAATCATTGGCCCCCGACTCTAAGCCTAATACCTTATCTATCAAATCAACCCTAGCAGTTAACATTAGTACAGGTATTCCAATATTTTTTTCTTTGATTTCCTTCAGAAAATCAATTCCCTGACCATCGGGAAGCATCCAATCTAAAATGACTAATGAGTAATCCATTAAGTCTCGCTTTCTGGCCTCACTTAATTGTTGTACCCAATCAATATTAAATCCCTCTTTAACAAGAAAGCTTTTTAAGCTCTCCCCTAAGCTTGGGTCATCTTCTACTAAAAGGATTTGATTCATCATTTTTCCTTCAACCATATGCTAAAGCATGTTGGTTTTTTTTCTAATTTTAATTCACCACCTAAATCACTTACTACTCTCGATACAATATTGAGTCCTAACCCCACTCCTTCACTTAGTTTTCCCTTTGAAAAAGCTTTGGTTATGTTTTTTAATTCAGTTTCAATTTCCCCGCAATCTTTGACATAAATAACTAGGTAGTTCCCCATTCTTTTCAAACCTAATTCGATGGGGGGGATACCGTGCCTAAAGGCATTTTCAACAAGGTTTTTCACACATAAGTGAAGCCAAAAAATATTTGTAGAAAATGATTGATCAACCGCAAGAGTTTTTACTTGAATCCCCTCATAGTCCTCAGCTAAATTGAGTAAGAACTCATTTATGGACTCTAGCTTTTCAACTTTTCCAGAGATTATTTTTGTTTTATCTTCAAGGCTTAGATAGTGATTAGAAAGCTCAGTTAGTCTTTGCATTCTATAAATTTCACGGTTCATGCGAAGAATTGTCACTTGATCATCTGGTGTTAGATCTTCAAGCTTTTCCATCAATCCTTCCACTAGAATAATTAGACTTGTGACAGGGGTTCTAAACTCGTGAGTTAAAACCCTTAGCGCCAATCTTTTTTGTTCGCGCTCTACGCTGTCTCCTTTAATAATGACAAATAGATGCCTTAACAGAAGACCAAGACCAAGTGTTAATAGGCCTAGGAAAAATAGAGCAGGTCTATTTATGCCTTTGATAAAAGCGCCCAGCTCCTTCTCCCAACAAATTCCACCATCAACTAGGAAACAAGGCCTTCCGGGAGTATAGGCCCTTATTTTAAAAGGCGTCCTTTCAAGAAAATATTCCAACTCCCTTCTTTCATGGAGATTAAACTCAAGTCCAAAGTTTCCTTTCTTCCCAAAATTGAGTGTAACGAAATAATCCTTAGTCAGAAGAGGTGATTCTCCCTTTGCCATGGATCTGACCCCAGAGGGACCGATAACAGCGAGGTATTTTAAATTCCCTTTAAACTTTTTAAGTAAATGTAGGTTTTGGCTAAGCTCTTCAAGATGAAAAAATCTCAGGTTTTCCAAAAACCAGTAATCACTCTTAAATTCAGCAGAGTTTGATTTGAAAGCGAGGAATGCATAACTTCTACCAGAGGAATGAAGATAGGGAGGTACTTCAAAAAATTTTGAGGGAAGAAATTTCTTTCTACCACACAAGTAATCTTCCCAAACATTTTCTTTGGAAAATACCGTGTAAGAAAGAGGGCTCAATCTTTTTGAAGTACATTTAAGTCCCCTTGGATCCTCAACCTGCGATTGAAAACGACTCCTTCTGGACTTAATATTTAAAATTGGATCAATAAGCTCATACTGCGATTCACTATAATAAATAGATTGCAGATTAATAGTGGCAATAGTTTTAGCATTATCAATAAAGTACTGCTTCAACTCTTCAATATTTCTCTTATCTTCTTCAGTAGGCCTGGCACTTACCAAAAGAGAAAGCCCAAATTGACCTAGACCAAAGGCCAGTAAGATTGTTGATGTAATTATGAGAGCATACTTCTTCATCGTGTCCTAATATAGGGCAAGATAAAACTTTTTTTGTCAGTGGAGTGTCAATATTTTCAAGAGAATATACCTATTAACAATATGTTATATCCTACCGTCAAGTTTCATCGCCAAGTTCGGAGAGGCAAATCGCATCAATGCCGTTTTATTGAGAACCTTATCGAAGTGCTTATCTGACTTCGAGAAAAAATATCCAGAGATCTCAGAGTCCTTTAGAAAAATAGTGTGTCCCTTGCCGGAAAATTTTCTGAGCACAAAATCAGAGTCTAAAAAACAGATATCCCTGATCAGAAAATTTTTGGCCACATACACCACCACTACACTGTCAGCTAAGCTAACAAGAGACTTTCTGAGCTTAACTCCCTTAGGGGACGAGACATCACTCCAGTGAATCTTCACTTCAACTCGTGAATTATTTTGATAGAAATCAAAACCTCTTTGGCTGGTTGACTTTACTTGTCTCAGTCCAAAGATTGCTTTTGCATACCACTCTCCGACCTGAACCGGCAGGTTTTTAGAATTGATGAGAATTAACTGATCTCTTAAAGTGTCGTAACATTTATGAATAGTTTCGAGGGAATCAAAGATGACTTTGTCTTCGCAAAGGGCCAATATTTCGATTGTGCCTTGTTCTTTGGAAGATAATTTTTTTCCAAATTGCTTTTCATACCAAGACAAGAAATTGGAGTTTTCAAGAAAGTTATAAGCTACATAAGCAAAACCAATTTTGCCCAGCTCATCCAGTCCACCCAGATTCGGAATTTTTTTATCTACAAATTTTAAAGGACTATATAGGCCCTTTTCACTCCCCATAATGTAGATTCTATCTTTACCGTAATCTGTGCTCCCGTGTGTCTCCTTGTTGAACTCCTCTATGAGGGACTCAATTTTTTCTAGCACTACATGCCTAACTGTTTAAAATTAAAACTAAAACTAAAACTAAAACTAGTGTAGCATCAAAATACTCAAAGCTCTAGTGAAGCCACATCTAAGTCGCAACCCGTAATTAATTTTGAAAGAGAGATGTTATTTACAAGATAGTATTGGCAAAAAACTCTAAAGTCATCGACCTTAGTACTCAAGTATTTTTTCTCAGCATCAGCAGCTGAATCTATGGATTCATGCGCGATAATTGCATGCTCGAGTAGCCTCCAAGCGACAATAAGATTTCCTGAAAAGCTTAGAAACTCACAGCAATGCTGTAGAACACCATTATAATCTTTTGCTTTTGCCTTTTCACCAAATACTCCCAAGATTTCCACAGCTTTTTGCATAGAAGCACCCATGGAGGCCACTTCTTTCTCCCAGTTTGCGGCCACAGGGTTAGAAAGAGTTTTTTGTATTTTGGAGCCCAGAGACTGAAAAGCAGCTCCACCATCTTTTAGAATTTTTCTCATGACATAGTCAGTTGCCTGAATGGCATTCGTTCCTTCATAAATGGCAGAAATTTTAATATCTCTTAGGAATTGCTCAATTCCATATTCACTACAATATCCATATCCACCGTGCATTTGAATGGCGTTTGAAGCGATCAGCATTGCCTCATCTGTACAATAGGCTTTACAAAGAGGTGTCAAAAGCGCCACTTCTGCTTCTGCACTCTCTTCCTTAGAATCAAAAAGATGAGACGTATAATAAATCAAAGATCTAATCCCACGACACATGGCCCTCATTTTCAACATATTTTTTTTCACATCAGGATGATTCCCAATTTCGGTTCCAAATTGGACTCTTTCTTCCACATATTGTTTTGTCAGGGAGTAAGCAAGACTTGATTGACCCTCACCTTGAATCGCACATAAAAGTCTGGCTTCATTCATCATGATAAACATATTGGTCATGCCATCAAACTCTTCTCCTATAAGCCACCCCTCACAGTTACCATTTGCTCCAAACTGCAGCTCACAGGTTGCCTGAGAGTGAATCCCCATTTTTTCTTCTACTTTGCTACATACCACATCGTTTGATTCTCCCACGCTTCCATCAGCACCAATTTTGTACTTAGGCACTATAAAAAGAGAGATTCCCTTAGTTCCAGGTTGGCCCTCTGGTGTTCTGGCAAGAACTAGGTGAACAATATTGTCATAAAGGTCATTGTCTCCTGAAGAAATGAAAATTTTTGTTCCAGAAATTAAGTGCCGTCCGTTATCAAGGGGTTTAGCAGTTGAGCGAAGAGCGCCAACGTCTGAGCCAGCTCCAGCTTCAGTTAAACACATGGTTCCGCCCCACTTACCTTCCATCATTGATGGGATATACTGATCTATTTGCTCCTGAGTACCAACTAATCTAATGACATTGAGGGCCGCTTTCGTCAGCCCAGGATACATTCCAAAAGACGTATCGGCTCCAGTAGAAATTGAAGTACATGCTAGTGAAACTACTTCAGGAACAGGCATTCCACCGATATCCTCAGGCTGACCAAGAGCAAACCAGCCATTGTCATAGAAACTATTTTTTGCTTTCTTATAACATTCGGGAACTTTAACCTGACCATCAACTAAACTCACGCCCTCTTCATCGGCCTTAGTACGATTGGGGAATATTTCAGCACCAACAAATTTATCAAACTGGCCAATTACATCTTTAATGCCATCTTCACCTAAGTCGGGGGCGAGCTCTGCCACATTTAGATCTTTGAATAGGTTAAAATAAATATCCTCTAGATCAGTTTTAAAAACGGCCATTGTATCCTCCAAAAGTATTTTTTCACCGCAGTAATTTTTCTTTACGAAAAACTGGCGAATATTCACCCAATATTATAATGAATGGGGTAGAATTTCCATTGGAAATAAAGCTGAGATTAAATATGTCACAACCAAATATATCGGGTTTCACATTCATTAAACATGGCCTGACACTCGGGTATCCCATCAAAGAAAGCATCCAAAGTATAGAAGCACTTTGCGATGAAGTTGTGATTAATGTTGGATACGACGACCCTAATCTAGAAAAAGATGACGGCACCTGGGAATACTTAAACGATAATTTCCCGAAGGGTAAATTCAAGTTTATCAAATCGCACTGGGACCCAGAACTTACTAGCCAAGGACTTATTTTATCCGTCCAAACTAATATTGCTCTTGAAAAGTGTAAGGGAAAGTATCTTCAGTATATCCAAGGTGATGAGGCGATCCACGAAGATGACTTAAAGACCATAGAGAGCTCTGTTAAAGAAATGGAGCAAAGACCTGAAGTAGATGGCCTTATCTATAACTACACTCATTTCTATGGCAACGTAGACGCAATACTACAAACTAGAAGAATATACAGAAGAGAAGTTAGGCTAATCCGAAATGGACTAGGAATTAAAAGTCATCTCGACGCCCAAGGGTTTAAGCATTCGGACGGAAGAAAGATTAAGGCCATTCAAACACCTGCTAGAATTTTTCATTATGGTTGGGCCAGAAAAGAGCAGGTTATGAAAGATAAAATTAAGGTTATGGATAAATTTTATCATGGGTCTGAATTTGAAAAGAAAGAGGACTTTGAATATAAGAAGATTTGGGGAATAAAAAAATTCACAGGCACTCACCCTGAAGTCATGAAAGAATGGATTTCTCAAAATAGAAATGATCTCGATATTCATTCTCTTAATTTAGATTTTAATATTAAAGATGTAAGTCTTGCGGTTTCTGATTGCATTGAAAAAATAACAGGTTATAGAATAGGTGAATATAAAAATTTTATATTGATAAAATAATATGGCCAAAAATATATTACTTGAAATGGAAAGAGCAAAGAACCTGAATACTGGATTGGGACAATTTTGCTATCACCTAGGCCAGAGTCTCCTCGAAATACCTTCTGAAGATTTGGATTTTAGTTACTACTATCCCAACTCGGAATCCCTTTTTAATAACCGAGATCAACATATTAAAAGTAGTAAGCTTCACAAGCACGTCTCTGCCTTATCACCAAATTGTGATATATGGCATTCTCTTCACCAAGACTCTCAGTATTACCCAAATTCAAAAGCCACCCCCTATATTCTCACTATTCATGATTTAAATTTCCTACATGTAGGAAAGTCAGCTTCAAGGATTAGCGCACGTAAAAAATCATTGCAAAAAAAAATCAATCGATCTGTTGGATTAATTTTTGATTCTGAATTCACTAAAAATGAAGTGCTAGAACACTTTGATATCCCACATGATAATCTAGAGGTCATTTATCTCGGATCAAACCCTTTGATGGTTGAAACTGAAGAAAAGCCAGATATTGGTAGTGACGCTCCTTTTTTATTTTCCATTGGGGGCGTCGACCCAAAGAAAAACTTTCATGTACTTATCCCCTTAATGGAGAAACTCGAAGGTTTTAATCTATATATTGCTGGAAATAGTCAAACTCAATATGCTGAAGAAATAAAACAAACCATTTGCCATAAAAAGCTAGATTGTAGAGTTAAATTGCTTGGCAATGTTACAGAAAATCAAAAAGTGTGGCTTTACCACAATTGCAGCGCTCTAGTTTTCCCCTCTATTGCAGAGGGGTTTGGGTTTCCGGTACTTGAAGCATTTTCTTTGAAAAAACCTGCCTTCATTTCTAGAAAAACAAGCTTGCCTGAATTAGGTGGCGATCTAGCATACTATTTTGACTCTTTTGACCCAATTGAAATGAAAAAAATCATTGAAATTGGTTTGGCTGAATTTAAAGACCACCAAGCTGAGCTAGAAGAGAAATACCTAGAGCAATCAAAGAAATTCAATTGGAAAACTACGGCCACTTCATATCTCAATTTTTACCAAAAAATTAAATTAACATAATGGGAAAAACTCATGGAAAAAGTAAACTTTCAAATAAATGCCAAACAATATAGTACTGCCAAAGAAGAGAAACCTCTTCTTTGGTATCTCAGAGATGATGCAAAATTAAAGGGAACAAAATTTGGCTGCGGAAAGGGACTATGTGGTGCTTGCACTGTAAAAGTAAACGGAGAAGCTGTCAGATCATGCCAAACAATGCTCTCTGAGTTATCAGGAGCAAAAGTTGAGACAATTGAAAGCCTTGGAGATAACCACCCGCTATTTGTGGCCTGGAAGAAATACAATGTTCCACAATGTGGCTATTGTCAGCCTGGACAAATAATGAGTGCATCAGCCCTGCTAGATAAAAACAAAAGACCTACAAGTGAACAAGTTTCTGAACACATGAGCGGTAATATTTGTCGCTGTGGAACTTACCAAAGAATTTCAAATGCTATTCAAAATGCAGGAGTAAACTCATGATAGATATTACAAGTGTCTCAAGAAGAGACTTTTTAAAGTGGACTGCACTGTCTACCAGTGGCCTAATTTTGGGATCCGTTGGATGCACTTCAAAAAATAGTAATATTACTGAGTTCTCTCCTAATTTATTTATTACCATCCCAAGTAGTGGAAAAATAAAACTAGTCAATCACCGATCTGAAATGGGAAATGGAGTGAGAACTTCAATTATCATGCTTCTATGTGAAGAGTTGAATGTTTCCCCAAATGATATTGAAATTGTACAGGCAACAGGAAATAGCAAATACGGCGATCAAAATACAGATGGCTCAAAATCAATCAGGCTCAATTATGAAAGACTTAGAGTAATGGCCGCCGCTGCCAGAGAAATGATAGAAACAGCTGCTGCAACCCAGTGGGGTACAAAGAGATCACAGCTAAAATCAGAAAATGGTTTTGTTATCTATAACGGTAAAAAAGCACCTTATGGGGAATTTTCACTTGAAGCAAGTAAGCTTGAAGTACCAAAGGCCCCAACACTAAAAAATAGATCTGAGTTTAAATTATTAGAGAAAAAAATTCCACTTATTGATGGCCATGACCTAGCAGCTGGTAAAGCCGTATTTGGAATGGACGTTGAAGTTGAAAATATGGTTTACGCCTGCTTAGTTAGATGCCCATCCGTTGGTGGTAAAGTGATATCACACGATGACACACAGACTTTAAAAGTCGCTGGAGTTATTAAAACAATACAATTATCACAAATCCCCAATCCTGTTGGGGTTCAAAATGCCATTGCAGTTATTGCAAATAATACATGGGCAGCATTTGATGGTGCTGAAAAATTAAAGGTAGAATGGGACCTTGGAGACAATTCAAAAAATTTCAAAGGACCGTATGAAGATTATCTAAAAGATAAGTTAAAAGAAGCAGATAAAAAAGTACACTCTGTGGGAGATGTTGATAAAAATAGAACAAAAAAATCAGTCAAACAAATCTACCACTCTCCATTTTTAGTACACGCCCCTATGGAGCCACTAGTTGCCACTGCACATGTAGAAAAAAAGAGAGTAAAATTGTGGACCCCATCGCAAGATCCTCAAAGAGTACGAAAATCTGTAGCAAGTTTTTTAAAGCTTCCACTAAATAAAATTGAAGTTAATGTAACATTTCTTGGCGGAGGCTTTGGCCGCAAAAGCCAAGCTGATTTTTCACTTGAAGCAGTCGCCCTATCCCAATTACTTGAAGGACCTGTTAAGGTTGTGTGGCGTAGAGAAGATGAAATACAACACGGCTTTTACCACGCTCAGGCATTTCAGGAGATTGAAGCAACTCTTGATTCGAAGGGAGTGCCTGTTACTTGGGAGCATAAGACTGTTTATCCCACCATCATGTCACTATTCATTCCAAGCTCACAAACCCCAGCGAAATGGGAGACAGGAATGGGGGCCACAAGCCTTCCCTATAATATCCCAAATATTTCTGTAAAAACTGCCAAGGTAAAGTCCCCTGTACGCATAGGTTGGCTCAGAGCTGTTTGCAATATTCAACATTCATTTGCCATCAATTGCTTTGTCGATAAACTTGCAAGATCTCAAGGTATTGACCCAGTTGACTATAGAAAGCTGATCTTAGGTCGACCTGTCAAAAGAAAAACGGAAAGAGGCCCCCAAGATACGGCAAGACTCATCAGTGTAATCAATCAATGCAAAAATATGAGCGGCTGGAAAGACAAAGTCATTCACAAAAAGAAGATGGGCTTTTCTGCTCACAATAGTTTTAGATCTTATATCGCCATGGCCGTAGAAATTGAAGGGTCAAGCGCTGAAGACGTTACAGTCAAACAAGTTGATGTAGTTATTGACTGCGGAAAATTTGTAAACAAAGATACCATCATTGCCCAAATGGAAGGTTCTGTAGTTTTTGGGATTGGGGCCCTTTTTTATGGTAAAATAGATGTCGTTGATGGCGTTATTCAGCAATCAAATTTTCATGACTACCCAGTTTTACGACATGAAGAAATGCCAATTGTTAATGTTCAAGTTGTCATTAGTGATGAAGAACCTGGTGGTGTGGGAGAGCCTGGAGTTCCAGTCATTATGCCTGCTCTAGCAAATGCCATTACTTCTGCATTTGGGAATGAGATTAGCTCATTCCCTGTTAAGGCATAAATTTGTTCATGGTTACTCAAATGTTTTCACAACTCGTGAAAAACTTAGCACTATATTTTTTTCATCCCAATTGAACAACCTCATCGATTCATTGATAAAGAGAATATGATGGAAATCAAAACGATCAAAATATTTCTATTTTTTGTAATGCTGACACTGAGTTTCTCTAACTTTGCTGCTAGCACTCCACCATCATATCAAATTTGTACCGAAACTATTTATCAACATCCAAGCAATTATTTGAGGAACCGTCTCATTTTTACTGATTGTAAAAACACTGTTTGCAAATTATTAGGAAATCGCCCTAACTCAGTTGCCCCTGGGTATGATTTGGGAGATTTAATTGCAATCCAAAATATAGAGTTCATCGAAGCATTTTCATTTTACTCTTCTATAGGAATTATTGGGGCCTTACTGATGGGACCTTTTGCCGCCCTTCCCATAGCAGTCCAACGAGTAATTCTTTCTTTAAAGGGTATCCAATATACAATTGAGGGTGGAATTATTATCTATAGTATTGCTGATTACGTACAAGATAGTAGACGTAATAAAAAAAGAATTCTTTTTGAGGGAATTAGTGGAAAAGACCTCGAAGAGAACTTAAGACAACTTCGTGAGCATGAAAAAAATTGCATTGTCTTTGAAAACGCTGACGATTACTCTGAGACAAAAGAATTCCTTGAAGGGCTAACATTTGAGATTGATGATACTGTCCGCAACTCTATTTGGTAAAACAAAAAAAAAGAGGATCCCGATGGATCCTCTAATTTTATATTTTAATTGGTTGCGGAGGCCAGATTCGAACTGACGACCTTCGGGTTATGAGTAGCCAGCCAACCTCTTGTTCAACTTCATCTCCTTGCAAATACGTGTATATTTTACACAATCATCCTTGTCAAGCTTGTCTAGCTTGCCCATCATTGTCTATTATTGGCCCGATCATGGACCAAAACAACTTATCAGTAGATATAGATTTAAGAACAAGAGCGATAACAGAGTTCGCCTACATTTATAGTATCTATCGAATTGATAAAATTCCAACAGAAGTTGAGTCAATAAATTCTGACTTGGACAAAGTGTATCAGCGCATTGATAGCTTTTTAAAAAACGATAAGGAAGAAATTGAATCAGTTATCGTCTTGTCCGAGCTAGAAGAAATTTATAAAAAAATAAAAAATAACCCTATAGATGATGAAACAATTATTAGGGCACTTGTTCTAACCCTGAGTTGTTATTTATCAAGTGAAGAATGCGGAAAACTGCTCACGACTTCAAGTGAGATCTCAAGCCTAGGTGGTCCAATTGAAGCCTCAAGAAAAAAGCTTGAGAAGATTCCGAGATATTCAAGTGCAACTAAGCTTAGGCATTTAGCAAAAAATGTAGATAAAGAAAAGCTACAGCACCGAGCTCCAAATATGGGTCTTCAAAATTATGAATTTATATTTTTTATTCTTAGTACACATCTATTTAGTGAAAACCAATCCTTTGACCAAACTGAGGCCATAAAGCATGCAAGAGATGTACTTGATTTCTTTGAGAGAAATTATAAAAGCCTTACTTACTTTAAAAAATGATTCAAACTAAACTGTATAATACTTTGATAAATTTCAGCCTATCACAGCGACGTAGTTAATCGGATTCTTTCTAAAGGCTACCTGCACATACCCAACAACTTGATTTTACCGCACTACCTTAATGACTTGAAGCAATACAAGTATAATTCTCAAACCAAGGTCAATACCATACTTTTGAACACTCTTCGTTGGTTAGACTGGTCATCTGCTAGAAGTGTTCTTGAGTTAATTGATTCGTTAACTCATAAATGCTTGCTCAACTTTTTTCAAAGTACAAATGGTGCCTACAGAGAAAAATGTAAATTTTTACCTCTCTAACCTACTGTAATTGCAGTACTTTGTTTGCTCGATGCCTGCTCGACGCTTGCTCCGCAATTTTACATATTTAGGTACTCGGAGGATACTCTAATAAAAATCCCCTCAGGTTAAAATAATAGGCATTTTATGAGAATCAATAGAAAAGAATTAATTCAAAAAATTGAAAATGAATCCTTGCTAGAAGTGACAGAAAGCTTGATTGAGCTGAAATCAACTTGGGCCCAATCATATGGGAAAAAAATATGCGGCATCGCCAATCACTTAAGTCGAAATGGAGGCTGGTTAGTCGTAGGTATTTCTGATGCCGGGAAGTTATTGGGGAAAGATGCCAAGTGGCTAACTGAAACTGAAAGAATGGTATCGAGCCACATTGCACAGTTTCTTGAACCTGACTTTAGCGTTGTAAATATTAAAGGTGAAAATTTAGAAAAAGGTGCGATATTAATTATTGAAATAGAATCTCCAAATGAAGTTGTCCGGTGGAATGATAAGCCCTACAAAATGATAGGAACAGCCTGCAGTGAAATGACACAAGAAAATGTATTGGACTTGACACTTAAGCTTCCAGGCTCGGACTTTTCAAAAATGGAGTATCAGGGAAATACAGACGGTCCATTAATAATTGAATTTGCCCAAAAGGTAGAGGAAAATGGCAAATTCGAAGAGGGTTTCAGCGTTAGCAACTCAACCGCATCACAGATGCTTTCAAAGTTTGTGATTGAAAATAAGAAAGCTTCAGGCATTTTATTTGGTGATTTCAAAACGAGGGTTGTCTTTTACAACGAGGATGATGATATTTTGTCAAAACAGGAAAAAAGTGGACTCTATTCAATTCTACGAGATGACTTTGTCGAAGAGATCCAAAACTGGACTAGAGGCAAGGCACAATCATCAGAGAAATCTCTTTCAATAACCGATGAAGTTCCCTATCCAAAGAAGGCACTAAGAGAAGTCCTTGCAAATGCAGTTGCACATGCAAAATATTCAAAGGATCAGGGAGGCTTACTTATAGAGGTTTACCCAAGTCGGATCACAATAACTAACAATTGTAATATGGAAGCAAAATATTTCGTGAACAAGTGGTTTTCAAAGGCTCACAAAACTACAAATAACTTACTTATGGAATGTTTAAAAATGGCAGGAATTTCAGATGAGCTAGGAAGTGGCAAAAGAAGAATATTCAGAACAATGATTGAAAGAGGTAAAAGAGAGCCAATAGTTGGTTTCGAAGAATATGGCACATACGCAACTTGGTCCATAACTCTGTACAATGAAGAATCTAATAAAAACCTATTAAACCTTATAGAGAGATTGAAAACTAATTTCCCTAATGCTGATGAGAGAAGAGTAGCAACTGCTTTAGTTCTATGGAGTAATAAAAACTGGGACGAAATTGATGAATGCCTTGACGAGCATTACAAAGACATTGCCAATAGAGTTGTATCTAGCGACATGACACCTGTTTCTTTAATCAATGGCAAATTGTACCAGAAAAGATGGGTCACTGTGGCACTTGAGGGACAAGTTACTAGGAAATTTACCGTGGCAGAGGAAATCCAGTTAAAATCATTTTTAAATGAAATCGCTTACACTGGAACGAGGCAAGGATACATTACATTTGATGAAATGAGGAAATTTATAGGTATGTCAGATACAAAGACCGAAAATTCTCAATTGTCCAGAATGTTTTCAAAGTGGGCAAAGGATGATCCAAGCTTCATAGCGAGTGTCCCAAAAAAAAGAGGAGAATGGAGGTTATT
>Ga0257117_1001107_pt1 | contig 16911 bp, 16 predicted proteins | sample SI112_135mmetaG_FD_190157 | JGI IMG/M metagenome (GOLD analysis project Ga0257117, IMG submission 190157) | Marine microbial communities from Saanich Inlet, British Columbia, Canada - SI112_135m | ecosystem: Environmental > Aquatic > Marine > Inlet | place: Canada: British Columbia | collected... | reverse complement strand
AAAAACTCACCATTAGTTAAGAGTTATGAAGCATTAATAGTATTACATAACCAAATGAACCAAATGAATGATTTGATGAAAGTCAGAGAAAAATTAGATAAGATGTTATTCACTGGTGCAAAAAGAACGTTTAGTGATTATGATGCAATTGAAGGGGCATTTTAATGAGAAATAATATGTGTTCTTGTAAAAACTGTAAATGTACAAAATCATGTAGTTGTGATTGTTGTTCTGGAGAAAAGTAAATGATTAAATTAAAAAAATTATTAAAAGAAGGTTCTCCTGGGTTTACCAAGAGAGAATTTGGTGATCCACTTCCTACCTTTAAGGATGTAATGGGAACACATCAGAATAAACCAAAAGAACCAATCAAGGAATCAAAACTTCCTATATTTGGAAAACAAAATGATGTTTCTGATTATGCATATAAGTGGGGAAGAATGTTCAACGAATTAGAACGTTTTAACGACTTCGGTCCAACAGAGTCCGATATGTATGATTGGAATAGTAGAGCAAATTATCAAGCAGCAACAAAAGAATACCACACACATATGGACAAGGTAGGAAAGAAACTCAATTCAGCATTAAAAGATATGGAGAGTTCTTATAAAGTCTGGAATAAAATTTTAAAGAAACATCGTAATAATGATGGGAGCTAATAATGAAAATAACACAAAAACGAATTAAAGAAATAATTCAGGAAGAAATACAACGTATTAACGAGGGTAAGAAAGTTCGTAGTCTTAGTGATGATGTTAAAATATTTCAAAAAGAGTACGCCGTTAAATCTGGTAAACTGAAGGAAAAGGCAACGAAACTTCAAGAAAGACAGAAGATAATGGAAGCTGTTGGTATGATTAATGAATCTATTATGAAAATGATAGGTGAATTAAATGAATTACCTGTAACTGAAGTATTAGAGAATGTTAAGAAATCTCACGCTAACAAATATATCAGAGCTATTGAAACTTTGAAAGGTATTTGTGAACATAATACTGGTTGGATTAAAGAAAATAAGTAAATGCCCTTCAAGTCAGATAAACAGAGAAAATGGATGCATGCTAACGAACCCGATATGGCAAAAAAGTGGGAAAAAGAAGAATCCATAGATGAAGCAAATGCATCAGTAATTAGAAAAAAATTATTGAAGCAGTTTGGAGATGATCCATTATATAAAGATTTTATTATAGCTAAAACCCCAAAAGAACAAAAGAAAGCGTTAAAGACATTAAAATCAATACGAGGTTTTAATGCAGTTCGTTTGATGCAGAAATATGTTAAAAAGTTACAAGGTGAATCTATAAATGGAAAGTTACAAAATCTTATTAAACAAGAACTAAAGATAAATAAATTAGAAGCATTTAAACCAAAGGGAATTTCTCAATGGAAAAAAATGGTTCTTTTACCAAAGTCAAAAATGTATTTTGACCCGACTACTCAATATTTTTGGTTAATGGGACCAGGTGGAGAACCAGATTGGGAAGATGATCCGATTGAACCAAAAGATTGGGATTATAAAAGAACATTGAGTAGATTAAGTAGTAAAGATAAATCTATAATCAAAAAAAGTCTTAGGGGAAAGGGAAATTGGAAGGAAGCCACAACTACTTCTGTAGTTCCACCACATGATACACCACAGGCTTATTCAAAATCCACACAAACAGCAATAGATATTGATGATGAAGATGATGAAAAAAATGAATCCGTAAATGAAGGTAGAAAGTGGACAATGTATGTAGATGATAAAAAGATAAAAACACATGCAAGTAAAAGAGCTGCCGTAATCGCATATAATAAGTTTATAAAAGATACTGATGATTGGAAAGAAGTTTCCATCCAAGCAGAATCCGTGAATGAAGCAACTTCATCAAAAGATTTCTTTAGTGGTAATAAAGTAACTAATTCACTCCCCCGAGCTACACTCAGTTTGTTAAATAGTAAATTGAACAAGGCTAGTGAGGCAATAATTAAAATTACTGATAAGTATAAAAAACAAGGTGATATTGATGAGTTGGTAAAAATTTGGATGAGGGGATTACATTTAAGATTAAAAAAGGGTGGGATAAAAATAGAATCAGTAAACGAAGTGCGTCTCGTGGGGTATGATAAGTCATATTTAGATAATGCTAAGAAAAGATTAAAAGTTCCACATGAAATAACTAATATAGAATATAATCAAACGAGATACAGAGGACCACATGATAAATTTGTAAAAATATTTTATAAATTAAAATGGAAACCTGGTACCCGATTAGATACAGAAGAAAAATATGTTTCTGTATTTTATGATAGTCCTGAAAGACTTAAAATGATAGGTAAGACACTTAAATTAAAACTTAAAGAATCCGTAAATGAAAAGGTAGCAAACCCATTTTCAGAACATTTAAGAAAAGCACAAGATGAAATCGAATACATGATATCCAACGGACCCACTCCCGATGGTGACGATGGTGTGTATGACAAACCAAATCAGGCTATGAAACTGTTGCAGATAGCACAAAAATCATTAGGGAAAATTAAATAAGTAGATATTTATATTTGAGGAGAATATTATGACTAAATTAAAAGATTTAATTAAAGAACATGCAGTATTAGGTGGAATGGTTTCACGTAATGCATTTTCCGGAATAGATATGGGATTTAAAACACAAAAATCCACAAAACTTACTGATATAGTAGAAGATGTTTATGGTCAATCTACTCAAAAAGTAGATGTAAGAGAATTTATGGGTGAAGTTTCTAATTTCAATAGATTTTCAAAAGAAATTTATCGCGAAGGTAATTTAAGAGAGTTAGCAGAAAAACTTTCTAAATTGGCAATGACCGCAAAACAACATACATTACAAGAAACCGAAGATTGGTTTGATAAAATCACGGTAAATCGTAATATGAAAGACCTTACAAGTCTCTCTAATCAATTTAAGAAAGTAGCGACAGAGGCACAAGGATTACAAGAAAGAATGGGTGGTCTATATGAAGATATGGGACACATTCTTGGTCGTTATTATGAAATTCATGAACCCGGACACGAAGATGATGTAGCGAGTGAAGGTAAATCATACAGAGATGGTGATGAAGTAGAAGCAGATACAGTTCAAGAAGGTTCATATGAAGATTTTTTCAAGTCCGCACTTAAAAAGTGGGGAGTATCAGCACCAGATGATTTAGAAGATGATGAAAAAGTTAAATTTTTCAATTATGTTGATGCTAATTGGAGTGGTGAAAACGAATCAGATTAACACGGAGGTTACGTGGAAGTAAAAGTAAAACACAATAATATAGAGTTCGCTCTACGGTTATTAAAAAGAAAAATTAAAGATAGTGGTTTAATGGTAGAGTTGAGAGAACGACAATACTACAAAAAACCATCAGCAAGAAGGTCTGAAGAAAAAAAGTTGGGAAAGGTTCGTAATTGGATTCGACAACATGAAAGGAATCCAGATTGGTGTGGTGAACCACCAACGGCAGGACTTAAAGAAAAAATTAAGAAAGAACGATTAAAATTTAAAAAGTAACGTTTTTTCTATTTGTGTATATTTATATACACAAGAATATGTCATTCAATTCTATATGACATACCGATAATGTAAACCACATTGAAGTTCCTAATAACTTTATTAATTCCATTCTAAGCATTTTATGCTTAGAATAACTCTTATGGAGAAACATAATGGATGATCTTTTAAAAGACGCAATAGCAGACGCTAAAGCAGTCCGAGAGACAGCACTTGCAAATGCAAAAATGGCCCTTGAAGAAGCTTTCACTCCCCGTATTCAATCCATGCTTTCAAACAAGATTCAGAACGAATTAGAAGGTGATGATGAAGAATCAGATGAATATCCAGTAGAAGGTGAAGAACCTGAAGCTGAAGAAGAACCTGAAGTGGCAGCTGAACCTGAAATCGGTGAAGAACCAATTGTGGCACAGGACGAAGTTCCTGGTGATGAATTTTCAGAACCAGAAGCTGAATTTCCTGCTGAAGAAGAACCACTTGTTGCACAGGATGAAGTTCCTGGTGATGAGTATTCTGAAGAAGAACCAGCAATGGAAGAAGAAGGGGTGATTGAAATCAACGGTGTAAAATATGCACCAGTCGTATCTGAAGAAGAAGAAGAGGAATCTGAAAATCCTTTCACCGAAGGTGAAGATGATGAAGATGAACTCGACCTCGAAGCAATTCTTAAAGAACTCGAAGATGAAGCAGATGATGCTGAAGTCACCGAGGACTATGAAGAAGCTGGAGTAGGTGATGGTCTTTCTTCTGATGAAGCTGAAACAGCTGATGAAGCTGAATTAGCAGAAAACGATGTATCTTCTGATATTGGTGATAGTGACAATAAAGTCGCTGACGCAGCAGCAGATTCGTCTGATGTAGGACAAGGTTCGGAAGAACCAGCATCCGCAGACGCACCCGCAGCAGGTCATGAAAACGCCGAAGATGAAGAAGTTGATGACTTAGTTGAAGTCAATGGAGTAAAATATTCTAAAGTCAAAGAACAGGACGAATGGGAAGCCCGCAACGGTGACCTTGAAGTCAATGAACAAGACGAAGATGACATTGACCTTGAAGAAATCTTGAGAGCACTTTCAGAGCAAGATGATGATGAAGAAGAGGCAGCAGCTGATAAAGTTGAATCTCTAACTTCTGATCTCAAAGAGCACCGTAAAGTCGTACAGTATCTACGAGGAAAGTTGAATGAAGTTAATTTATTGAACGCTAAACTTTTGTTTACTAACAAATTATTCCGTGCACACGGTTTAACTAATGAACAGAAGTTGAAAGTCGTAGAAACTTTCGATAGAGCTAAGAACCTTAGAGAAGTCAAGTTGGTATTTTCAACTTTGGCAGAATCTTTTGGTAGCAGAACGGCAAGTCAGTCTAAACCAATTAAAGAGAGTAAAGGCACCGCTTCTAAAGCAATTGCTTCTACCAAACCTAAATCAACACCGAAGGTGATTGAAGAAGGATTTGATATGAAACAACGCTTCCAGAAGTTAGCTAATATTCTATAACAATTAACAATAAATAAATCTTAACGATTTGGAGAAAAAAAATGGCAGATAATTTACAATCCATCGAAAAACTGATGGACAGCTATGATTCAAACCGCAGTCGTTTAGCTGAAACCCAAAAGTTAGTCAATAAGTGGGAGCCCACTGGACTACTTGAAGGCCTTCAGGATAGTAACAAACAACATGGAATGGCAGTTCTTTTAGAAAACCAAGCTCGTCAGTTGATAGATGAATCATCTAAAACTGGTACAGCTTCGAATTCTGAAGAATGGTCAGGTGTGGCACTACCTTTGGTACGTCGCATTTTTGGTGAATTGGCAGCACAGGACTTTGTTTCTGTACAACCAATGAACCTACCAAGTGGTCTGATTTTCTATCTTGATTTCAAATACGGTACAGCTCAAACTGGTGCACACGTCCAGGATTCTTACATACATGGTAACACTTCCGCATCTAACGCAGATGCTAGTGGTGGTCTCTATGGTGCAGGAAAATTTGGATATTCAATTAATAATCAAATATCAACAACTGCAACAGTTGGTGGAGCCGCAGCCGCAGCAACATACGCAACTGCATCCGCAACGTGGAAAGATGTTGAATTTGAATCATCACTTAGTGCTTCAGTAGCAGCAGGTACTTTGATTAAAGTTACCTTTGCAGATGATGATTTCACAAGAGCAGATTGGGAAGGCATTCGTGCTTTCGAACCAGTAGGTGTTGCAGGATCAAGTATTACAGCTTGGTATCCAGCATACACATCTGTTAACGCGGGAAATACTGAAGTTTCTTTCATTGCCGCTGGTACTTTTGGAGCAGCAAACACAGCAGCAGTTAAATATCACAGACAACCTACTGATGTAACTCGTGGTGATTTTGAACAAGGTACGTTCACTACACCAGCACCGAGTACATTAGATGATGTTGATATTCCAGAAATCGATATTGCATTACGGTCAGTTAGCATAGTTGCTAAGACTCGTAAGTTAAAAGCAATATGGACTCCTGAATTAGCTCAAGACCTTAACGCTTATCATTCAGTTGATGCAGAAGCAGAATTAACAAGTATGTTGAGTGAGTACATTTCAATGGAAATTGATTTGGAAATCCTTGATATGTTAAAGTTGAACGCTGCAGCTAAAACAGAGTATTGGTCAGCTAAAGTTGGTTTCGAGTATGACGGAAGTGGAACAGGAGCACCTGCATTTACTGAGGTTTCCGGTAATTCCAACGCTTACACGAAAGGTGAGTGGTTCCAGACTCTTGGAAACAAACTACAGTCAGTATCTAATGCAATCCACCAGAAAACTCTTCGTGGCGGTGCTAATTTCATGGTGATTTCACCTGAAACAGCAACTATCATCGAGAGTATTCCTGGATACGCAGCAGACACAAATGGTGATTCAACCAACAATTCTTACGCAATGGGCGTACAGAAAGTTGGTGCATTGAATAACAGATATACGGTTTATAAAAACCCTTATATGTTAGAAAATGATATACTACTTGGTTTCAGAGGAAGCAATTTCTTAGAAACTGGAGCTGTATATGCACCGTATGTACCGTTAATCATGACACCACTTGTTTACGATCCGGTTAACTTTACTCCCCGTAAGGGCGTAATGACCAGATATGCAAAGAAGATGGTTCGTCCAGAATTTTACGGAAAAGTCATCGTCACAGATGTCAACTACGTTTAATTCATAGCAGATTAAATAATGAAAAGGGGGAGTTTTTACTCCCCTTTTTTGTGCCCACTTGATACTTATTACTATACGGAGGTTTTTATGGAAACAATATATAAATTAACAAGTCCAAGTGGTAAGTATTACATTGGAAGATCAAAAGAATATGATGTGCGGATGAAACAGCACGGTTCTCGTTCTAAAACAAGTGATGAAATTGTGCTATATCGTGCTATTAGGAAATATGGTTGGGAAAACTTTGATAAGGAAATCATTGCCGAGGTTGCAAATAACGAAGCTGTAGAATTAGAGGAGTTTTTTATCAAAAAGTATAATGCCGTTAAAAATGGGTATAACATGACCTACAAAGGTTGTGGTGGAGACATATGGAGCGGAAGGAGAGATACTATTGAATATAAAGAATACTGTGAGTTACAAAAAGAATTGCAATCAGGTGAGAATAATGGCTTCTACGGGAAAACTCATAATGAAGAAACTATTGAAAAATTGAGGGAACTTTCTACTGGCTACAAAAACGGAATGTATGGTAAAAAACACAATACTGAAACAATAGTAGAACTTAAAAAGAAAGCAAAAGGTAGATTTTCACTTCACTGGTTTCAAGACAAATACGGAGATATGGAAGGTCAAGTCAAATATGATGAACGGTGTGCAATGCTCCGAAATCGTAATATGAAAAAGGACCAATACGGAAGATTTATATCTTCTTGATATTTATATAGAGAAGGGAAGAGTAATTTCTTCCCTTTTTTGTTACCGAGATATTTATAGTTGAGTAATAATATCCTTTAGGAGAATAATATGGAAGCTATATGGCCAGGAAGTGGATCGGCAGTAAGTGGTAATACACCATTCGGTTTATACGATGACGATTCTACATTTCAATTAGATGCCCCAAAATTTGCTAATTGGTCAGCCAAAAGACTTGGTTATCCAATTATGGCAATTGAACTACAAGATTCACAATTTTATACTTGTTTTGAAGAAAGTATTACAGAATATTCATCGCAGGTTAATCAATTTAATATAAGAGAAAATTTACTCTCATTACGAGGACAGGCTACTGGTTCGAATGTTACTCATAAACGAGTTACACCTAATTTTGCAGATGCCATCAGGGTTTCAGAACAATATGGTACAGAAGCGGGAGTTGGTGGAACTGTTGATTTCAAAAGTGGTTCTATTAGTATTCATAGTGGTTCACAGGTATATGATTTAAATACATTATATGCGGATGTGTCTGAGAGTGGAGCGGCAATTGAAATTCGTAGGGTATTTTACGAATCAACTCCAGCAGTCCAACGATTTTTTGATCCCTATGTGGGTTCAGGAGCAGGAGCTTCCAATATGTTAAATGAATTCGGATTCGGTGGTATGTCACCGGCAGTTCAATTTATGATGATGCCGTTGTATGCTGATGTTTTAAGAATGCAGGCAATTGAATTTAATGATCAAATGAGAAAATCAGCATATACATTTGAATTAAGAAACAATAAATTAAGAATTTTCCCTGATCCAACATCATCTTATAAGTTATATTTTGAATATATTTTAAAAGCGGATAGGGATGATCCCACACAGACTGCCTATGGAGAAACATCAGATGTAGTATCTGATTATTCTAATGTTCCATATGATAATATGCAATATCAATTTATTAATGATGTTGGAAAACAATGGATAAGAAAATATGGTTTGGCATTATCTAAAGAGTTACTTGGAATGGTTAGGGGTAAGTATGGTAGTATTCCAGTACCAGGAGCAGAAACAACAATGGATGGTGATACTCTAAGAGGAGAAGCTTCAGCTGAAAAAGAGGTATTGATAACACAACTTCGTGAGAATCTTGAAGCATCGAGTAGAAAAATGATGTTAGAAGCAGATAGTGATGAATCAACGAGATTACAAGAAAAATTACAAAAAGTGCCACTGCCAATTTATATTGGTAGTTTCCTTGCCTTTTTACTACCATTTAGTAATTTTGGTAGTTTCTAATGAAGTGGAATAAACAAAACGGATACAAACTTAAAAGGATACGAGTATAATGGCCGGAAGATTTTTACCACAAAGAGACCTTGATGTTTTCACACGGATTAATAAAGAATTAATTGGTGATCTCAGAACAGGTAAAGATGGGATAATTAACCAGCAAGTAGTTCTTTATAAAATATCTGCACACGATACTATGACTAACTTATATGGTGAAGCAACAAATGGAAAACAATTTAAAGCAGGTGTAAAATTTGCCTGTTTAATTGATGCAGCAGATTTTGATTATAATAATGATGAGTTTGGACCCGATGAACAACAAGATGCCACATTCCATATATTACGACAATCTCTTATTGACTTATCACTTGTTCCTGAGATTGGTGATATTATAGAATGGAATTGGGCACAATTTGAAATAAACGCAGTGAATGAAAATCAGTTAATTGGTGGTATGCAAGAGAATAACTGGAATGTTTCCTGTATTACTCACAGAATTAGATATTCTAGTCTTGGAGTTGAAAGGGTTAGGAGTATTTAATGGCAAGAACTAAACCAATACCAAGAAAACATAGGACTTCTACGGCACGAAGTGAAGTAAATCGTGCAAGACAATACAAACGAGGTACGGATAATGTACCAGATGTAGCTATCAGTCTAATGGATATAGATTCAGCTATCATGTATTATCTTACGGATGTAATTAAACCAACAGTAGTAGATAATGGTGAAAGTGTAAAAGTTCCTATTATGTATTCATCTCCTGAAAGATGGGCGGCAATACAAAAAACAGGTTTCATGAGAGATAAGAAACGACAGCTTATATTACCAGTAATAGCATTTAGACGAACTGGAATGCAAAAGGATGAAACTATTCCATTAGATACGATGGATCCTGAAGAACCTAAATTACATTGGCAGTTTGAAAGAAAATATACAGATGCAAATAGATATGATAATTTTTCAATTCAGCAGGGCCTAATTCCACAACGAGAATTTTATAATGTAGCAGTTCCCGATTTTATGGTTTTAAATTATGATTTTATTATTTGGACTCATTATATTGAACAAATGAATAAATTGGTAGAAAGAATTAATTGGTCTGAAGGTGCTTATTGGGGTGAACCTGGCAAGATGAAGTTTAGAACGAGTATTGATAGTTTCACGGATAGTACAGATGTTTCAGAGAAAGAAAGAATAGTTAAGACAGAATTTAGTGTTACATTAAAGGGATATTTGTTACCCGAGGCATTTAATGAGTTAGCAGGACCTCATACAATGCAAAAACATCTAACTCCAAAAAGACTTGTAATCGGAACGGAAACAGATATTGATGTTGCACCGTTAATGGACCAGATATTGGGGGGAGAAGCTTTCCCAGAGGCAGCATCTTCTTTAAGTCAAGAACAGACACAACCAGTAGTTTTAACACATCCATTTACACTAACAGCCGGAACCGGTATAACACTTACTAATGATGGAGAGTCATATACAGGACTTACAGAATTATCACAAACTATATCAATTCCACAAGTAGTTAATACTACTGCAAATGTTCAATTTAATCAAGTAACTTCTTCTGCGTTATTATTGGGGGCCAGTACTATTACGAGTGCAGGAGTAGATGGCAATTGGTCGGTTACTGGTTCATTAACCACAAATGGTAATTTAACAGTAGACGGTAATACTACAATAGGTGGAACTTTAACTGCACAAGAATTTCATACAGAATTTGTATCTGCTTCTATAATGTCGATAAGTGGTTCTACAAGATTTGGAGATACTATAGATGACACTCACTATTTTACAGGAAGTATGTATGTTAGTGGTTCGTGGAATTTGAATGGAAATAGTATAAGTGAAATTTCCAATGATATAACTTTAGGAGATGCAAGTTCAACGGCACTTGTAACTGAAAACGCACTGAAAACTTATGTTGACCAACAAGTTACTGATGTTGGTAGTTTTTCAACTTATTTGAGAAAACAATATGTAAAAATATCTACAACTTTAGTCAACAGTGCAACAGCAAGTTTCACTGCAGTTACGGCTTCAGCACCAGGCTCAATGACATCAACAACAGAACACGATTTCTTATTTTTTATCAATGGTCAATATATGGAACACGACGCACTTGAAATACAACAAGCTTCAACAACTTTTTATCTCAAAGTAGATACGGATGGGATTGGATATGAATTAGAAAGTGATGATGAGATATTGGCTTGGGGCAAATTTAATTCATAGGACTAAAAAATGCCAATTAAATTAAAACAACCATTAACTATAACTGGAGGAACTGGAGTAACAGCTTCGAATAGTGGTGTTGCCTTTGATGGAACAGAACAGATTGTTCAAGAAATTTCTGTTGGAAACGATATAAGAACAACTGGAAATGTTCAATTTAATGCAGTTACCTCAAGTGTCGGATATGACCTTGGTGGTTTTACTTTACTTAAAGATAGATGGGAATCTAATTTTTCTGCAGATGGTAACATGGTGGTTACTGGTAATTTAACTATATCTGGAAATGCATTAGTTGGTACGAATGTTATCGCAGAAAAAATTGCATCAGAATTAACTTCTTCTGGAACAATATTTCAGAGTGGTTCTACTCAATTTGGTGATACAATTGATGATACTCATTATATGACTGGTAGTGTTTATCAAAGTGGTTCGTTTTCTTTACTTGGAAGTAACATAACTGAAATTTCTAACGATGTAACACTTGTAAATAGTAGTACTACTGCATTAACAACTGAAAATGCTTCCAAGGCTTACACAGTTTCAGAAATAGGTACAAGTGGTGCAGCTACTACTACTGATTTATATTTAAGAAAGAATTATAATAAAACTGCCACTTCAATACTTAATAATACAGCCAGTTTTAGTGCAATTTCAGCGTCATCTCCAGTTGGTATAACATCAACAAGTGAAACAGATTTTTTATTTTTTAACAATGGAAACATAATGGAACATGATTCATTAACGATAGAACAGAGTGGTTCAACATTTTTATTAATAGTAAATCCAAGTGGAATTGGGTATAATTTAGAAAGTAATGATGAAATAAAAGCATGGGGAAAATTTAATGATTAAACTAAAAGAATTATTAAATGAAATACGAATAAAAGTATTATCTGGTCATTTAACCGTCACGGATAAACGGGCAATAAAACATATGATAGAAAAAGAAATATGGCAAGGTAGAGTTGGTAAAAGTGATTGGTTTATTAAAGACTTGGGAAAAGGTAAATATGATATTACACAAAAAATTAAAGATAAAGGTTTAGTCCCCGCACCTGGAACTAAGTTTAGAATATCAACATATAAATCTACGATAGGAGTAAAAAAATGATTAAATTAAAAGAATTATTAAAAGAATGGACTGATACTTCATTTAGAGATTTACCAAAACGGTGGAGTAAATCTGCAAATGATACGAATGGTCTTACTGAATTTGAAAGAATGGGTGGTACTGATGTTGAGTTGGGTAAGCTTTATACTGCTAAAGACCGACCAGCATTTAAAACTGAGTTTATAAACTTGGATAACAGAACACGAGAAACAAAAATTGACGAAAAAATGAGTGATGAGAAACGTGCCTTTTTGATGTTACGAATTTATGGGGATAGTTGGAAAGTTAATATGGGAAAAATATTTTCAGGTATCAATAAAGAAAAACCCACAATGATTAAAAAGGGATTGAAAGAAATTAAACTTATTAATAAAAAAATTGAGGAGATGGTCGAAGATTTGATTTAATGTTCCACTTTTCTTCTACTATTTTTTAATAATTGATATTTATTGGTATGAGAATATACGAATCAATAAGAAGAAATGCGGAAGCGTAGTTGGCCCGACCGCAAGAACCGAAGGTGTCCAGATTGTAGGAGAATGATTACCTATACACGGAAAGACACCTTTGACCGTGCAATAGGGATCAATTCTGTATGTAAGTCTTGTGCACAGGCAGATAGAAAACTCACGATGGAAACAATTGAAAAAATGAAACAACCTAAGGCAACAGAACATAAGAAAAATATTTCACAGGGGATGACTCTGTATTGGGAAGAAAGAAAACAACAAGAATCATTAAAGTATAAGGAATTTGAATGGCTCAACTCAAATTAAAACAATTAGATAGTGTCCTAACAGGATCACTGCAAGTTTCTGGTAGCTCAGGTGTTACTGGTTCTTTAGGAGTATCACAAACTGGATCATTCGGATATTTGAGTGTAAGTGGTAATTCAAGTTTAACAGGTGATTTAACACTTGGTGGGAATATAACAATTGGTGATGCTGATAGTGATTCAATAAATATTAATGCAGATATTACTTCTAATCTTATACCGAACGCAAATATTACTTATGATTTAGGAAGTACTGCTAAGCGATGGAATGATTTATATACAGAACGTGCATTAATTGGTCAAACAGGAACTTTACATATAAGTTCATCTCTTACTGTACTGATGGATGGTAAAGCGGGAATGTTATTACCTTCTGCATCGTCTGATCCAACAGTATCAGGTACAAGTGAAAAGGGAATGACATATTTTAACTTAACTGATAATTTAATGAAAGTTTATAGTGGTACTGATTGGGTACCAGTTGGTTCTACTGAAACAAAAGATAATATACTTTCTATAGTAGCAGATTCAGATGGAAATAACGCCAGTTCAGCTATTAAAATGAGAATAGATGGAACGGCAGATGCACAAAATAAATTAATTTTACAATCTACTAACCTACATGAAATGACTGGTAGTATAAATATATCTGGTTCAATTACTGCAACAAGTGCACCTAATGGTACAACAACTATAACTGCTAACAATATAACAAACGGTTATCCGACTTCCAATGATTGGCAAGAAGGTTTAGAAGGTAGTTATTTTAATAATTTCGATAATACATCTCATGTAAGTGAAATTTTAAGATTTGTGGCGGGGATAATTAGTCATTCAATAGACACATCATCTCCAACTGCTAATACTAATTATTGGAATACACTTTCTACATCACATACAGAAGGTTCAACTACAAGTAAAGGTTCATTATTAGATGGAGTGTTAGGTTCAACTTATGAAAACGCAAAATTATCATGTCATTGGACTTCATCAGCATTTATAGATATGAGTACTACATCTTCTTATAAAGAGTTACAAGATTATTTGACATTAAAGGGTTGGGTACAGGCAAGTGATTTAGGTACTTTCGGAAATGATACAGGAACAAATCCATTTAATGGAAGTTATGCATCAAGACTTCCATCAACAATACAGACACAGGCAACACACGGAACAAATTCACATACAGTTACTGCAAACGCATCCGCTGGAAGTTCAATTTATAGTACTTCTACTTATATGGGAATGGGACCATTATCAAGTGGGGCCGCACAATCTATGTATGTAAGAGTATTAGCATCACAATCATTTAGTGATAATTATTCAGATGCTACACCAGATGAAAATTCAACTTATACAACTCAATCTTTAACAGATTATTCTCAAACAGATTTCGGAACTTCTAATGGATTAGTATTGGCAAAAATTGCATCTGCTAATCCTGCAGTTATACCTGCAGCATATCAAGATGGAGATTTTAATAGTGTAGCGGGATCGATTAGTGGTAGAAAATATACTGGTGGAGCTACAAGTGCAACGAGTATCTCTGCAAGTGGATATTATGCAACACATGATATTAAAGTAGGATTGAAGTCAGGTTCTCAATCAGATTATGTGTTTAAGAATGGAAGTGATTCGAATACAAGATTTTATTTATATGCAGGTAGTTTACCAAGTGATATTACAAATAGTCAACCAACTGCAGTAGTAACAAGTAATGCACAAATAACTGCATACGCTGCCACATCAAGAAGTTTAAGTGGGGCACCTTATTTATTGACAAATACATATACTGTTACATTTGATTCAGAAGTTAGTAAATCATTTGATCCTTGTTATGGATATGGTACTTCGGTGTTGGTTAATAGTAATACAACTGATACTTGGGAAAACATTGGTTCAACAACTTTATCAAATACAACTTGTACGGTGAATAATAGTGGAGTTTCATCAACAGGAGTAAATACATATGTAATTGATAGTACTAAAACTACAAAGAGAGGTTCGAGTGCTACACCACATCTTTCTGATATAGCAGTTGTGAGTTCTTCTCTCTCTTTTACATTAGATAGTAATACTGAAAATGTAGGACAAAATAGAACAGCCAATAATACTTTAAATTATTCATTAGTATTTAGAGCAAGAGGTAGAAATTGGAAAAATACATCAGTAGATTCTACTTCAGCCACATTTTATTTATGGGATGAGTCAAGATTTGGACAAGTAGCAGCAAGTGGAAGTATGGCAGTTTATAGTAGAGCACAAGGATATGATACAAATACTTTACAAGATTTAACTGAAACATTTACAGGCGAAGATTTTAGAATAGTATTGGCAGATAATGTACAGGCATTTAATGGAGCATATTTTACAACTGATACATTTCAAACTAATGATGAAGGTGATAGTACAATAGGACAAAATGATTTACAAGTAAAACCAGGATATTTAGTAGACCCAACTGGTAGTTATGGATATTGGTTTACAAGTGACAGTTTAACAGCAAGTAGTGCAGGATACAGATATTACATACGAAGATTCCAAACACCTGGAAGTACATATTCAAGTATGACTCTTGATGTTGGTAAGACATTGGTTAATTGGACAGCAACAACTTCAGATAGTGTAGCAGCAGCCATATTATTTGAGAGTTCTGGTAATGGAAGTGGTAATAATAGTTCTTTGGGTGTAGCAAGAATATATGATCCAACAAAATTAACAAGTAACTTAATTGAAGCAGATATGGCAGCAGATAATTTTAAAAATCCATTTTCCACAGCAATTAGTTTGTATGGAAATAGTGGTGGAAGTTTGAGTAGCACTGAATATACAATACCAATAAGAAATGCAGATGGAATGTATTTAGATAGTAGTGATAATGAACTCTATGTGATAATTAGATATAAGGGTGATCCATCTCCTGTAACATCAATAACATTGAGTTATAGTTAGGAATAAAATATGGCAACTTTAGATAAAGAAAAAAAATCAAGTCGATTATTAGCGTCAAGACGATATACTCACGAAACTCTTACTGCCGCCCAAGAAGCGTTTACAGATGTATTAGATTTAGGTGCATCCGAGATTTATACTCAGGCCAATTCAATTCCGTCAAGTGGATTACCTTATAGTGGAAGTTCCCAACAGGCCAATACATATACTAACCAGAAAGGTGATAGTATAATGAAATATTGGTATAGACAAAAATTGACAAAATCAAATACTAATAATGAAGTTTGGTTTTTCTTAAACCCAACAGGTAGTGATAGTGGAATTGGTGCACAGTTGATTGATTCTAATCAACAAACAAGTTTTATATCACCAAAGTATTCAATAGCTGGATTGGCAACTTCTACAACAGAAGATACTACACCAGGATATTTAGCAACTTTACTTAAATCAACATCACTCAATTCAGGCTCTTTATCTGGTGATGATGTAGTTTCAACTAATAATTATACTTTTGATTACAAAACTGGAGTAGTACAATTTACTGATTCATCGGTAGATCCAACTAATAGTGATTATCTTTATATGACAGTTTATCAATATGTTGGAACTACATTAGCAACAGGACTTGAATTAACTGGTAATGTTAGTAGTTCTCTAACCTCAACCGGTTCGTTTGGTAGAATTGAAGTTAGTGCTAATACTTTATCAATTGGTGGAACGGAGATTAATAAAAGTGTAGCAGATAATATTACAACATTAGATACACCACTAAGTAGTACGTCTGTACCAACATTTGCAGGATTAACCATAGATGGTAATATAAGTGCAAGTGGTGATGTAATAGCACAAAATTATATTGTAAAATCAAGTGTTACAGAAGTAACAACATCATTTAGTAGTGGTTCAACAATTTTCGGTGATACTTCTGATGACATTCATCAATTTACTGGAAGTGTAAAATTTGATAGTACTTTGTTTGATATTTATGATGCAAGTGATGAATTGATGTTTAAAATACAAAATAAAGTAGCAATATTAGGAACAATAACAGGGGCAGCACCATCGGCAATAGCAGGTGGTATTTATTATTCGGGATCGGATGCTTGGTATCTCGGATATG
>Ga0257117_1001101_pt1 | contig 16969 bp, 14 predicted proteins | sample SI112_135mmetaG_FD_190157 | JGI IMG/M metagenome (GOLD analysis project Ga0257117, IMG submission 190157) | Marine microbial communities from Saanich Inlet, British Columbia, Canada - SI112_135m | ecosystem: Environmental > Aquatic > Marine > Inlet | place: Canada: British Columbia | collected... | reverse complement strand
CCCTTATGAAGTATGTCTTTATTTAGTTCACCGACTTGTTTTTCATAATGGTTAGCATAGAGTATATTCTGGTCAAACATCAGGACAATGTTGTTATTTGGATGAGACTTTGAGTAGTTTTGTTTAGACGTAACCATTTTAATCATATGTTAATTTAAGTAATTTTTATCATAAAGTCAAGAGTTTTTATATATCTCTCCCTCTGGAACTAGTACGCTTATAAGTAGTTTTTTCCGCTGCAACTGTAGCTTCAGCAAGCCAAGCTTGTTTTATCGTATTTCCATTGTTGGTGCCTTTAAGCAATTTCTTATAAAGAAAATCTAACTTTTTTATAAAATCAACTGGACTTGCAAACCAATATGGTATCCTTAAACTATTTATACATTTTATATTATTTGGAGTTTTGATTAACCAAAAGTCCACTTTACCCCCATCGTATTCACTTAACTTAAAATGAAAATCGTGTATTAATCCACCATATTCATCTAATGGATCTGAGTGAAGCATATCAACAAAATTACCAGCATCCTTAATATAATCAGAAAACTCTTTTATTATATTTGTTCTATAATTTATTATCGTGTCTTCTAAAGGCATAGCAGGGTTAGATTTTTGATTACGTTGAAGAAAATCCCTTAATGGATTGTTTTTTATTACACCATCATTGGTTGATGCTACAGCAACACCAAGTTGTAATTTCATACGCATTCTTTTTGTAGTTCTGACTTTTACGTCTTTTAAGTATAGCAATATTATATTTTCACCTGGTGTAACAGTAAATTTTTTATCATCTACGGCCGTTTCCATAAAACTATATATAGTGGCAGTCATAGCATAAATGTATAAAAAATCAGTTGCATTTGTAGCTGGTGTAAAACTATTAGATAAAACTCTCGAATCCAGATCATCGTAATCATCTCGTATTTTTAATTCATCTTTTTCATAGAGACTATAATCAGTATTAATTTGACATCCAGTATATCCATTAGGTAAATTAATTATAGGAAATGATGACTCCACTACGTTCATTAAATTATTAACAAATCTTCTATCGTATTTTTTTAATAGTACTGTAGTAAATAATTTACTTAAACTCATTTTTCTCTTTTCATCAACGGCTTCTTTTTTAGCTGCTTGATTAACTCTCATAATAGTAGTGTAAGAAGTTGCCCAACCAGCTGGTTGTAATTTTTGTTCCACGCCGACTATTTGAAAATAAACTCTTTTTGAATATGATTTTGGTAAAAAATTAATACTAAAAATATCACCATTGTTTAAATAAGTGTTCCCATAAACAGTTAAACTTAATTCGATTGGTAATATAGGTGATACCGTACCATCTTGTCCTGAATAAATTAATTCGAGTCTGGCTTTTTTACCGAAATATTCGCGAAAACTATCACCAAATAAAAATTCATCTTTATCTTTTTTCCGTCTTTCTAATGGTGTCTCTTTTGCTTTCGGTGGGTTATTTTTATTTTCTTCCTTTTCTTTTATCTGAATAGTATTAACTATGTCCACAAAACTCGTAGATAAGTCGGTGTTTCCAAGGTTATTTGCAGCAGTCTCTACATCATGAGCCACTATACTTTCAAAATCAAATTCAATTTCTGTAGTTCTTTGTGTTTCATCTCTTGTATTAAGTGGTAGACTTTTATAATAAACCTTATCTGGAGTTTCTGTAAATTTATTAATCTCCAATACCTTTAAAAAATTTAAAGTATCTTTAGTTTGCTCATCAAATAACTGTGTACCAGTTTTATCACCAATTGCTATCATACTTGCAAGACCACCTTTTGGTGTTTGGAAATTATAAGAAAGATCAGAAACAATTGATTTACCCGAAGTTACATCAAAAATTAACATCTCATCTGTTTGTGGTGGCATTAAATTAGCATCCGTAATAGATATTGAAGAATGTAATCTATTTGGTGAATACATTTTAAGTTTTAAAACATCATAAGAGTCTTTATTAATTCGTTCTAATAGATAATCAATTGCATCATTTATATTTTGCTTTGTGGAAAATGCTTTTGAAATTTCATCAACACTTATAAAAAGTTCTCGTAGTGGTATTATTTTTGTTTCATAATCATTGACAGTACTTCTATCACTTATTACATCATCACTTACTACCTTACCTTCAGGGATCGGCACCTTAAAGGAAATTGCATAAGTTCCATCAACCAATGGAGTATCTGCTTTAGCTCCAGTCTTCACAAGATCATTTGGATTTACTGCTATGATTTCATCTGCCGTTGGGACATCTGCTTTACTTAACTCCCTACTACTATAGTAGGAAAAACTTCGGAGTGTACCTGTAAAAATACTTTCATCTTTAGCAGGACTTAAAAGTTCGTCTATAATGTGATTTAATGTAAGACGTTCTGTATCCCAGGGGTTTTCACTATCAATTATAAATAAACTATTATTAGATTCTCTTACCCTGAACGAAGGTTGATCATCCGATGACCAGAAATCGTGATCATCACCCATCAGACCATCAGTATCCTGAGAAGAGAAAGAATCGGAATCAACTTTAAAAGTTACTCTCATTGGGGTGAATTTTGGCCCGGATGTCTTTCCTTTGTCTTTATCGTATGTACTTGTCCAATTCTCTGGATATAAAAATACGGGTAATGCCTCATTGGATTCTACTATTTGTTTTTGTCTAGTATATAAATTGTCATCAAATCGGATCCAAACATTACGAAAATTAAAATTTGTATCAAATTTTCCTGTCGCCTGTCCTATTGTTTTATTTCCCTTTTTAGTTGTTGTTTTTGCTATAAGATTATTTAAAAACAAATCTTCAAATCTACCAAAAGACATATAAAGTAAGTCTCTGTCATTTGAAGTACCACTTGTCGGGGTTAAATTTTGATAAAAGAAACCTAATTCTACAGCACTTTTAGGTGTAACACCAAGTTCTGTGTCATCTATATTTAGTGTATCTTCAAAAAATTTATTTATTGCTAATTTCTTTTGTTTTGCATTAAAGGAATCATTTATCATCTTTAATTTAGTATTAACTAATAAACTATTTCCAGTTAAAATTGCAACTATTGTATCTTCAATTTGATTTGCAAATATAAATTTTAAATTATTTTCATTAGTTATTTCTTGGTCTAATAGTGTTGTGTTTTGTGAAACTAAATCAATTGTACAATTAAAAGAACCTTGTTGAGTAATCGTTGCATTAAAATTTTTAACCACACCAACAACCGTATCCACTAATCCAGCATTTTTTTCTAAAAAACCATCATCATATTTGATAGGTTCTTTTTTACCATCTTTCAAATAATAATATTCACCACTTTTTGGATTTTGACGAATTGCATTTATACTTACTGGAGGAACATCTCCTAAATTTAATCCACCATATATAAACCTTTTAAATTCTGATAATTCAGTATCAGTTTTTGTTACTTTTTCTTTTACATCATATAAATTATCAAAACTATCACTCCATCCATAATCTACAATAACGGTTGCACCTGGTTTCATAAAAAATGGTAAAAATATACTTTCAAAATCTACTTTATTATGAACTACAAACTCTACAGTTGTATTTTTAATTGCACCTAAAGAACCCTCATTTTTAGTACTGATTGATGTTATTCCAGCTTTTGGTTTTAAATATGGGTTATCACTTAATTCAGTATTTATACCATCACCTATGGGATCATTTGGTTTATAACTTTCACCTCTGTTATCATTAACGACATGAAAATTAACCTTTTCAATTTTAGTGGATTTGCCGGATTTATCGTTAATACTACCTGAAATTAATGATGCGGTCCACATTCTTGCAAATGTAGTTCTATCACCAAGATAATCTTGATGATCTACAATAGGTTCATTTGGATTTTGCTCAAGAATACCACTCTGTAACCTTTTGAATTTCTTTAAAACTTCAGGATCTACATTAGAACCAAAAACTCTATCACTAAATTTTGCCATTTTACTTTAATTTTGCTAATTCAGTTGAAACGGGCACCCTTAATTGAGTTCCAGCCTCAATGTTATTAGTACTTAAACTATTAACGGATGCAATAAACCACCAAAATTCAGTCGTTCCATAATATGCCTGTGAGATTAAATCACACCTGTCACCATCAACGGCAATTAATAATATATCTGAATTATCTTCTTTGAATTCAGGTAAGTCAGCAGTTCCAATTCTAGAAATCTTATCTTTAATTATTCTCCGTACTCTGTCGTATCTGGACATTATGCAATTACCCCATAAAATTTACCACTTGGTAAACTACCATTACTTGATGATGGTGATCTTTTACTTAAAATCTGATATGATATAGCTATATCAAAAAGCCTTGGTAATGAATTTTCGGAATCCCAATCACCGCTATCATTTACCGTATAGGATAATGATTTTATAAATCCGAATTGACCTTTTGTTTTAGTGCCGATATGAGCCATATAGAGTTCTGTAAATGGTGGTTGCATTCTGGTTAAAGATAAATTATCAGTATCTTGTAAATATTCAGGATAGGCTAAACCCGTTAGTCTTTCTATTCTTGTATACATCCTCTTAAATTCAGTATTGTTAGCAGGATATACTCGTAAATTAAAACTCAAGTCTCTTTCAGTTCGTTCATATTGATAAACAGGTTCACTTCTACCAATATAATTTGTTGGTGTAAATGATGGGCTTACATTTTCTGTTATACCCGTAACGAATCCTCTGAAATAAGTAAATCGGTTAGATCTAACATCTTTTATTCTAACGTAAAAATCACCGGATAATTTCTCGGCGTTGAAATTTTCGAGTGGAGGCTTGTCTAGGAGCTTGCCTTCTTTTTTTGTGCCCAAGAGGTATTTACTGGAAATTATATCTTCTGGTTTTCTTAAGCCCAATCCTAAAAATGCAGGTTTTTTAACCGATTTCTTTATAGATAAAAAATTTGTTTTGGTTGATTTTTCGCCTGTTACTGGAATTACATACTCAACAGGTTCATATTTTGCATTTTTTGGATCTTTTGGTAAAGGAGTAAAATATTTATCAGTTAGATTATCACCTAGAGGTTCCCATCTCGTATGCATTTCTTGTTGTAATTCTCCTAAAAATGCTATTTTAGAAAATCCTTCACTACTCTGTAAAGCACCCACTTTTACAAGACTACTATATTCAACACCTCTAGCAAGTGGTTTTCTTAAATTTATACTACCAGGTTGTTGTAAAGAAGTATGATAAAAATTTAAAAATCCCACCATTGGCATAGGTACAGGTGGAGCAGTAAATTGACCAGCAAAAATTCTTGAATTTTCAGCTTGTTGTGCTACAGTTATGGCCGTAGTTGCTTTTATAGATGGTGCATTAATTATTATGGGATGTGCAGAAAATGACCTACCAACCACAATAGGTGATTTTATAAGTTCAGGTAAATCTGAAATTAAACTAACAGGCCTTGTAATACCAAATCCAGTTGCCGCACTAGTAAGGACTTCCTTTGCATAAAATGCAACTCCTGCCGAAGATGTATAAAATCTTAATAATCTTGATGTATCTTGAGCCAGTTGATACCACGGAAATATATCTCTATTGCTTCCTATCTGTATAAGTGCATTCCCTATACCTGACGCTTCTTGTTTAGTTTTTGGTATAGGATTTACAATATAAGGTTCTCTTCCATCGCCATATCCTAAAATAGAAGCAGAACTGCCTTTTCTAAATCCACCTGAATATCCTTTAATATCCAAATTAGCTAATGAACCTATACCAGCACGATTAAAATTAATTGTTGTTTGACCATATGGAACTTCAGTTGGTCTATCAAATCTAGCAGTATGATTATGATTATAAAGATTGTCAAGTATAAATTCACCTTCTCCTAAATTATTATTTTGACCTAAATTTTGAAATATATCATCTGACCTTTTTTGTCTTTTACTGATTGATGTTGCAGTTGGATTATTTTGTGTTGCATCTTCATTTTGTGAATAACCTAATTGTGGTAGTAAATTTTGACCACCATACGGTGGTTCTTTAGAATAATGAATAGGAAATTCAATATTTGAAGGCGGTTCATCTCCACCTTGTGATAAAGGACTTGGATATTGTCTTTTTTCTAAAAAACCAATTTCTATTAAATCTTTATTTCTACCCTGTGTACCAAAAGTATGTTCACTATCCTCAATTAAAGACTGACCAGTTTTCAGTTGAATGGACTTATTAGCAAAAACACTATCAATTTGTGTAAAAGGTGTTTGTTTAAAACTACTTGCATCTTGAGATTTATCACTTACAGGTGAATCTACCCCCTTGGCTGGATTAATAGTTGAATTTCTTCCTATCTTATTAAATACTGATTTTAAATTTTCTAAGCCCATTTTATTTTCCCGGATTCATCGAATGACCACCATATGGATTTATTGCACTATTCATTATTATTCTCTGTTCTCCATGAGTTGTTTTTGTCTCTAAATGTATATTAGCAGCTACAGCCCTCCCGAAAGCTTCAGCATCCATACCACCCGTTGTTTTTGTCTCTAAATGTATATTAGCAGCTACAGCCCTCCCGAAAGCTTCAGCATCCATACCACCCATACCACCCATAGAACCGGCAGGTCCTGTTTGAAAATCATTAATACGATTTGTTGTTGCCAATACAGAATCTTTTGGGTTTAAACTAAATGTACCGGCTGGTCCCGTCATATGTGTAATTTGACCTGGACCTGATTTGAAGTCGTTTACAGGATTTACATCTCGCATTATATTTCCAGAATCATCTACTCTAAATTTCTTTGCTAAATCAACATCTCGAAATCTAAATGTATTTAAAAAATCACGACCTGCATTAAAACTATCAATTGCTATATTAGCAATCGCGACCAATTGTAACTTAATATTTTGAAGACCATTTTTTCCAATAAATTGTGATAGCATATCTGCCAAAGGTCCACCAAAAGTATCTAATATTGTAGCACCGATTTGTTTTACAGTATTTACAATAGATGTTAAAGTACTAAGTGAATCTTGTCCAACTAAATCATCAAAACTCTCCCCAGCCAAAGCACCACTTAAAGTTAATTTTTCACTACCCTTTACTAATTTAGCCATTTCACTTACTGATACACCGATTGATTTAGCAAGTGATTGTCTTTGTAATACATTTAATGCATTAAAATCTGCTTCACTTCCTACTTGGTCTACTATGTTTTTAGTAGCTCCAGCAATATCACCTTCAAGTGCTAATTGTCTAGCTCTTTGAAAGTTTAATTGTTTCCCAATCATTATGGAAGCTTCCATCTCATTGGCTATTGAAGATTCAAAATCTAACAATCCCTCAGCAATTTTAGCAGTAGTGCTTAGGGATAATCCCATTTGTCTGGCTTGAACTGCCGCTTCAGCTATATTCTTTCCACCATCTTTTGTAAATCCAGCAATCTCTTCTGCTGAACCAGCCATGTCTTGTAGAACAGCTACTGGAGCAACACCTTTTTGAGCAGCTAACTGAGCAGTATTTTCTATTAACCTCTCACTTTGTTTAGCAGTTAAACCCCCAATTTGCATGAAAGTACCGAATAACTTGGTAGCCTCATCGTTGGATATACCCGTTGCTACTGCCGTATCTAAAACACTACCAGCAATATCTTTTGATTCTTTTAATGTTATTCCAAATTCAGATGATAATTGTGATGTAACAGAAAGAACATCTCCAAGATTTTTACCTATCATCATGGCATTATTACCACTTTGTATTAAATCGTTTCTGAACTCTTTATTTTTATTAGTCATAAATCCAAAAGATTCACCAACTGCATCAATCTTTTTTGAAAATCCAGTGACTGCTTTTACCATAACCCCTATAATAAGTCCAGCTACACCTAATCTCGCTAGATTTTTAGGACTCATGCCCATTTTTGCACCAAATTCTTTTGCTTTAGATGCCATTCCCCCACTTAAATTGTCCGCAACTTGTAATCCTTTTTCTCTTGCCATACCTGAAAGTTTTTGTGCTCTTAATCTGTTTTTCTCACCTTTTAATATATTATTTAAAGCTTTTTCATCATCTTTAGTAAGCCTAGATGCCGTACCCTTTTCAGCAGCTACTCTTTCTTCACTTTCAGCTATTTTTTGATTTAAATCAGCAATATCAAGTTGTTCTCCACCAAGTGCTGTTACAACTTTAAGTTGTTCAGTTGATGCATCGTTTAACTGACCTTTCCAAGTGACTTGATCTTGAATATTTTGTAATAACCTTCCTTGTGATTTTACAGAAGCATTTTGTATTTTAGATGATATTGAACCTTGAGCTGAAAGTTCTTTTACTTTTTTTAACCTATTTTGTATTGAAGATTCAATCTGTTTATAAATAGGTTTTTCAGCTGTTAATTCTTTGACTTCTTTTTGCTTTGCCTTAGAAAGTTGTTCTTGTAACCTTAAAATTTCTTTTTGAGTATTTTTATACGCAGTAGAATTGTTGTCAATATTTTGCAACAACTTCTGTTGTTTTTCTAACTCAGCAGTTATTTGCTTTGTTGTTTTTAAATCAGCCATTATCTACTTTATAACCCAGCAAATCTATCTTTAATGCCTCTTTTTTTTAGATTATTTTTTAATATAGCATTTGCTTTATTAAAATGCATCATAGCATCCTCGTAGGCTTTTTTTGTTTCTTTATCATTAGTTTTTGATTTAGATTTTTTCAATAAACCAATAAGTTTATCAATAAGACCTTCTTCCAATATATTTTTTCTATCCATAAACGACATAATACAATTCTCCTAATATATTAATAAATATTAAAAAGAAAGTTATTTAGGATTAAATCTACGAGGAATGGTTGATTGAGGTTTTGGTTGTGACTTGTCTATTTGTTCTTTTTCTTTTTTCTTCAAATCCATAAACTGTCTTAAATAAAAGTTTTTCAAATGAACTGGCATATGATAGACATCACTAAATGTGAAACCCGGCATGCCATATATAAAATAAAATATGTTCTGATGAACGTCTAGTTTATTAGATGGTGTCAGGCCAAAAAAACGCGACTGTAAGCGGAATAGACACGCTCACAGTTTCACCTCCTATTTCAATTTCCGATGTCAAATCAATATCGGGAGAAATATCAGCAATATATTTTCTCAATGCCACAGAATCCCTTGCGAGTAAATTCTGTGTAAATTCAGTAATGGTTTCTGGTTTTGAATCGCCATCAACTTCGGTAATTGTATATCTCAATCGTGTTGTGATATCTGTAGAATATCCATATTTAGCAGATTGTTTTAAATCTTTTTCAATTAATGCCTCATCCGCGCCAGTTAATAATTTAAATTTAATTTTAGTCTTACCAATATGAGTAGTATAGTTGAATGAATTATTTGAATAATCAACATCTTGGGGTAATTCTTTAAACGGGCAGGCAGATAAATCAAACGTATGACTGACTGTTTCTTCTTGATTTTTTGGATTAGTGACTTCAGCCGTGTACTCTGGTCCATAAGCCAATATACGAGCCGCAACCAATACGGCATTCTTATCGCCCAATACTAAATCTTGTTGTTTAACTCCCTTTGTAACGATTAAACTATCTAGCAATTTATCAATAACAACACCTTTTTTAATGAGATTTTCAGACATCAATATATCTTCTTCTCGTGTTGTCATGTATTTTAATTCGAGTTTACCCGATGATAGTGGTGAGTCTTTTGAATATACTTTTCCACCAGATGGTAAATCAATAACTTCCGTAGGGAACTTATGTTCTGACATTATAACTCCTTGATGTTAAAACTATTTAGAATTCAAGTATAGCGTAATCGTACCTTAATGTTAAGGTGATTTCAACTGGCTCTGAAGCACTAAAATCTAAATCACCAAACGCAGCATCTTGAATGTAAGTACCATATAGTGTCCATTTTTCAACAATGTCACCAACAGGTCCTAATACTTGAAATGTAATGTTTTTCTTATAAAAATCTTGATATCCATCACGACCAGTAGCACTTTCATGATGTAATCTTATCCATTCTATTACGGCAGAAGAAGCAGACGGAACAATCGGGTCATACAGTGTAATCTGTAATGTTTGCCAACGGCCTTTACCCTTGACATACTTGGTAATATTCATATGTTCCAAAGTTACTTCATCAAAAGTAATCTGTGGTCTTTGTGCTGTTTTGATTGTAAAAGCTGGGATACCTGCAATTTCCATGATGAAACGATTCTTTAACTTCGGTTCATATGGTGTATAAAATATCTTATTCGCTTCTAATAATTCTGCCATTGTTTATCTCCTATAGTAATAAATATCACTTTATTAAAAAATTATTCAGGGAAAGCCGCGCCAGTTGGTTGAACAACAAAGTCCAACACAATAAATTCAGCAGTTCTTGCTGGTTGTAAGAATACTTGACCAACTAACATATTTCTATCAATCGTTTCAGGAGTATTATTATTATCATCCATCACGACTCTAAATGCATTCAATCCAGCATTTGACTGTACTTGTTCTAAGAATGGATTCACAATATTCAAGAATTGATTTCTCAAATCACTTGTATTTTGTTCAAATACCAATCCTCTTGAAGAACGAGCAACAAATTTCTTAACATCAATCAATAGTCGTCTTACATTTACTCTATCTAAAGCACTTGCTTTCTTCTGTGTTGTCTTTTGTCCAAACACAGTAACACCTTGTCCTGGGAACGTAGCAATTGGATTAACATTTGAGTCATAGAGTTCATCTCGTTGACTTTGACTTAATTTCTTATAAGCCTGAACGGCACTATCAATTCCACCTCTGTTTAATCCAGCAGGAGCAAACCAAGGTTGTCCAATCGTATCATTAAAATGATAAACACCAGCCATAACGACTGAAGGTGGAACAAATCGATAATTACCTGTCGTGGCATCTTGTATCTGTACCCAAGGATAATAAGTAGCGGCATAACTTGAGTTACGTGCTTCTGTATTTGTTTTAGCCGTAGCTACTGTATCGATTTTTAATGTATTATCATAAACTAAGAAACAATCACCTCTGTCTTCACACATCTGAATTGCATCACTTATAACGTCACTATGATCAGTTTCTTGGTCAACAACTCCAGGTAAAAACAATAGATTAAAATCATACTCATCTTTATTCTTTAACAAACTTATAGCCGTGCCATATCCACCACCAACCGAAGCACCAGATGGTCTATCATTACTCTCTGACATATCCACACCTTGTGAATTACTAGCATTTATATTATCATAAAAGTTATATGGGTGTTCTACTTCTGTACTTCCAATAGTACCACCATCAAATGCGCCATTTGCACTTCCAGTACCTACTGCAGGCAAATAAAGTGATTCACTTCCATTATAAGGTGAATTTACAGTACCATTTTCATCTATCCAATTTGGAGTTTTTTTAGCTTCAGGAAGGTCGTTTACCCTAACATAATTTGATTGATTTGGAAATTCACCAGTTGGTTGTATATAAGCAACACCACCTTCCGAAGCAACTGTATTTGTTGTATTTCCAATTCTCTTTAAAACGTAATCAGTTGATTCTGGATCAAGTGATAAATTAGCATGTGTTTCAATTACTTTCTTTTTCTTATTCGTATCATTACCCTGTCGAATTAAAAGAGTAAAAGTACCTTTAGCTGTATTTTTCTGTGATACTTCCCAACGGAAGTTATCAGATGTTCCACCATAACTACCAGAAGCCCAATCACGTGTACTTTCTTTCTGTGGTGTTAGTAGAGCATCTGTTCCATATGTACCTACAGCATTATTAAATTGTGGACCATCACCTAATGCTTCTATTGTGAACATTGTTATACTAGCAGAAACTACATTAGAAGTAGCTTTAGCAGTATCATTACCAGCAACCCTAACGATTGTACAAGGACCACCTTGTCGTAAATATTCTTTAGCAGTATGTGATGTTAAGAATTGATATTTATCCGAACCACTTGTGATTAATTCACCGAATATATTAACATACTCACTATATGAACTAACTACGGTTGGGATTAAAACTGGACCCTTGACAGTCGGACCAACGATTGCCGCACCTATGGGTCCTAAAGTTGCGGGTAAGAAAGATTGGTCTATTTCGTTGGTAAATACACCTGGACTAAGTATTTTTTCAGCCATTTAAAGTCTCCGAAAGGTTTGGATTAAATATAATTATTCATATATAAATATAACATTAAAACCAAAAGAGAACTTTATTATTCAGTTATTACTCGGTAGCAGTTTCTTTTACTTCTGTAGATGGCGTGAATATACCAGACTGTGGATCTAATTGACCAGGTCCGTATTTTTCAGTAATATCATTTAGAAGTGTTTGTTCTTCAGTACGAACAGATTCAAGTTCTTCAGTAATTTTAAACTCTTCTTCTTCTATAGATTCTTGTTGTTTTTCAAAATTCAATTTTGCAATAGCCAACTGACCAAACTTATTAGTAACTACATTGTACTTACCTTGTAAGTCACCAAGTGATTTCAGTTCATCTTCTGTAAATTTAATTTCTTTTGCCATGTTAATAACCTCTATGCTGTGTTAATTTAAATAAAACCATTATATATATAATTATAAAAGTTTTTCACTAAACGACACTTTTTTTGGTTTATATGCTCTTTGCATTTCAGCAGTTTTACCAAATACGTTATCTGTGAATTCAGGTATCATATATCCTTTAATCGTTATAGTTAGTTCGTTTTTTATTAATCTCTCACCTTGTGATTCCATTTGAACTTCATTAGATATATCACCTTCTAAAGCCGTTAAGAATCTATAACTTGTCGAATCACCCCAATAAGTTTCCAAGTGTTCTACCATTATGGTGTTTAAATCATTCATTTGTTCCATAAAAGCAGTCATCATTACGATGCTATACGTACATACTACAAAGTCTGGCATACCTGTTTTTATAAATTCTTCTACTGGTTTTTGACCAGTTAATACTGAAAATCTATCATATCGATTATTTTTACTCCATCCATTACTTGATCTGACTACACTAATGAATTTACCCTGAACATCGTTGTCGAATGATAATGGCATTTGGTCATTCATAGCAACACCTGTTCTCTTAATCACTATAACTGGTAAAATAATTGTATTGTTTTTATCTCTTAATACACCACGATTTCTTATAGATTTCCACCTTTCTTCATTGCCATACATAACAGGTACTTTAATAATTTCATTTGCTTCCCTAACTATAGGTTTCATCACGTTTTGCATATGTCTTATCACGGTAGTGTCGATATCAGTCAAACCAATCGATAAACCTTTACCTGCATTACGACCCGTTCCTTTTTTAATTACAACTTTTGAATTACCTTTTTCGGAACGAATGCTTGTTTGATTAGCTCGATTAATTGTCGATTCGTTTGGAGCATTTGTATTCGTTATGGGTTTAATTGCCACGGCGTAGTTTCCTTAGTTTGTCTAATTTATTTTCTGAATTATTAGCATACTCTTCAGACTTTAATCCTTTAGTAGAAGCCTTATCAATTGCAATTTGTTTCTCAATAGGAACATCTACAACACCTAAAGTTATTTCTTCCTTCTCTCCATAAATATTACCTTGTTTTAATAAATCTATTATTTCATCAAACCTATCAGCCTTTGGTTCTCCGTAGAAATTTTCACTTTCGCTATCATAATTTTCCTCAAAATCAACATCTTTTTGTACCTTCACCATCGAAGACCTTTTTGGTTTCATTACAATTGTTTTATCTAACAACTGAACAGCCATTATCTTGGTCTCTCTTCTATTTGAATACTCGACAATCTACTACGATGTGCTGTTGCCTTTATGGCATGACTGAAGTTAGGGTGACCTCCAATTAATTGTGGTTCTGTTACCCCATTTAACTCCCAATAAACATCATTCCAATCACATATATCACCGGCTTCAGGATAGAAATCCAAACTACCACTAGCTAAATTATTTCTCTGAAACATTAAATCTATAGATGAATTATTATCTGGACCAATTTCATTAAATTGTTCGACTTCAGGTACATTGAATCTAACTAAACAATTAACCCTAAATCCAACATTAAAATACTTTGTAGTGCTTTCACCATAAATGTTATCTTTAGTATGTGTGGTATTGACTTTATAAATATCAACTGACTGTCCAACTATCTCATCAATCAACTCCTCATTTAAGTGGTCAATTAAATTTATTTCTTTCTCTGTGATAAAAAATGGTGTTGTAGCTGACATTTAATTATCCTATGTAAATTAACAATGGAGCTTTATTCAATACTTCCTGTTGAGCATTTGCCTCTTCGGCTTCAGCTTTTAATTTTTCAGTCAAAGAGACTGTTTCTAAAAATTCTTTTAACTCCTCTAATAATTGTGTCTTTTCTTCCCTACCCTCTGCTTTCAAAGCATCACCATCAAGTGTTACCTCAGCATCTGGTATAGGTAAAGCACTATACTTACTTCGTATGATACCAAGTAATTCCTTTGATAAAGCGGAAGTGAATTTTCTTATCCATTGTCTACCTGGTTGATTTATTGAACTATAAGTAATAAATTTATACGGAACATTAGATGGATCACTTACTCCACCTTGCATTGAACCACTTACATTATTAGTATTTTTAACATCATCCTTTACGTAATATTCAAACCATATTTTTTCACCATTATCGTCATCAGCTGGATTTGGAAATATTCTTAACTTATTATTATGAATTTCAAATGAATAGGCACTTTTTCTAATTAAATCCGATGTTTCAATTTGATTAGCTCTGACTAAATCATAACTGATTGGGTGTAGCATAAATGATACTGCTGGTGATACATTACCGAATCCAAAATTATCTAACATTTGTCGTTGGTCAAATGAACCAGCATAAGGATCGTAAAATCTTGTTATTGCTGATGATGCGTGATTATAGACCGATTGAACTTCAATTCTTCTTCCACTTTCACTAACTTCAGCCCATACACTTTGTAAATCATAATCTTGAGTAGAACCACTTAAAATAATATATCCTTTTTTTAAATCTACATTACCACCCATATTGACCATAGTGCCATATTTTTCTGATAACTGAACGGATGGACCATTTGTTGGAGTTACAGGATTAGATACGCCAGTACTTAATGAACCTGATATTCTTGACTTCTCACCATATTGTTCCCACATCCAATTCTTAATATTGTAATTATTAATATGTTGAGAATACTCATTTATTGATTCTTCAAAACAAGCATAAATTGAACCACTTGGTATTTCTAATTGTAATACTGGGTATCCTAATCGCTTAGCAACCCATTTAGTTACTGAAACGATATCAGATTGAAATGTGGAATCACCTTCATAAGTTCCATAAGGTGTTTGACCTGAACCCGAGGTAAAGGTTGATGGGTCAACATAAGCATAATTTAATTTTGGCATCTATAGTTCTCCTTAACTATAAATATATAACTTATAAAAACAAAAAAGGGAAAGAATTGAATCTTCCGTATTTAATGTTTTCGTAAATTATCTTCCCATTTCATAATCTGTAAATTAGTAATGTTTGCTATTTCTTCGGCTGGTATCATATCTTTCCAACCCTTATTTATAGAAATTATATGGTCTATTTGGTAAGCCCCTTCAACTCCCATTCTTCCCCTATTTTCTTCTAATTTTGAATAGTTTGGTAGGGTGTGTAGTGGTTGTTTTCTGGTTAAGTTGTGAACTTCGTTTATGTAGGACTTTTTCATTGGATATTTCTGTTTGTATTCTTCCCATGAAGTAAAACCCGCTTTGGTTGCTCGCATTTTCTTTATTTGTTTATCTGTCAATCCTATAGCTACACCTCGTGGTTGTTTAGTTGTGCTACATTTTTCACACATCGATTTATTCTGTTTGGCAACATTCATACCATATTTCGATGCAAAACATCTAACCACCCCACAATCTGGACATTCTAATTTCCATTGGGACTCTGTGTATTTAGTATTTCGATTTGCTGGATAATTTGGATTTTTACGTCCTGTGAAATGTTCACTTAATTTTACCTTTTGACATTCTACACACATAGAGTCATTAGCCTTTGCGTTATACCAACTTCTTTTGTTTTCATAACTTACTTCACCACTACATATTGGACATTCTCTATACCACATTTTGTCATTACTCCCTTTCGTATAATAATAAGTATCAAGAAAATATGTTTCCAATCAAGTTATTTTTGGGCATAAAAAAAGGGGACAGAAATGAATCTGCCCCCTCTCTATATGATCGGTTTATCCTAAACTAACTTAAATTAAATCCAAAGATTTAACTTTAATATTAGCATAGAACTCAGGTCTAATCATTTTCTTAGCGTAACGCGTCATTACCCCTTTCCTCGGAGTAAAATCACTTGGATCATAAACCAACGGAGTTGTAATTAACGGAACGTAAGGGCTATATACAGCACCAGTTTCTAAGAAGTTTGAACCACGGAATCCAACAAGGATGTTGTTTTCAGTCATGTACGGGTTTTTATAAACCGTAAAACGACCAGCAACTTGTCCTACTTTGGAAACACCCATAGCAAATTGAGTAGCACTCGCATCGCCATCACCAGGAGCACTATTGTACCCAGGTAATGATTCAAGGATAGTAGCAACTTTCGGTGAACAAACAACGAAATTAGCACCACCACGTAGTGTCAAACGATGAATTTCATTTGATACTTTTTGAATCTTAGCAACAAGAGTTTGATACCACTCGAAACGAGTTCCGTAGAATATATTAGTATCAAATGAACTAGTACCGGAATCATAATCCTCACCTGCTTTAGCAGACCAGTAATCAGTTGTTTGGGCATCACTAACCAACATATCAAGGATTTCCAAATCGATTTCCATCGCAATGTAATCACTCAACATACTTGTTAATTCAGCTTCAGCATCAACACTATGATAAGCATTAAGATCTTGAGCAAGCTCAGGAGACCATACGGCTTTCAATTTACGTGTCTTAGCAACAATCGGTAAAGACC
>Ga0257117_1001097_pt1 | contig 17012 bp, 19 predicted proteins | sample SI112_135mmetaG_FD_190157 | JGI IMG/M metagenome (GOLD analysis project Ga0257117, IMG submission 190157) | Marine microbial communities from Saanich Inlet, British Columbia, Canada - SI112_135m | ecosystem: Environmental > Aquatic > Marine > Inlet | place: Canada: British Columbia | collected... | reverse complement strand
TAAAACCATTTAGCACAGGGGTTTTCGTCAGTCATGGACTGTGAATATAAAAGGGAAAAACCAATAGGAATTAAAAGTTAAATATGTACATTGAAGTTGATATTTAAGCGACTTTTGTCGCTCCACTTAGAAGTAGCGCAACCTTTTAGATAGGCCGTCTTATTGGCCACTGACAAATCTGCACTTTCAAGAGTCACCATGAGTTCTGTATTTTTGGGATCCATACTCTTTTGGTAATACTTCCGTTTGCCATGATAAAACCTCAAGGTTGCATAGGGAGGTTTTCTCATATCCGCAAAGCTGTTGAGCCCCGCCACATCTTGCTTTTTAGTGAGACCAATAATACTAAGGTGAATTTTAGTATCTCTGTCTTTTGAACAAGTGAGCTCTAGTGTCAGTCCACCCTTCAAGGCCTTCTCGGCCCGAGCGTGTCCAAAGTCTTTGTCTTTTTTAAGGTCACATTTATAGCTTATTTTCTCACCGCCAACTTTTGCTACCACAGTTATTTGGCTACTCTTTTTAGAAAACTTGGAAGTTTTACATCCAGCGTGAGCACCGATACAAAAAACGAATAAAACAAATGATAATAATAGAGCTTTCATGAGCTTCCCAGGTAACAATGTGTTTATACTCACATGATCAAGCTTTTCACGCGAGCATTCCTCAATTTTACTTGGCCAGTTAAATTAAACAAGAAGAAATCGAATTAATTTTTGGGTGGGATTTTACACATCCCTTGCGAGGGGATGGCAAGTGCGGCATTAAATTTAGCAGACATATTTTGAAATGAGATCAAGGCGGTCAGCTCCACTATTTGATCATCACCTAAATGTTTTTTAAGTCTGGCCATTAGTGCAGGATCTACCTCGACTTCTGTTGATGAGAGAGTCTCAGTATACTCAAGTGCTGCTCTTTCAAGATCTGAGAAAAGCTCACTTTTACTCCAGTCAGAAAGTTGATCAATTTTATCACTTGCATCGCATCTTTCCATAAGTAGTACTGAATTGAAATCTATACAAAACTTGCACCAATTAATTTGAGCAACTCGAACTTGCACAAGGGATCTAAGCACTGGATCAAGCTCTGAGCTCTTTCGGTCAAAATACTTCCAAAAAAATGTGAAAAGTATGTGCAGTAGAGGCATTCTTGCCCAAAATAATCCAGGCAGCAAAACCATTCCTAGCTTCTTTTTTTGCTTTTTGAAAAGCATTCTCGCATACCAGGGGTAGCTCTCAATTGGTTTTGGTTCAATGTGCATGCAGTAATAGTAGAAAAAAAGGAACTGAAGCTCAAGCTATACTTGATCATTTATGGTTAGAATATTTCGACGCGATGTCGTAGAATTGGCCTCCTTTTTGAGTCACAAAGTACTATAAAGATCCTATGTATATAGTCTATAATTTTAACTACCTACAAACTGTAATGTTGGAAGTATAAAAATGGATATGAAAAAGGTTTTTGAAAACAATGAAAATTGGATCTCTGAAAAATTATCAGGAGATAAGAACTTTTTTAAAAAATTATCCAAAGGCCAAAACCCCGACCTTCTCTACATTGGCTGCTCAGACAGTAGAGTCACAGCAGAAGAGCTTATGGGAGTATCCCCTGGAGAGGCCTTTGTTCATAGAAATATTGCCAATATGGTTATCAGTATAGATTTAAATGTCATGTCTGTTCTCAACTATGCTGTCAATCAACTCAAAGTTAAGCACATTGTTGTCTGTGGCCACTACGGCTGTGGTGGGATTAAGGCAGCACTGGAAGCAACTGACATGGGTATTTTAAATCCATGGCTTAGAAATATTAGAGATGTTTACAGAATTCATAATAAAGAACTCTCCAAAATAAAAAATGAATGTGACAGAGAAAAGCGGCTAGTAGAGCTAAATGTTCAAGAGCAATGTATTAACTTGATAAAAACCGCAGCTGTCCAAAAGGCTTCAACAAAACGTGGCATTACTGTGCATGGCTGGGTATTCGACATGGAAACGGGAAAATTAATTGATTTAAAAATTAATTTTGAAAAGATTTTAAAAAATATCAAAGAAATTTATCAACTGAGTGTCGATACTGACTTAACACAGCTATAAGATTTTTTTCTACTCCAGATCAGACATCAATTTTAAATAATAAACTCTAGTGCCTTCCATAACTTTGATAATTTTTTCTGACAAACGAAATCCTGTTGAGCCTATATACTTCTGTGCCGATAGTATCTTGCCCAGGGCATTTTTAATTTTGGCCCTGGTATAAACCTTGGCCTTTTGTTGATCACTTACATTTAATTTTATTAAATGGCTTCCAAGATATTTTGGATACCACTTATCATCATCAACTTCAGTATACTTGGACTCCCTCCCAAACCAAGCGTGGGAGTCTAGGTCATAATCATAGGGAACAAAGTGAATCACACCTTTCACTAAAAATGCTTCGTTATTGTCCCTAATGGTCAAATCTCCACTAGCACGCAAAACCCTTGCAGGAATATAGAGGTCTACTAGAGTTTTAAATAGATCTAGCTCACTTCCAATAAGCTTTTTTACATAGCGAAATCTTCTTTGATGATAAACAGATTTTTTAATAAACCACTTAGGCTTATCTCGAAGTTTAGGCCAAATCTCCCAGTCCTCTATAGGCACCAGCTCATCTGCACCTATGATGTTTCCTCCCAACCTGGACGCTATATCCGAAACAGACTCCAGCAGTATTGCGTTTCCATAGCTCACTTTTTTTCCTTCTAAACTATGGTAATTAGCTGCCGCTAGCTTGACCTGGAAAGAATCCTCACCTAATAAAATTTGAGAAACACGATATCTATAAAATTCCATCAGCACGACTTCATTGGGAGACAGACCAATCCAAGGCTGAATTGTATCTGGATTCAAATTGCAATGAGTAACAATTTTAAGTTTTTTATTGATTCCCTTAAGTGGTCCAAAAGTTGGCGCCCCCAGTGAGAATTTAACCCTCAAAGGTTTCATTCCTTCACAGTAATCAATTCTCGAATTCCCGCGTGGCCTAATCACTGCAGGGTACTGAGTGCTTCCTATTTTTAAAAATCCATTCGACGAGAAAGGAGATCTTTTCTGGAATCTCGATCCAATGGAACCTATCAAATCAAAATCGGCACTTATATCTACAGACACAGGGGTATCAGGGTCACTAAATATAGCGCTCGCCCCTGAGCCAAGGGCCACTGGTATTAAGATCATCGAAAAAAAGAAAATTTTGATAAGCTTCACCTTTCTTACCTTGAGAATTGTTTAATTAAAGCTCTTTACTATAGAGAAGAAATGCAGAAATGGAACAACCCGCAAATTAATGTAATTGTTACACACGAACTAGGGGCCAAACATAAAAACCATTGATTCATCTCAGTGTTACGTACACGTGAAACAATAAACGCATACTTCATTGCGTCGCATCATTCCTTATGCTATAGCCAGATTAGGAATTGGATACAAAGAATAATAAACTGGAGGTCTTGATGAGATTACTAATCTTAATTGCACTAATATCTGCAAGTTTTGCACAAGCTGCGGATTACTCACCTGAAATTAAAGCTGAGCTAGAAAGACAGCAAAAGCTACGGGCATTTAGGAGCTGTGCCTATGGAGGCACTGTTGAAGAAGGTGTTGGCATTGCTGCTGCTGTATCGGCTGTGGGAATGGCAGCTTCATTTAGTACTTTTGGAGTTTTTGGGTTTGAAGATTCTCCGGGCCTCATTGATATGGGTTTTACTGAAAGAAGAAATACTCTAATTGGATACGGAATCACTCTAGGCGTTTTGGGAAGTGTTTCTGGCACTGCATTCGCCGTTAATGCCCTTAGATCAAACTTGGCGGGACCTGTACTGAAGGAATTGGCTCACTCAATAGAGCCTATCAATGTAGTCGATAGTGAGCTTGCTGAAAATAAGCTCCAAGCGATAGATGACTATTATAGAGTTCTTAATAGAGAAGCAAGAATGGATGTTCTCAGGCAAATTGATTTTAAAAGTTACCAAGATTTAAAAGGTAAAAAAAGATATCAAAAAAGAATGGAAAAGAAGGCCTTGAGATTGTCTCGATTTAAGGCAACAAATAAACTCATTTCCCTTTTAAAAGAAAAGGAAGGTATTAGCTATACAGTTGATGAACTCAAAGATCTTTTCTTTAAAAATGCTCTCACTCTTTGTGACGGTACTCTTAAAGATAGAGAAGTAAAAACTCGTACTAATGCCGAAGCCAAATACTTAGTTTGCAATGATGTAAAAGAGTGCGAGCTACTTCCCTTTCACAGTATTTATGGAGCCCGTTTCCTTCCAACGAACAAACAACTGGTTCAATATTTAGTAGATCAAAAATAAAGTAAAATACAATGTACGGCGATCAGGATCGCCGTACATTGCTTCTAACCTGCCCAAATTACAGCATTTCCCAATATTTCCAAAAAAGATTGCAATCAAATTGGCCACTAAAAGGTCTTAAGAGTAAATAAGTCTTTTCTGGAGGTATCAATGAAGACAACTATAGTAGTAATGACATTAATTTTATCCACAGGGGCCTTTGCTCTAACGCCCACAACTAAAACAGCAGTCCAAAGTACAATGAAAACCTACGTCAACTCTCTTGTGAAGCAAAATGGCTTTATGCCAGTACTATTTGAGGGAAAGGTTCTCAAACTTAAATTGAAAAAAACGGATAAATACCCAGATGGCTTTCATGCCGGAGTCAAAGACAATGCTAGCTTGTATACAAGTTGTGCTGACTTCCAAGATGCTAGTGGGAAAAAGTATGACATTGATTTTCTTGTAAGCAAAACAGGAAGTTCTTTCAGTGTTGTTCAACCTATTGTTCACTCGATAAATGGTGAAAAAAACCAGTACGATTTGGCCCATTGAGTTTTAATAGACAAGACCTCGATTCATTTTATAGATATGCTTTGAGTTTAACGCGCAAAGAAGAGTGGGCCTATGACCTTGTCTCTCATGGAGTGGAGAAGGTCTTAAGCCGCCCTTTTGTTTTAAATAAAAAGGCCTATGCCAAAAGATGTATTCGAAACAAATTTTTTGATGAATACCAAAGAAAAGAAGAAGCTGTCGCATTTATAGACGAAGAAGTTTCACTAGATGATCTAGAGAAGACGGCCATTAATAAAGACCTCATTCAAAAAGTACTGAAAGTTTTAAACCCAGAAGAAAGAGAGCTTCTCTACCTTTGGGCAATGGAAGACTATAGCTTAAGTGAGATTGCGAGTCTTACTAAAACTCCAAGGGGAACGCTGAGTTCAAGACTAGCGCGCTTAAAAAAGAAATTAAAAAGCACAAACTGGGAGGAAACTCATGAGTAGTTTTAAAAACCAAATAAAAAACTATTACCAGTCAAAAGAACTCTCTGCCTCTCAACTTGAAAGACTTCAAGGGAAAAGCTCGATGTCACTTTTATGGAGTGCAGGTGCAGGGCTCGCAATTAGCTGTTTTGCACTTTTAATATTTTTTTCGACTGCAAAAATAGAAAACCAAATAGTAGATGAAATTGTTTACAACCATGGAAAAAACCTATCTGTAGAGATAAGCTCAAGTGATTTAATCAAAATTGGGAAAGCTCTACCCAAACTAGATTTTACATTGGCCCAAAGCTCTCGACTTCCCCCAGGTAAATGGAAGGTTTTGGGAGCAAGGTATTGTAGTATCCAGGGTAAGATTGCCGCCCAGTTAAAGCTTGAGAATATCTCAAATGGACATGTCTACACTCTTTATCAAACACATTTAACCAAAGAGATGAAAGGCATTGATCACAAAGACCAAGTAAGTGGGGCCAGTGTACAATTATGGACAGAGAAAGGACTACTGATGGGACTAGTGGGACCTTGAGTTTAAAGAGTTCTTACTTCTCGAATATAGCCTGAAAAGCAGAGGCAAGTGAAAAGCAAACACCTTTTGGTGGTGAAGACTCTGTAAAATTGCACACCTGATCATATATTGAGAGGTTAATATTTAAAAAGGACAAATTTTGGAAGATGATAGATTGGTCAATTTATTTCATGTAAATTGTTTCCCACTGGTCCAATTAGTTTCTCACCCTTTTTTAGTGCACGAAAGCTAATAAGTGTCGCCTGTGACCCTGCACATTTTACCTTTTTGGAAATTTTGAAGGAGAGGTAATAGCTTTTAATACCCACGGTATGTAATTTCTCCGACAAAGGACCGGTAAGTTTTATCATACACCTCAGGCGGCTTTTAGAATTAAAAACCACTTTGGGACCTGATTCCGAAACTATCACCTTTGCCACCACAGAATATATATTTTGCTCTAGCCAAATCGAAGACATGACGTGTGTGGATAATAATATTAAAAAAATCAATTTCACCATCTACTCCCACAAATATCGGGGGCCTTGTCTGTTTTAAAATTAAAACTTAAACAGCAATAGGAGCTAATATACTCCTCAATTTTATCCTTAGGGGCCTTAAGTAGGAAAATCATATGATCATTTAATAATTCCACTCCATATTCTTCTCCCATAGTTCTTTCAAAAAAATCACGATCTTCAAGCTTTGCCTCTTCATCTAACATTACTTGTTCTGACTCAAGACAGTTGTACATTCCTTCTAGCAAAATTTTATCATCAGAGTTGTACTCTGAACACTCATCAACAATGGAAAGGATATTACTTTTAAATTCATCAATAATTTTTGAACTTGAATCATCTTTTAATAATTGAGTAAATATACTTGTAGCTTGCTGAGCTGGATTTTCCAAACTCTTAAAAAATGGGCAATAATTATTAGGTATTCCCTCACTGGTAAGCCAGTTTCTTACAATCGAATCAAGAGATGTATTTGGCCTATTAAGAGGATCTTGAACCATTGAGCAAGTATGGGCCCTAAGTTGATCTCCATACTTTTCCAAATTCTTTCCATAAACAAGATCATATGTTCTTGGAAACAATACATCATTTCCATAGCTATAAGTATCTCGGTCTGACATAGCTACAGAGCAAATGCTAGATCCAGCCTCAGATGCTTTAGATAAATCCACAAACCCTCCACCAAAGCACACTTGGTTAGCTAAGTGAATAGTAAGCCCCTCAGGAGCAGCATCTAAAAGAGCTTCCAGCTCAGAGCGGTACAAGTCGTCAACATCGTCCCCCATACCAATGAGGAAGTCCTCATGACCCTGAATGTCTGTTTTTAGACCATGATCATCTAAATTAATATATAAGTGATCACCTGATTTGGCCTTTTCATAAATTTCTTTAAGGGACTGTTCAAAATTTACACTTGAGCTACTACCATCGACTTCATTTTGACCATCACCATTAAAATCAAGAAAATCTTTTTCGCTTGATGAACAAATTATCTCATCATCATAAGCCCCTTCAAAAAACATGAAAAGCTCATTGGCCACCCCACAGTCTGTAGGATTTCTTAAAAACTTCGCCTTTAGATCAATCATCTTTTTAGAAATTTCTTCTTTAGTTCTGGAAAAACAATATGGCCCACTTGTTGGACCCAGTTGAACGGCGATATTTTCTGAATTAGTAAAACTAGACGTAGCCTGATATTGACTTTGGATACCGGTATAAAAGGCTTCCAATGTACTTACTCCACTGCCTCCCCCACTCGAAAGTATGTAATAGTTTTCTGAATAGCAAACACCACTAAAAAGTAATATTATTAAAGAAATAGTAATTTTTCTCAACCTACAAACCTCGACGTCCCCTCCATTTCGGAGTTTAGACACCCAAAATCAAATAAAATAAGCTTGTTGTGGTGGAAATATTGATGGTTTATTAGAAAGCTTGAGTAAAAAACACGGTGTAGGTTTTTGCAGACCTTTCCCTAATTATAGGGAGAAGTCTGCGGACCCGTTTTCTCTGACCACAAATGCTGCTTGTCTCTCAAATAGCAACAAATAGGCCCTATCTCATAAGGTGGTATAGCTTGGTTATGCTTACCCCTTCCCCAACTTCAGTGATCAATCTGAGATATTTATGCCACAATTCAGGGTATTTATCCCTTCAATTTTCTATACTTACATACAAATTAATAGAAAACTCAGAATATGTGGCCAAGCATTTAAAATCACAATATCTAGTAGTATCTATAATCAAGCAATTCTAGACTTTGATTACCACCTCTTCTAGTGGGAAACGAACTTTTTTGAGCTCAGAGTATTTATCTTCGCTACTTCTATGGCCTATGGCACAAACAACTGTGGCATCGAGTCCACGACTTGGTAATGATAAAATTTGGTTGTATTGTTCGCGGTCAAAGCCCTCCATGGGACAGCTATCGACTCCCATCATGGCGGTCACGGATAGTAAATTGCCAAGAGCTATATAGGCCTGTTTTCTCATCCACTCCAGTTGTTGCCCTGGATTCATTCTTCCAATAAACCCCTCGATTAATTCTTTATATCCGGCCAGTGAGCTCACTTCAACTGCTCTTTGCTCAGCTGATGTGTTGATAAAATGATCTAAATGCTCTGGAGAAAATTGCTCTGGCGTACACAAAATAAGAAGATGAGATGCATCTACAATTTGAGACTGATTCCAGCTGGCCGGTCGCAATCTTTTCCGAATTACTGGGTCCTCAACTATTAGAAGTTTCCACGGTGAAAGTCCAAAAGAAGAGGGAGTTAGTCTGGTGGCCTCAAAAATTGTTCCTAATTGTTCATTATTTAATTTTTTAGAAGGGTCAAACATCTTCGTTGCATATCTCCATCTAAGTTGTTCGGTAATTTTGCTATTCATTAATAATCCTTTTTTTAACTTGCCCTTAATCAATTCGAGCAATATAAACACTAAGCGATTTATAAACAAGTACGCACAATTAAGTACAATAGTTACCAAAAGGATACTGTGTGAAAAACCTACCTCTGGACCTAGAATGCCCTGTACAATATGCCCTCAATGTATTTGGAGGAAAATGGAAGGTACTGATTATACATCAATTGCAAGACCAAACACTGCGGTTCTCCGAGTTAAAAAGGGCCATATCAGGCGTTACTCAAAAAATGCTGACTTCTCAATTAAGAGAGCTTGAAAATGACGAACTGGTAAAAAGGGTTGTCTACCCACAGGTCCCGCCCAAAGTTGAGTACTCTTTAACTCCCTTTGGAAAAACTCTAATACCTGTAATGGATTGCCTATGTCAGTGGGGTGAAACGTACAAAAATCACAAATTACAAACGGCCCGAGCTGAAGTCACAATATAGCGACCGAACTCTTATGATGAAAGTTTTTCTTCACGGATTACATGGAAAATTGTCTTTTTTCCGCGCTGGGATTTACTAATGAGCCCACAGTCTTGCCACTCTTTGAGAAGTGAATAGGCACTACTTTTTTTGATATCGTAGAAGCTCATAAGCTCATCGATGCCAAAGCTACTCATTGTTTCTAAAAATAACGGCGTTGAAATTTGAGGGTCCCAATTACTATAAATTCGTTGTGCATCTTCAGGCTTAAGACAGAGCCATTCTCCTTCTTGAATAAGTTTAATGCCAAATCTAGTATTTACTCTTGCAATTAATTTTTTCAGCCTATCTTTATGGAAGAAATGACCAAATAAATCATCACTCCACAAAAGCTCAAAGAGCCTAATCTTAGTAATGCCAATGATGCCTGTTCTTTTGAGGTACCCCAAGAGCTCAATTTCCTTGGTTAGTATAGGGGACGTCTGCCCCATGAAGACAAATTCACTGCGGCCAAAGAAAATCGAGATATTCGCCTCACTGGCCACACCTATTTCAAACTTAGATTTAGAATTTTTCAAAAGATATATGTAATCATCTATTCCGGGGTAACACTCCATAGATTCTTGAACTTCGGGGTCAATTGTAGTGACCTCCATTAAAAAATCCAGCATAAAGAAAAATCCCTCTGCTTTAAAGTAGTTTCTTTTTATTTCACTAAATTCGGCTTCCAGGTAGTGCTTTAATTCAGTTTCATGACCATCATCTTTAATGCCCAATTTCCCCTTGGCATACAACTTGAAACCTAAAAACAAGCTCTTTGCCGATATCTTCTCACTCCTTGCAATTTTCATCTCAGCCACTTCATCAAGTAAATCTAGACCAGCACGGTAATTACCTTTGAAAATCTCATTGAGGCTCCGAAAAAAGCAAGCAAAACACTGAGCAATTTCATCATCAAAACTAAGCAAGGTATCAATTAAATCATCGGCCCTCTCAAATTGTTTTGAGTAAATATGTGAAAGAATAAAATTTTGAAAACAAATTCTTCTTTTTAGATAGGAGTCATAAGAAAGATCACCAAGTGCTTTGTAGAAAAAGCCGATGGCCTTGTCAAAATACCCATTTAAAAAGTAAATCCCACCCAATAAGTGAAATTCAGTAGGACGAAAGACATGAGCATTTTCTACTAATTTAATTGCAGATTTTCCGGCTCCTCTAAAGTTTAATAAAACCGCCGCATAAAAGGCCCGTTGCCCAAGACTGTAGCGAGTATCTATTTCTCCAGGAGGAAATTTGTGCACATCCAAGGTTTTAAGCCCCTGCCTAATATCTCCATTAAGTTTATGCCATATAAATACACGCTCAATGTCTTCAAAAGAATCTGTGAAATGGTGACGCATATAATATTTGATGAGCTTACTAGAATCCCCTAAGGCCTCAATAGTGGTCTTAATCTCAGCAATAAGTTGTGTTTTATCTTTTATAGAGCTCACGGTTGTACTATCGGATTAAACAAACCGAAACCAAAGTTAAATAAATCAAATTTAGATTGAGCTCAACTGCAGAGCATAATTCACAAAATTTGACCAAAAACTTCACCAAATCTTGATTTTTTGTCAAAAACAAGCTCTTAACTAACCTCCACGTTTAAGTTCTCGAAAAAATGTATATAAACTTATAGCTTAAAAAAAATCAGTTTATGGGCAGGAGATATCTATGAAAACATTCATTCTGATAATGGTTTCTTTCATTTTCAAGGCTCAGCAGACAAGAATGTAAAACTAACTCACTTTGCACAACTTGCAAGTGAGTTAGAAGAAAACCATATTTCACATGAAATGATTACCTATAGTGGTGCACCTCACGCCTTTACTGTTTTTGGTTCAAAACGCCATAGAAAAGATGCAGGCGAAAAATAGTGGAAAAGATTTACTAGTTTTTTAACTGAAACTACAAAAAAAAAAACTTCCTGCTGCCACAAAATATGTACCCTGCCCCGTTTTGGCCACATTGCCACCGGTTCTACCAACTTTTCTGACATATACTTAATTCACCGTCCCGTACTAGCTTTCGGGACGGTATTAAGGCCCTAACTCTTGCGCCTACTACCTTGGCCTTTTAAGCTAATTAAGAGAATACCCATCATGGAGGAAGGGCAAATGAAGTTTGTAGAACTAACAAGTGAAAAAGAAATCAACACCTATAGAGAGATGACTTCTGTTCAAGTTGATGTACTTTTTCCGATTGAATATTTAAAAAGAAGCAGAGTAGTTGTCTGGATGGACCATGAAGGAGTCATCAAAGGAGGATTTGTCATTGTCACAAAACCACCTTTTAGAGTTTTAGAATCAATCCCTCAAAGAGTCAGAAACCACTTAGATGTTGAGCCCTTTGAATGCGTTGAAGTGACAGGGCTGTGGCTTCATCATTCACTCGAAAATAAAAGAGACTCCGCTAGGTTTTGGTTAAAACTTTATAGGGAAGTTTGGAGTATGAAAAAAGAAAATATTATTTATGCCTATGATATAAAAAAGAAAAAGCTCAAAAATATTTATCAAAAAGGAAAACCAGAAGTTTTGTACAAAGGCATCACTATTAGACTTCAGGGCATGAAAACTAGTGAGGTAGAATCAGTTGAGATGGTAAGAAGAAAAAATGTACTGCTCACTCCCCTATTTACTCCCTCTTTTTTAATTTCAAGACTCTTTGGAAAAAGAAGAATGTCCCATTTAGATATAGTTCCCTCAAATTTTCAGGAGAGGAAATGAAACTCGCTGACCTGCTTTCTAAGTATCCTAATATTGAATTGATGGACAACAAAAGAGGGCCAGAATTGGCGACTTTTTTATCAAGTGCCAAAATAAAAGTTGGGGAAATGGAGTTAAAATACCAATTTGATATGGACCCCAGCATATTTGGGCGAGCGCAAGGAGTAGGCAGTATTCGTTTCATCATGACCAATAATGATCGAAGTATTCAAGGATATGCCGTATTCACATTCAAGACTTGCATGATAAAAGGGGCACTCAAGCAGGCCATTTATATAAGCGATTTACGGGCCGGCCGAAAATTGAGCCTAAGCGCCAGAAGACAGTGGAAATCATCCTTTGAAGATATCATGAAAAATCACCGTGAAATTGATGAGCTCAAAAGAGCTGCATATATTTTTGGTGCCATTTTCGATAAAAACCGTAGCGCTCGAAATTTCATGGAAAAATACAAGCGTATTCAATTCGATCCTCTATATCAGTATCACGCAATCAGTTTAATTGGACGAAACTTTCTAAAAAAGTTCCCACCAATAAAAGCAAGTACTTTTCGGTATCAAAGATTGACTGGTAATGGTGAAACAAAACTCATAGAATTCTACCACCTACAAAATTCAAAAAAATACTGGGGAGAATTTTACAATGGACTTGGTACTAATGATGAATGGGAAAGAAGAAAAAAAACGTGGCCCGGATATCAAATCAAAGATTTTATATGTATTTTTAATTCTGCTGGAAAAATCGTTGGAGGAGTACTTCCTTGGTCCCCTTCTTCTATGAGAAAAATTGTCATTGATAAAGTTACAGATAAACAGCGATTGTTTAACTTTGGGCTCAAGTGCGTTGGCAAAAATTCGTTTAACGAGGGACAGGAAATGAAGATCCTCTATCTCACCCATCTTGAAATTGATAGAACTCTTAGTATCAAAGAACAAAGAGAAGTCTTCTCATTAATTCTATCTAAGGTATATCGTTTAAAAATTCCACGCCTGTACCATATTGTCAGCTTTTGTCTTTCACAAAGTGACCCTCTTCTAAGAGTTCTTAAAGGAGATATTGTAGAATATATTCCTTCAACAATTTATCAGCTAAACTGGAAAGAAAACAACTACTCGGTACTGCCCACAATGAAAGAAATGAGTTTTGAGCCCGCTATCTCCTAGGACTCCCTTCAGGTTGCATTTTTTAGAGCTAGCCACGCCACATAACTATCAGGGTTACCGGGGTCATCTATCACAGATTTTTCTACAACCTCAAAACCATGGTCAGCAAATTCTTGTTCGAGATCTCTCACTTTTTTTATTCTTCGATGGGAAAAAACTTTTCTGCCATCGATCTCTGTCCAATCCATGTCCCAGTCTTCATTTCCAGTGCTCCAAAGAATGTCTTCTTTCAAAAGGATATGGGGTGCTGTTAAGAAATTAGACATATCGTCAGAGTGCACCATGGTATGGATAAATAACTTTCCATGGTCATTAATTATGTTTTTAGCGAGATCAAAAAACTTTTTTCTATCCTCATCTGTTACGAGACAATGAAGAAATGAACTATCTGTAATTAAATCAAATTTTTCACTACATTCTAAAGATAGAATATCACCACAAAAAAAATCTGTATCGAGTTTAAAGTAAGCAGCATTTTCTAAGGCCTTCGATATGGCCGTTTCAGAAATATCATGGCCTCTTGCTTTGAAACCATACTTTGAAAGATAAAGCGCACAAGTCCCCATTCCCGTTCCAAGGTCAATTGCCGATTTCTCTGTGGGATCTTTAAAGTAATGACTTAATCTTTTTTCAAGGCTTACTATGATCTCGTGGTCAAAGATTTTATCTCTATCAGTCTCACCATCCCAAGCAACTGCCCCATTTTGGGCCAGGACCTTGTAAGCCTCTTTGTGTATTTCATAGTATTTCATGACCTTGACCTCATTGGTGTGAGTAGTTCACTTACAGTTTACAAGGGATGGATCTTCGAGTCACGTGAGGATATTGTGTTACTCAGTGCCATCAAGGGAAGCAGGAGCTTCACATTCGTAGTAACTAATCCTAGAAACTACATCTTCTTCAATGGACAGCCAGCGTTTTTCAGCACTAATAACTCCACGTTTTTCGTCAATAGTCAGTGTCCGTTTTTCAATCGGAAACATAAGCAGGCTGAGAATGGCATAACCAGGATGGTAAAAATGTCGCTGCATCTCCATTACTCCCTGTTCATTCAAAGACCATTTTTTTTTCTTCCGAATCCTAAATTGAGTCACAACTCTAGCGCCATTGCCAAATCCCCCATAGGATCTTTGAATGAATATTTTCTTGCCATTATCAATGATTTTGACCCGTTTATCAGTAAATTCCCAACTGATAATATCCCCTGTCACTGGATCATGGTGATTGACACGAATTGCACATTCGTAGAGAACTCTTCCTTCTTTGAAAAATTTAGCTGCTAAACATGGCTGAAGCGCCGTTAAAAAGATGCAGAAAATCAACAGATTGTTCATTCGAACCTCCAATAATTTTCCCAAGCACATTATATATACTACAAAATGCCTTCCAAGCTTCTCAAATTGAAAAAAATACTTACAAAAAGGCACGAATACTAAAAAATATTCGTGCCTTGGTATAATAAAATTTTGAATTTATTAGTAGCGATTGCCTCTGCTATTACTGTCAAAATCACGACGATTTCCACCACCGGTTCTTGGCTCCATTGGCTTGGCAATATTAACTTTCATTGCTCTGCCTTCACAGTCCTGACCATCAAATTTATCAATCGCCCCCTGGGCCTCATCATCACTGGCCATTTCTACAAACCCAAAGCCCTTGCTTCGGCCTGAATCTCTGTCAGTAATAAGCTTAGCTGAGTCAACAGTTCCACATTGTGAAAATTTATCATGTAATGTTTGTTCAGTTGCTGAAAAGGGAAGGTTTCCCACATACAATTTCTTAGACATTTGGATTTCTCTCTCTTTTTAATTGTTCCTATTGTTCTTTTATTAACACACGATATTAAGTAGTGGAAAGTAAAGAATAATTAAGCCATGACCAGGCAAGTCTTTTGATTTCTATTTCAAAGCATCAAATACTATGCTATTTCGAATGCTCTAAACTTCGCACAAGGGCCTTGATGCGGAAAAGGTTGACCGCACAAGTGACTCAAATCAATGAATTAATAAGAAAAAGTGACTTCTTTATCCCAGCTATTGACCAAGATGACCGACAGCACGCAACTCACGTTGATAAAGTCCTTGGGTTTAATATTGCCAAGATTGAACAAAAGCTGCTGGGCAAATATCGTGCTTTTTTTAAAAAATCAGATAATGCAAATAGAAAAAATCACTACCAGGGGACCCAAACGTGGATTGGTCTTCACCCTCAAGTGCTGCTCACTCCTTACGCTGAGATATCTCACTTCCTATCACTTTTTAAAAAATATGACCCAAAGACTATTGTCGATCTAGGTGCTGGATACGGCAGGGTTGGAATAGTCATGAATGCGCTCTTACCCAAGGCCTCTTTTATTGGTTATGAGATCCTTGATGTCAGAGTCAAAGAAGCACAAAGAGTTTTTGAAAAATACGGTCTTGAAAATTGTGAAATGAGATCTCAAAATATATTAGATAAATCATTTGAAATGCCAAAGGCCGATGTTTATTTTATTTATGACTTTAGCGATCCCCTTGATCTTAGAATTATTTTAAAGAGACTATCTGAAAAACTATCAACCCAGCGTTTTTTTATTGTGGCCCGTGGTGATGGTATTCGCTCATTGATACAGCTCAAATTTCCAGAGTTTTGGGCCGTTCATGGTGCTATCCACAAAAAACAGTGGAGTATTTATTCATCATATTGTGACCTAGATTAATCCCTTACAAAAACCATACTTTTACTAGTAGAGCATTAATCCTATCCCTACGATAGAAAGAGAAATCCCAATCCAGTAATTTTTTTTAAGTTGTTTTGAAATTTTTCGGGCCCCAATTGTGCAGTAATCTCCCTTCTTATATTGTGATATTTTCGCATAGAGCATTAATAGAAAACCAAATACCCAAATAGAATAAGCAAAAATTTTTGGATCATCTTGATTGATGTAAAGAATTGCTCTTTCATGAAGAAGTGTATACCCAATGCCAATGGCCGAAATGGTCAATAGTCCGTCGATCAGAAATTCTTTGACACAAACTCTATTATTCAAATTGCCTCCTTTGTTAGATGTATACTGGTTATGGATTAGTTGAGGTTCCCATAAACTACCGGAGATAAGTCAGCCCAGTGTCAATTTAAAGTAATTTTTTAGGCCTAGATTTGATAGATGTGCTTTGGTTAAATCTATAATAAAATGAATTATGCGAAAATTATGGCTCTCCTCATTTTTGATTGTAAGTCTTGTGCCTTGTGGATCTCTTTATTCTCGTGTCTCACCAATTGATCAAGCACATACCGATTTTTCAAGATCAATCCTTACTCTCTCCAATTGGCTTGATTCATTTTTTGGGGATGTAAAATCTCTTGAGGATAAAAATGGAACCAATCTCAGGATCTATACACTCTCACTAAAAAAAGAGAGAGAAGAGTTAAATAATGAAATCAACTTCAAGTTTCAAATCAATTTACCCAATCTTAAAAAACGCTTAAATTTTACCCTTGAGAAATCTTCCGCTAAAAGTAAGGAAGAGTTCACGGCAACTAAAGAGACCAATGCAGATCCAGCTGCTACTCAAAATAGTGATGTCAAAGCTGGTCTTTCTTATTTTCTATTTGATAAAGACGAATATAATATAAAATTATCTAGTGGTATCCGCTTAAGATGGCCTCCTTACCCATACGCCAATCTACGCTTTAGTCACAACGTCCCTATTGGTAAGCTAAAAATCTCTCATATCGCTAATTCATTTTGGGAGCTTAACAATTGCAATTCAAAGAAATACCGAGTTTGCTACGGGGAAATTCTCACCCAAGATTTTGACTATGCTTTTAGCCGAAAGGCCGTTGTTAGATGGACTAACAATGCCATTTGGAATTTTAAAATGAACTCATTTTCTCTCGAGATAGGTCCCTCGTTTTAC
>Ga0257117_1001089_pt1 | contig 17123 bp, 15 predicted proteins | sample SI112_135mmetaG_FD_190157 | JGI IMG/M metagenome (GOLD analysis project Ga0257117, IMG submission 190157) | Marine microbial communities from Saanich Inlet, British Columbia, Canada - SI112_135m | ecosystem: Environmental > Aquatic > Marine > Inlet | place: Canada: British Columbia | collected... | reverse complement strand
ATTTGAACTCTGTGTTTGTAGCGCGCGGATGGTATGGAAAGTTATTTAAAGAAATATCATTAGATGTAACTGCCATAGAAAAAGAAAAAAACCTAATTATGCGTAATGATATTTTTAAGTATGAAGACTTTGATAATATCGAAATAGATATGTTACTAGATAAAATGAATTTAAATAAAAATGAAAAAATTCGTTATAAGGAGTCAATTGTTTCTTATCTTATTGATTTATATCCAAAAAACTCATTAGAAATGTTTTTAGATAATATCGATACTGCTAAAAAAAATATGAATATTTTTGATTTTGATTGTATTTTGACTGGATCCTCTACAGGTTTTGAATCTTTGTATTTCTTATGTTTAGCAAGAGAGCGAAATATAAAAATATTTAGGCTTCAGCATGGAGGTTACTCTGGGTATCGTAAGCTCAGTTATTATCGTGATTATTTATGGAACTGGGAGTATGCTTTGTGTGACGAGTATTTAACATGGGGATGGTCTAATGATTATGTTGAGATGTTTGTCCCATTTGTAAGTCCATGGTTAAGTGGACGCAAACTTTTTTGGAATAAGAACTTGAGTATAGTGTCTAAAAAATATGATTTTGATATTGTGATAGCTCCAACTAGATTGCAAAAATATACATCAGTTGGTAATGTAAATACAGTTGATGATATTTTTCAAAGGTCTAATGATTTAGTTAATATAGTATTGAATCTATCTGTTAAAAATATTCGTATATTATATAAATCTCCGAGTATTTCTAGTTCAAGAAGTTATAGTAATTCAATAGAGAAGATGAAAAAAATAGGTGGGAATAATTTTTTTATAATGAGTAATATTGATAAAGGCCTTACCTTGGAGCTGCTAGAGTCTGCACCAATTATTCTTTGGGATGTTGTTGGAACTGGTTTTTTAGAATGTATGGCTAGCGATATACCAACTGTAGTTTATATAAATAATTACTCATTATATGAAGACTACATGGTTGCTATGTTAAAAAAATTAGAAAAGGTTGGTATTGTTCATAGGGACACAAAATCTATATCATTTATAGTTAATCAGTATAAAAATAACATGGGTGATTGGTTTAGTGATATAGAACGTAAAAAATGTATAAAAGAATTCACTAATTTATTTTGCAATACTAGTGATTGTTGGGATGATGAATTAATTGCCAAAATTAATCTTTTGGGGTCTCATAATGATCATAAGTTAAACCTATGAAAAATATTTTTAATAAGATAACTAATTGGACAAATAGGATTGAAATTGTAAATATTTCTATATCAACTGTAGTGTTGTTGTTATTATTGACTTTTATTGGAGTTGTTACAGAGCTAGTAGGGTTGAGTTTATTTCTTCCAATTTTTCAATACTTGCGTTTAGATGGTGATATTAGTGCTCTGGCTAATGAATCAAAATTGTGGGAGCATGTTATTAATGGTGCGCAATATTTTGAGCTGGAGATATCTCTAGTATTGCTATTAACATCATCGTTTTTAATGTTTTCAATAAAACAAATTGTTGGGTATATTAAAACTTTATATGAAAAATCAATAGATTTAAAGACAATAAAATTTTTACGTGACAATTTATTTTCTAGATATTTGTATGCAGATATAAATTATCAAGAAAAGAACACTGTTGGTGATTTTATAAATACTTTAGTTGTTGAGACAAATAGATCTGCCAAAGGGATAATGATGCCTATAAGTTTATTGGGTCATATAATTATTTTATTAGGTTATATTTTTATCCTTTTTCTATTATCATGGGAAATGACAGCTATAGCTATAACCTTATCTCTAATTACTGTTAGAGTAGTAAGCCGATGGTTTCATCAAAGTAAAACAGTTGGCAGGAGTATAACTAAATACAATACCAAGCTAACATCTTTTATCGCTCCAAGGATAGAGAGCTCAAAACTTATCCGCCTATCTAATATGGAGTATTACGAAATTATAGATTTTAAAAAATTAACACAAAATCAACTTAATTATTTTTATGAATCGGCTGTTTTGATGGCCAAGAATAAATCTGTTATTGAGCCTATTATTATAGGATTAAGTTTATTTTTTATATATTTATCCTATACATTCTTTAATATGTCGATAGAAATGATTGGGCTGTATTTAATTGTTATATTTCGTTTGATGCCATTATTGAAAACATCTATTGGATTGTACCAAGGGCTACAGAGTGTTGAAGGGTCTATAGAAAATGTTTTAAGTAAATATCATGAATTAGATGAATTTAAAGAGATAGATGGCGGTGAAAATGAAATAATTAATATTTTTAATGGAATTGAAATAAGTGATGTTGGTTTTAAATATGAAGGCGCGAATAGGAGTGTACTTTCATCTATTAATATTTCTATAAAACCTAATCAGTTGTTGGCAATTGTTGGTCCTTCTGGAAGTGGCAAATCAACATTGACTGATTTGATTTCTGGATTGAGAAAGCCAAACTCAGGAATTATTGAATTTGATAACACCTCAATAGAGGATTGTAAATTAAGTAGTTTGAGAGATGTTATTTCATATTTGCCCCAAAGTCCACAAATATTTAATGGATCTATCAAGGATCATATTTCTTATGGCAGAAAAAATGTGACAATGAGCGAGATTTATGATGCTGCAGTGTTATCTGGAGCTGATGATTTTATTAAAAACCTCAAAGGTGGTTATGATGCTTTTATTGTAGACGGCGCTTTAAATTTGTCAGGTGGACAAAGACAAAGGTTAGATTTGGCTAGAGCAATAATTGGAGAGTCTAAGGTTTTAATATTGGATGAGCCTTCAAGTAGTCTTGACTCTGAGTCAGAGGTTAAGTTTAGGAATGCTTTAAATCGCATTAGACTAAATAAAAACCTCATACTTATCATGATAACACACCAACTGAAGAATGCGCATATTGCAGATCATATTGTTGTTCTTAACAATGGCAAGATAGAAAGCCAAGGTACTCACTCTGAGCTTATTAATGATAATAACTGGTATCGTGATGCATTTGAGAATCATACAATATATTAACTTGACTATAATGATGTACATATAGATGTACATATACTTGTATCACATTAATTATAAGAAAAAGTTTTGTATATATTATTGAATAATAAGCATTTAAATGATAAAAAATAAAACCGTATTAGTTACTGGCGCTGATGGCTTTATAGGGTCTAGTTTGGTCGAAATGTTGTCGATAGAGAATTGTAAAATTAAAGCTCTTTCTCAATACAACTCCTTTAATAATTGGGGGTGGATTGAAGATATTGAGTGCAAGGATAAAGTTGAAGTATTAACTGGTGATATTAGGGATCCGCATTATTGTAAATTTATTACTAAAGATGTAGATATTATTTTTCATCTTGCGGCTTTGATAGCCATACCTTATTCTTATGTTGCGCCAGATAGTTATGTTGATACGAATATAAAAGGCACACTGAATATTTGCCAAGCAGCAAAAGAAAATGGAAATATACGTGTAATCCATACTTCAACAAGTGAAGTGTATGGTACAGCACAATATGTTCCGATTGACGAGAAACACCCAATGCAACCTCAATCTCCATATAGTGCAACAAAAATTGCAGCTGATGCAATGGCTATGAGTTTTTATAATGCTTTCAATCTCCCTGTAACTATTGCAAGGCCATTCAACACATATGGTCCTAGACAATCTGCCAGGGCCGTTATTCCTACAATAATTACACAGATTGCTAATGGAGAAAAAAAAATTAAATTAGGTGATACAACTCCAACGAGAGATTTTAACTATGTAGATGATACGTGTCGAGGATTTATTGATCTTGCAGAGTGTGACGAGTCAATAGGGCAAACGGTCAACATAGGATCTAATTCTGAAATTAGCGTAGGTGATACTCTAAATTTAATTAAAGAATTAATGAATAGTAATGTTGAGTTCATAGTTGATAATGAGCGTATGAGGCCAAGAAAATCTGAAGTATTTAGGCTTTGGTGCGACAATTCTAAGATAGAAAAATTAACTGGATTTAAGCCAGAAGTAGGCATTCGACAAGGGTTGCAAAAAACCATTGACTGGATTACTCAACCACACAATCTTAGAAATTATAAGTCAGAAATATACAATGTTTAACAATGTAATACATTTCATTAAAAATATGTATCCAGGTGGTAAGCCCATACCTTTGCACGAGCCAAGGTTTGTTGGCAATGAAAAAAAATATTTAAATGAATGTATTGATTCAACATTCGTTTCATCAGTTGGTAAGTTTGTAGATGAATTTGAAAAAAAAATTGCAAACTATACTGGTGCAAAATATGCCATTGCAACTAGTAATGGCACTTCTGCATTACATGCATCGTTACTACTGGCAAATGTAGGGCAGAGTGATGAGGTAATTACTCAGCCACTTACATTTGTGGCTACTTGTAATGCTATTAGTTATTGTGGCGCTAACCCTATTTTTATAGATGTTGATAAAGAAACTATGGGCTTATCCCCATCTGCATTAAAAGATTTTCTTGAGAATAATACGTCAATTATAAATCAACAGTGTATAAATAATAGCACAGGTAAAGTAGTTAAAGCTTGTGTACCTATGCACACCTTTGGCCATCCGTGCAGGATAGATGAGATTAAAGATATTTGTGATAAATACCATATATTCTTAATTGAGGATGCAGCCGAGAGTTTAGGTAGTATGTATAAAAATAAACATACTGGTACCTATGGACAAATAGGAGTAATAAGTTTTAATGGCAATAAAATAATAACTTCTGGTGGTGGTGGATGTATTATTACCAATGACAAGGAGCTTGCAAAAAAAGCTAAGCATTTAACTACAACAGCTAAAACACCACACAAGTGGAACTTTGACCACGACATGGTTGGCTATAATTATCGTATGCCAAACTTGAACGCTGCCTTATTGGTTGCACAACTAGAAAATTTAGATAGTTTTATAAATAGCAAGCATAAATTAGCGGGAATATATAAGGATTTCTTTAATGGGACTGATTATGTTTTTGTTAAAGAGCCAATAGATAGCAAGTCAAACTATTGGATAAATTCTATCATTCTTGAGGATAGGCAGCAACGAGATGAATTTTTAGATGAGACTAATTCACAAAATATTATGACTCGTCCAATTTGGAAATTAATGAACAAATTGCCAATGTATAATCATGCACAGTGTGGTGATTTAACAAATTCAGAGTGGCTGGAAGAACGAGTTGTTAATATACCTAGTAGTGTAAATATTATGAATGAAATCATCTTAATTGGTGGCGGAGGCCATTGTAAATCAGTAATTGATGTTATTGAGCAAGAAGATCGATTTAAAATTGCAGGAATAGTGGGTAAACCAGAACTATTAGGTTCTAATATTCTAGGGTATTCAGTTATTGGTAATGATGCTGATTTAGGCGATTTGTCAAAGAAATATCAATATGCTTTAATAACGGTTGGTCAGATCGGATCACCAATGCTTAGAATAAAACTATTTGATTTGGCTATCAAAGCAGGATTTATATTGCCTAATGTCATTTCTCCAAATGCTTATATATCCAAATATTCATCTATTGGGAGTGGCACTGTTGTAATGCACAATGCAATAGTTAATGCAAGTGCATCAATAGGAGATAATTGCATTATAAATTCGAAAGCACTGATTGAGCATGATTGCTCAATATCCAAACATTGCCATATTTCTACAAATGCAACCATTAATGGCGGAGTTGTAGTAAAAACTGGATGCTTTATTGGTAGTGGCGCAACAACTAAAGAATCAATTACAATAGAAGAAAATAGTTTTGTTAAGGCTGGAAGTTTAGTGATATGAGTGTATTTATTATTGCAGAGGCTGGCGTTAACCATAATGGATCAGCGCATCTTGCAAAGCAGTTAATTGATGTAGCGGTTGATTCAGGTGTGGATGCAGTAAAGTTTCAGACCTTTAAAACTGAGAATTTAGTGTCTAAAGATGCACAGAAGGCTGATTATCAAAAACATACTACTGATGAATCAGAATCTCAATTTGATATGATAAAAAAACTTGAGCTTGATGCTGATGTGCATAAAGAATTGATTGCTTATTGCCAAGAAAAGAATATCATGTTTCTTTCTACACCGTTTGATCATGACTCAATTGACATGTTAAATAATTTAGGGTTACAAATTTTTAAAATACCTAGTGGTGAAATTACCAATCTACCTTATTTGAGACATATTGGATCATTAGGTAAGCAGATTGTATTATCTACAGGAATGTCAAATCTTGGGGAAGTTGAAGATGCATTGAATATCTTGATTAATGCAGGTACATCTAAAGATAATATTACAGTATTACATGCAAATACAATGTACCCAACACCAATGGAAGATGTAAATCTGAATGCAATGCTCACAATACAAAAAGAGTTTGGTGTTGCTATTGGCTATAGCGACCATACTCTGGGTGTAGAAGTGGATATTGCTGCTGTTGCAATGGGTGCTGCATGTATAGAAAAACATTTTACGCTGGACAAAACAATGGAAGGGCCAGATCACAAAGCATCATTAGAGCCGGAAGAGTTAAAAAATATGGTGAACTCAATTAGAAATATTGAAAAAGCACTAGGCAGCAGTGAGAAGAAACCATCACCAAGTGAGAGTGTAAATATTAATATTGTTAGAAAATCTATAGTTGCTAACCAGGATATTAAAGAAGGTGATTTACTAACCGACAAAAACATTACAGTTAAAAGACCTGGGAATGGGATTAACCCAATGAAATGGGATGAAATTATAGGGACAGTTGCCTCTAAAGACTACAATACAGATGAGTTAATATGACCAAAAGAAAAATCTGCGTTGTTACTGGTACAAGGGCAGAATATGGGTTGCTTTATTGGCTGATGAAAGAAATTGATACCGATAAAGATTTAGAGTTACAAATTATTGCAACTGGTATGCATTTATCTGAAGAGTTTGGTAATACCTATCAACAGATTGAAAAAGATGGTTTTACTATTGATAAAAAAGTAGATATATCGCTTTCATCCGATACTGAGTTGGCAATTAGTAAATCTATGGGTTTAGGAATGATTGGATTTTCTGATGCATTTAACGAATTACAGCCAGATTTACTTGTAGTTTTAGGGGATCGTTTTGAAATCTTCTCAGCGGTGAGTGTGGCAATGATTGCAAAGATACCAGTGGCACACCTACATGGCGGTGAGGCTACAGAAGGTTTAATAGATGAGCCAATTAGGCATTCAATAACTAAAATGAGTCATTTACACTTTACTGCCACCAATGAGTATAGAAATAGAGTTATTCAATTAGGAGAGCAGCCAGATAGGGTTTTTAATGTTGGTGGTTTGGGGATTGACAATATTAATAAATTAAAATTATTGACTAAATCTGATTTTGAAAAAGCCATTGACTTTGAACTTGGTGAGAAAAATTTATTGGTTACATTTCATCCGGTTACCCTTGAAAACTCCACATCAAAAACTCAGTTTCAAGAGTTATTAGATTCTATTAGTGAGCTAAAAAATACAAAAATAATATTTACAAAAGCTAATAGTGATACTGATGGCAGGATTATAAATAGTATGATAGATGCTTATGTTGCTAAGCATGATAATACTATTGCCTTTGTATCAATGGGACAGTTGAATTATCTTAGTGCTTTGCAATTTGTGGATGTTGTTGTTGGTAACAGTTCAAGTGGTTTGCTTGAAGCTCCAAGCTTTAAAATTGCAACTATTGATATAGGTGACAGACAAAAAGGACGTATTAAGGCAGATAGTGTGATTAGTTGTTTGCCGAGTAAAGATAGTATTGGAAAGGCATTTAATGAATTATATTCAAAGCAGTTTCAGAGTGCTGTGGGTAAAGTTGAGAACCCTTATGGAAAGGATGGGGCAAGTGAAGAAATTGTAAGAATTATAAAAGATATCAGTTTAGACGGTATTGTCAAGAAGTCTTTTTATGACTTTAAGGGTTTTTCCCAATGAGAGCTGTATTTATTGGCACTGTTGAATTTTCATTGCGATCCCTTGAAAAGCTAATAGGTTTGAATGTAAATTTGGTTGGAGTTATTACTAAAGAGTCTTCATCTTTTAATAGTGATTTTGTAGATTTAAAATCATTGTGCATTTCTAATGGAATTCCTTGTTTATATGTAGATGATATTAATTCACTTGATAGTATTAAATGGATTAAAGATTTAAACCCAGATGTGATTTTTTGTTTTGGCTGGTCATCATTAATAAAAAAAGAAATTTTAAATATTGCCCCAATGGGGGTGGTTGGATACCATCCTACAAAATTACCAATGAATAGAGGAAGGCATCCATTAATATGGGCACTTGCCCTTGGGTTAGAAGAAAGTGCATCTACTTTTTTCTTTATGGATGAAGGCGCAGATACTGGTGATATATTATCCCAAGTTGATTTTGAAATTTCTTACCAAGATGATGCACGAAGTATCTATGATAAAGTTAACGATATAGCACTTTGTCAAATAGAAGACTTTATTCCCAGGCTTAAGCAAGGAAAATATTCAAAAGTTAAACAGGATGGTCTGCGTTCTAACTCATGGAGAAAACGAAATGAAATAGATGGATTGATTGATTTTCGTATGAGTAGTAGGGCTATATATAATTTAACAAGAGCTTTAACTAAACCATATGTTGGAGCGCATATAAAATATAGAGGAAAAAATATTTCTATATGGAAAGTTAAAGAGGTTGATGTTGTTAAGGAAAATATTGAACCAGGAAGTGTGTTAAACGCTAACAACAAAAGCTTTATTGTAAAATCATATGATGGTGCGGTGGAAGTAATAGGCCATGATTTTAAAATACTGCCAAAAGTTGGAGAATATTTATGAATAGGGTTTTAGTTGTAGCTGTGCATCCAGATGATGAAACGCTTGGCTGTGGTGGTACGTTGTTAAAGTATAAATCTGATAATGATGAAGTTCACTGGCTTATTGTAACGGATATAAAAGAGTCAGAAGGCTTTGATAAGTATGCTATCGAAAGAAGAAAAAACGAAATTGATAAAGTTAAAAAGATATTTAATTTTGATTCAGTTAGTAAACTTGGATTATCAACTACAAAAATTGATGAGTATAGTATGAATAGCTTGATTGGAAAAATCTCGTCTGTTATTAAGAAAGTCAAGCCAAATATCATTTATCTTCCATTCAAAGGTGATATTCATAGTGATCATAAGCATGTATTTGATGCTGCATATAGCTGCACAAAATCTTTTCGATATCCATTTATTAACAAAATTTATATGATGGAGACCTTAAGTGAAACTGAGTTTTCTTTAAGTACTAAAGAGGATAGCTTCATACCAAATGTGTTTGTTGATATCAGTGATTATATGAATAAAAAGATTGAGGCAATGAAAATGTATGAAGGAGAAATGGGTAGCCATCCTTTTCCTAGAAGTGAGAGAAACATAAAAGCATTAGCAACTTATAGGGGGGCGACAGCTGGCTGCGAGTATGCCGAGAGTTTTATGCTTATTAAGGAAGTAGGATAAATGACTGTTAGAGTAATTGCAAAGTTGGATGTGAAGCCACCTCATGTGGTTAAGCCAGTCCACTTTGAAGGTCTTAGAAAGATGGGAGATCCATCAGAAATGGCTAAGAAGTATTATGATCAAGGTGCTGACGAGTTATTTTATATTGATATAGTTTCTTCCTTGTATCAGCGTGAAATATTATTTAATGAAATCGAGAAAGTAGCAAATAAATTATTTATCCCGTTTGCTGCTGGAGGTGGTGTTAAGAGTATTGATGATTTTTCTAAAATGTTCCATATGGGGGCAGATAAGATTGTTATTAATACATATGCGATTCAGGAAAATCCGAATATTATTGACCAAGCAGCAAAAATATTTGGAAGTCAGGCGGTTGTGGTTAATATAGAGGCAAAAAAATGGAAAGATTACTGGGAGTGCTATACTGACTGTGGTCGCATTCAAAGTCAAAAGAGTGTATCAGATTGGGTGAGTGAGGTGGAGCAACGAGGAGCAGGAGAGATTTTATTACAATCTGTAGATATGGATGGTAGGCGTAGAGGTTTTGATATTGAGCTGGCATCAAAAATTGTGGATTTGGTAAATATTCCTGTCGTTGTGTCTAGTGGTGCAGGCTCTTTAGAAGATATTAAAACATTAATTGAAGTAGCAAGCCCTAGCGGTGTGGTAATAGCAAGTTTATTGCATTATGAGCAAGCAACCATTCTAGAGATTAAAGAATATCTAAATAATGATATGGCGGTGTCACAGTGAGTGACGTAATTGGAATCGTAAACTATGGCATTGCTGGCAATATTCATAGTGTTAAGAAGGCTATTGAGCGTGCTGACGGCAAGACACTGGTTATCAATAAGCCATCAGATTTTAACTTAGTTGATAAACTTGTAATTCCTGGTGTGGGTAGTTTTAAAGATGCCATGCAAGAATTAGAAAGTGATAACTTTATTGAATCAATACAAGAATTTGACAAGCCGATATTGGGTATATGCCTTGGTATGCAAATAATGGCAGACTTGGGGTTTGAATTTGGAAAAGCTAAAGGTTTAGGCTTAATAGAGGCAGAGGTAAAACCAATCTTGTGTGATGGAAAGATACCACATATGGGTTTTAACAGGATAAACATAAAAACTCCTAATATTTTGTTAGACGGTGTAGAAAATGAAGAGTTTTATTTTATGCACTCGTATGAGATGGTTAACTATACTGATATTGCTGCATTAACAAAATATAATAACCATAGTTTTGTTTCCGCAATACATAAGGAAAATCTTTACGGGGTTCAGTTTCATCCAGAGAAAAGTCGAGAAGCCGGTATAAGGCTATTGTCAAACTTCATTAAATTATAAAGAGCGTATCAAATGAAAAAGTTAACTGGAAAATATGGTCTTCCGCTTGAAGTGAAGTTTTGCAAAAAATGTACCATGAATAATCAAAGGCCATCTTCAACTATCGAGTTTAAGCAGACAGATAAAGAGAAGAAGAAGACTTTAGCTTTTGGTGAGGATGGAATTTGTGACGCATGTCGATATGCTGAAATGAAGAAGTCTATCAATTGGGATGATAGACATGCAGAACTTGAAGAGTTGTGTAATCGATTTCGACGTAATGATGGCCGATATGATGTTGTGGTGCCAGGTAGTGGTGGAAAAGACAGCGTTCAGGCCGCCCATATTTTGAAGCATAAGTACAACATGAACCCTATATTAATTACTTGGCCTCCAGCTTTGTACACTGATATTGGTAGAAGGAATTTTGATGCCTGGCTAGATGCTGGTTTTTCTAATTACACCTATAACCAAAATAAAAAACTACATCGGTTTTTGACAAAGAATGCTTTTTTAAATCTAGGACATCCATTTCAACCTTTTATTCTGGGTCAGAAAAATCTTGCACCTAGGTTGTCAGTTTTACTGGATATTCCTTTAGTTATCTTTGGGGAGAATGAGGCTGAATATGGCAATGCTATTGAGGATAATGAAAAGCCAACTAGAAATCCTAAATATTATAGTGCAGAGTTAAGTATCAGTGATTTGGTATTGGGTGGGATTCCAGCAAAAGACCTCATTGATGAATTTGGTTTTAAACTGTCTGATCTTGAAGCTTATTTTCCAGTAAGCCCATATGAAGTGGAAAAGACAGGAACTGAAGTTCATTATTTGGGTTATTACATTAAATGGCACCCTCAGGATGTTTATTACTATTCAGTTGAGAATAGCAACTTTATGCCGAATGATCATAGGACGGAAGGGAGTTTTAGTAAGTACAGCTCTTTGGATGATAAAATTGATTGGCTACATTATCATACAACAACAATTAAATTTGGTATTGGTAGAGCAACATATGATTCTGCACAAGAAATTAGAAATGGCGACATTACAAGGGAAGAGGGAGTTGCATTGATTAAAAGATTTGATGGAGAATTTCCACAACAATATATTCAGGATTGCTGTAATTATATGGATATTACTATGCAACAATATCATGATGCAATTGAAAAGTTCAGGTCTCCACACCTATGGCATAAAGTTAATAGTAACTGGGAATTAAAAAACCCTATTTGGAGCAGAGTTAATGTTTGATTGGCGAAGAGTTTTATTAGCTCCTGATGACTCATTAGAACATGCTATTAAAGTGCTACATGAAGGTGGATGTAGAATTGCACTTGTTTCTGATAGACACGGTAAGTTATTGGGAACAGTTACTGATGGTGATATTAGACGTGCATTAATTACCCAATTAACTATGAAAAACCATGTTAGTTTGGTAATGAACAGTACGCCAATAACTGTAAATAATAAGATTACAAATAAAGAGATATTGTCTCTAATGTCTGATCAAAGTTTGTTACATATTCCAGTTGTGGATAACGATGGAAACCTTTGTGGATTAGAAATTCTACAGGATTTAATTGAAAGTCCGGTATATGGCAATCCAATTTTTCTTATGGCAGGAGGATTTGGTACAAGATTGCACCCTTTAACTAAAGACACACCAAAACCATTACTCAAAGTTGGTATAAAGCCTATTTTAGAAATGATTATTGAGCAATTTATTAGTTATGGTTTTCATAATTTTTACATTTCTACTCACTTTAAATCTGAACAGATTAGAGATTATTTTAAAAATGGTGAACTGCATAATATAAGCATTAAGTATCTTCATGAAGATACACCATTAGGGACAGCTGGTTCCTTAGGATTGTTACCTAACAATCTTCCAGATTTGCCAATGATAGTGATGAATGGAGATCTTTTAACTAAAGTTGATTTCAAATATTTATTAGATTTTCATTGTGATAATAATGCAGAAGCAACAATGTGTGTGCGAGAATATGATTTTCAGGTGCCTTATGGCGTAGTAGAAATTGATAATTATAAAGTTAATAAGATAAAAGAAAAGCCAATACATAAATTTTTTGTCAATGCAGGTATTTATGTTCTAAGTAGAAATTTGATTAATAAAATAGATGGAAAATCTTATCTAGATATGACAGATTTTTTAGAGGAAGAGTTAAATAGTGACGCGGTTTACGCCTTCCCAGTTCATGAATATTGGTTAGATATTGGTCAAATAGATGAATATGAAAAAGCAAATCGAGAATTTTCTACTGTATTTACTTAGGAGAGTGAAAAGTGGGTTGCCTTATTAGAACAGTTTTGATTGTTGGTCTTGGTAGTATTGGTAGAAGACATGCAGGAATTATTCGATCACTTTTTCCAAATATTAATATAATTGTGTTGCGACATAAGCAATGCAATGATAGTGATATTAAAACACTGGGCTTGTATAAATGTGTTACATCAGTAAATGAAGCAATTGAGTTGAATCCACAAGCTGCAATAATCTCCAATCCAGCCACAAAACATATAGAAGTTGCCAAAAAATTAGCTAGTAAAGGTATTAATTTACTAATTGAAAAGCCAATTTCAGACTCATCTAAAGATGTTCAAAAGTTGATAGATATGTGTTATCAAAATAAAATAATACTGATGACTGGGTATAACTTAAGATTTTTACCATCATTAATAGAGTTTAAACAACAAATACATTCTAGAAAAATTGGAAAAATATATTCTATTAGATCAGAAGTTGGGCAATATTTACCTAGTTGGAGAGCTGAATCAGATTATAGGAATGATGTATCGGCACAAAAAAAATTGGGAGGCGGAGTTTTATTGGAACTAAGTCATGAAATTGATTACTTGTTATGGATTTTTGGTAAGGTTAATTGGGTAAAATCACATGTTTCAAAACAAAGTGATTTGGAAATTAATGTAGAAGATAGCGCCCAAGTAATTTTGGGTTTTGATAATAATAATGGTGCAACATTAATAGCATCATTAAATATTGATTTTATACGTCATGATACAACACGAAAATGTTTAGCGATTGGGAAAAAAGGTACATTATTATGGGATGGAATAAAAGGAAGTGTAGAATTTTTTAAGAAATCTGGACAGAATTGGGAGGTATTGTTGTCTTCTAATCCGGATAGAAATTTTACTTATATGGAAGAAATAAAATTATTCTTTTCATCAGTAGAATCTAATACAATGCCATCTATATCAGGAGAAGATGGGTTACAGGTAGTTAATATTGTTGAAGATATTAAAGAGTCTAGTAATAAAAATTCAATAGTTTTTTGTAAAAAATGAAATATATAGTACTTATTTGTGCACGAGGTAACTCAAAAGGGTTGCCGGGAAAAAATATCAAGCCTTTAAATGGTATTCCATTAATTGGATGGTCAATTAATATTGCAAAACAAATAAATAGAGTTTCCCGTATTATTGTATCGACTGATTCAGAAGAGATTGCAGATGTGGCATTAGAATATGGTGGCGAAGTACCATTTATAAGACCAAAAGAACTTGCTCATGACAGTAGCCCAGAATGGCTGGTATGGAGGCATGCCATTGAATATATGGAAGACAATGCTACTGAAAATATTGATGCTATAGTCGTATTACCTGCAACTGCACCACTTAGATCTGTTGATGATGTTAATGCCTGTATTGATTTGTTCGAAAATAAAGAGGTTGATTCTATAATTACTGTTAGTGAGGCAAGTAGAAATCCATATTTTAATATGACAATTAATAATAATAGCGGTTATGCTGAATTGGTTATTTTGCCAGAAAGTCAAATCACAAGGCGTCAGGATGCACCGAAGGTCTTTGATATGACGACAGTTGCTTATGTGGTTAGTGCTAATTTTGTTAAAAAATATAATGGAATTTTTGAAGGCAAGGTCAAAAGTGTAACTATTCCACAAGAAAGAGCTATAGATATTGATACACCACAAGATTTTAAAGTTGCTGAATGTTTGGTGTTAAATAAATAATTACTTATGAAGAAGGTTGCAGAATTAATAAGTTTAAAAGGAAGCGCCGCATTAATTACTGGTGCTACAGGCAATATCGGACAAGAGGTTGCACTTACTATTGCAGAGTTGGGGGGCAATCTTATCCTAGTAGATCGTCCTGGGTCTAATTATGATCAGATTAGAGAGAATGTATTAGATAATTGGAATGTTAATGTTAAATGTATAGATTGTGATTTAGAGCATAAAAATTTAAGAGATGATCTTGTAAGATTTATTATTGAGAACAACATGAACTTGGATATATTAATTAATAATGCTGCTTTTGTTGGCGAATCTAATCTTGAAGGATGGGCTGATGATTTCGATAAACAGACTATTGAAACTTGGAACAGAGCCATGGAAGTTAATCTTACTGCACCTTTTCACTTATCACAGGGATTCTATCCTTTGTTAAAAAAGAATGGTGGTGGATCTATTATTAATATTGCATCAATTTATGGATTTAATGCACCAGACTATTCGATATATACAGATACTAATATGGGGAATCCAGCCGGGTATTCGGTATCTAAAGGCGGTTTAATACAATTAACACGTTGGCTTTCCACTACAGTTGCACCTGAAGTTCGTGTTAATTCAATCTCCCCTGGTGGTGTGCAACGAGATCAAGATAAAAATTTTATTGAGCGATATGAGAATATAACACCATTAAACAGGATGGCAACTGAGGAGGATTTTAAAGGTGTAGTTGCTTTTTTAGCAAGCAACATGTCTTCGTATATCACGGGTCAAAATATTGTAGTTGATGGTGGATGGAGTGTTTGATTGTGTTATTGAACATTATTTTTGACAGAATAAACAATATAAAGAACCATAGGTACTATTATTTAAGTCCACATGCGTATGCAGTAGGAAACTGCGCAGAGGATATATATTGTGGATTAATAAAAGCAAGAAGTCAGAGTAAGAAACTTGTTATTTTGTATATGCTGGATATACCATATATTTTTAAATATAAGTTGACAAACAAATATCTTTTTACTCTTAAATCTGACCATATTTATAAGCCAAATTCTTATATTTTGTTTTTTATTAGACTGCTACTGACATTAGTGTACATACCATTAAGAACTACTGCTTTATTTTCAAAAAATATACTTGGTGTAAGGATGGACGAATCGTATAACTATCCTCTTATTGGTAGAGATAAGCTGTACGCTCCAAAAAGTATAGGTGGTGCATTTGACTATAGGTATGCGTCTTTATACAATTGGAAGGACAAGTTTAATTATGAGTTTGATTTTATTATTAACAATAAAACTGACGATGAAGTATTGAATTATTTGAGTGAATCTAGAATTGTGCCAAAAAACGCATGGTTTGTATGTCTGCATGTGCGTGAAAATGGCTTTCGTAATGACAAAGGACGTAGGGAGTATAGAAATTCCAATATAGAAAATTATATTCCAGCAATTAAAGAGATTACTTCAAAGGGTGGATATGTAATACGTATGGGCGATGATTCTATGACGCCTATACCAAATATGAAAAATGTAATAGACTATCCGTTTACTAAATTCAAAAGTGATTATATGGATTTATTTTTGATAAAATATTGTTATTTCTTTATTGGATGTCAGTCTGGAATTTTTGATGTTGCAAAATTATTTGGCAAGCCAGTTTTGCTTTTAAATATGTATAATTGGACATTTGGTGGGCCGTTACATAGTAATGATAGCGGTATATTAAAGCACATTTATTCTAAGAAGGATAATAGATACCTTTCTATAAAAGAGCTTTTTTCTGGAGGGTGGGAGACTCAGAATATGAATGGTTATATTGATGATTTCATATTTATAGAAAATACTAAAGAAGAGATATTAGACGCTGTTGTGAGTTATATTCAGAATATTGATAACGACACTTTTTTTGTTTCAAAAATACAAAATTTATCTAACTCTTTTAGAAAAAAACAAGCCTACTCAATTTTTAAAAATAATAGACTTGCACCAAAAAATGTAATGAATACAAATGAAGAAATGGTTGAAAGATACCGTTTTGCATCGCAAATTGAAGGTGCAAGTGGCTTTATTTGTAAAAATTATCTTGAGAAAAATTGGGAAAGAGATTCATTGAACAAATAAATTTTGGGTCTAGATAACTTTAGAGGCATAATATCATGATAATATGCCTCTATGACAGTAAAAAACAAGTATGTAAAACATGCCCATATTTCTGAGGCTAAATTTAGACAAATAATTTTG
>Ga0257117_1001083_pt1 | contig 17259 bp, 9 predicted proteins | sample SI112_135mmetaG_FD_190157 | JGI IMG/M metagenome (GOLD analysis project Ga0257117, IMG submission 190157) | Marine microbial communities from Saanich Inlet, British Columbia, Canada - SI112_135m | ecosystem: Environmental > Aquatic > Marine > Inlet | place: Canada: British Columbia | collected... | reverse complement strand
AAGACAATCCCTGTAAATAGCGGGAATGAGATTTCTAACAAATACTCTCAATATCCAAATTTCAACTGGTTGCATACTCATTGATAGGAGAATTTTTTTCTAAGCTGATGACAATGGCAATTTCCTATTTCAATGTCCTAATATGAAGAATTTAATTTTATGCATACTCTTTTTGTGTCTAATACTAATTAATAATGCCTTTTCTAGAGTTCGAGTTGGTGTGATGGATATGCCTATCTTCTACCGCGGGAATTTTCTTGAACATCACGTTGTCGTCAATAAATTTGAAATTCCAAACAATGGAATTGATGATGATCAAAATGGGTTTGTTGATGACCATGTTGGATACAATCCTATTGAAAATGTAGGTCAACAATTGCCTGAGCTACCTGACTTATCTCAAAACAAAAATTTTGTATTTTATTTAAAGCTGAAATATTCTGCGTTTGAGGCAATAACGATGGTGAGTTATTTTGATTTAGCAGCAAAATCTCAAGCATTTTTGGACACCATTGATAAAGAAGAAAAAAAATCTATTCAGAAGTTCGAAAATCTCTCCCACGGAAACCATGTGGCGGGAATTGCTTTGAAAAATACTCAGGCGGCACTTTATCCTATTAGTTTTGAATCAGAAAAATTCAACTCCACAATTACTGAGCTCTCTGAAGAAAAACAAATTGAAATGGCCATGAATACAAAGTTTAGAGAAATTGATCTAGACCCCAGACTTCTTCCGTTACTTGATAAAAAATTAAAAGAAACAAGGCAGAGGTTAAATCGAGTTGAAAGCTATTTACGGGAAAAGAAAATTCAAATATTAAATATGTCCTTTGGTGGAGATTTTATGTCTACATTTGTAGGATTAAGCCTAAGTGTGGGCTTTCAGTTGGAAGGGTTTCTCGATGAGAAAAATGCCAGTATTCAAATTGGTAAAATGGCAGCTCTTTTACTTGAGGGAAATCGAGAGCTTTATCAAGAAATGATCGAACGCAGTTATGAAACTCTTTTTGTGATCGCTGCCGGCAATGATAGTAAAGATATTGAACTCTCAATGGAGGACCTCCCCAAAGTTCAAGCACCAAATGCCATCATTGTAGGCGCCGTAAATGACTATGGTGAAATGGCCTTCTTTAGTAACTACGGACATCAAGTGGATATTTTTGCTCCAGGAGTCAACATTGAATCTTTGGCGTGTGATGGAAGCCTAATGTCTATGAGTGGAACTTCTATGGCCACCCCTTACGTTACCAATATGGCCATTACTGCCCTAGAGCGTGAGCCCTACTTGCTTCCTGAAGAGCTTAAGCCGGTGGTAATTGACTTAATGGAACAGCGCTAAATTTAAATTAGACCAAAGTAATCCCTACAAACGAATTTTATTTAGAATTAAAGATATAAGGAGAAGTCGCTAACTATTTCTCTCCATTTTTTTTCACAACTTATCTTAAAATAGAGAAACAAAAAGAGAATTGGAGGAAAAATGAGCAGATCTAACCTATCGTTATTAGTCACACTCTCCCTCGTAGCAAATGTTGTTTTTGCCGGTAATTGGGAGGATCCAAAAACTGGCGATATTTATACTAATTTTATATCAGAAAGCAAGAAATAATATTTAATCAAACTTCCAAAGGGAGATGAAGAACAGTTTTTATATTCGGATAGTGGTGAGATCGCAGTTGTTAATCAATAAGGAGTGGTAACAAAAAAAGGGTGCCTTCCTGAAAAACAAACAGCTGTATATAAATCAGCTGCACTCTTTCTGAAACCAGCAACGTCTCAACTCTTAACAACAGACGAATCAAAACTAATTGATTACTTGGCGGATTTAAAAGTCATATCAAAAGAGATACATATGTATGCTCAAGGATACTCAAAATTGGCCGATTTTAGTTTCATTAGACCTAACGCCTATAACAAGGATAATTTTTTACCACATCTACAATTTAGTAATGTCGAAGACACATCCTCTGATTTCATGGAAAGTCAGTTCTATGGTGATTACGAGTCCGAAGAAAGACTTCATAAACAGGTTTTTAAGTTTACTGCTTTAGACAATCAAAGGGAGGGAAAACGTTTAGTAATGAAGGAAGAAGATTTTAATCAGTCTGTTAAAGGCTACTGCTCTTCTAATAATCATATCACCTCACATGATATTTTTTACTCTCACATACTTGAAGAGGTTTCGAGCAGTGACGAAAAAATCATATTAGGACGTGCCAATTCATATCCTTACCATCAGCTTGCCAATATGCTTTTGCGCACAGGTACATTTTTTTATAATGATTTTGGATCTCTCTATAATATAGATGCAAAAAGTATTCCCAGCGACGGCGAATTTCAATATCAAACAAAATACCGTTCTTCATTAGAAATATAAATTTACTTAAGCGCTTGGGAGCAAGTTTTAGGCAAAATTGATCACCTTGATACAGCTCAAGATGGTCTGGTAGATAGGTTACTGATGTCGGTCATGAGAGAGCATCAATATACATACACGCTGGCCAAAGAAAAATTTGGCAAACAAAACCTCGAAGCAAAACAATTTATGAGCACAATTATCAAAGGAAATAAATGTCAACTCTCTGAGGCCAGTAGACTAGACTCTGAAATGGGAAAAGCTGTCCAGCACATTGAAGATCTAAACATTGAAATTCAAAGGGTTGCTCCAAAAGCAATGATTAGAGAAAAAGAAATTACTACTTTTCATATAAAAGATGTAAGTTTTTCTACACAGACCACTCACGGCCAAGGAGGAAATGCTTTTACTGAATAATCAATGACGCTATTTTGTATTTCAGTAATTAATGCTTTATTTAATATTTGCACCTGTAATGACTATCCCCTATCTGTAGTCCTCTATGGAAAAATAATCCAACTCTAAGGAGCAGCACATATACTTTGTGGGACCGCCGTAAATCGTCCCTCTTGGGCCAAACAATTCTGTCTAACTTCTGCATCATTTAGATTAGTTCGGTACATAATCATAGGTCCCATATCTCCTTCAAAATAATCTAATCCATTAATGTATCCAAGAAAGGCATCCCATCCTGAAACAGCAATTGTATTGCCCGTGCTGGTATCGTTATTTATGGACTTTACTCCATTGAGATAACTGAAAGCAAAAGTGCCATCCCAGGTAAAGACTAAGTGCTGCCAATTTCCAGCTGTGAGATTGTCGCTATTGATAGATATGTCATTTGCTCCACCTGAAACTGTTTCAATATTCATTGTTGCATACCTTTGCCCTTGCCAACCATAGATCCAAGGTGTTCTTTGCGAGCCGTTCCCTCTGGAGAAAATTCCCTCAAAACTTCCAAATGGCACATTTACTGGTTTTAGCCACACCGAAAAAGAAAATGCATTGAGCCCATCTGCTATCTGATCATTCGGAATTTTTACATAATCACCAATGCCATCAAGCGATAGTCTGTAGGGACTAGCGGGCGTTCCCACACCTTGCCACCCAAAGGTATTACATGTGTCAAGGCCAAATAAAACGCCATCGTTACTATTTTTTGTAGTGTCTCTTGCTAATCTGTCCAGATTTGAGCAATCTGCAGCTGCTATCCCTGAAAACTTGGTTTTGCCAATATTGTTAGCGGGGTCAAATAGATAAATCATATCTTTAGTGACAAGCCCCTCCAAAGTTGTGGACCGATATTTATCTGCCGTATAATTGAATATTTCCTGAATGCCAGTAGTGTCAATAGCATTTGTGGCATCACTTCTGGCAAAGAATTGAAATTCTGAAATTTCCCCTTGAAATGACTTTGTACCTGCGGAGCTACCTCCTAAGAATAAATTTGTGACACCGTTTGCAAGGGCCCCACTATTATCAACTGCGCATTGAATTTTTCCATTAATCATTAAAACAGAATCTGTACCATCATAAAAACCTGCTACATTTGCCCATTCTCCATTCATGAGTTTTTCTTCTGAATAACATATATAACCTAACTTCTTTATATCTTGTTCAGAAAGCGCCCTGTTAAAAATTGCGACTTCATCAATATCACCTGTAAAGAAGTTGCCTCCATTATAAGCACCAATATACGTGCCAGAGCTTGTTGGAGCAGCATAACCAGAAATCATATCTACTTTTTTACCATTTAAAAATAACTTTAGTGTCCCGCCTGCAACAGCTGAATCATAGCTAACAGCAATATGATGCCAAACCCCGTTTGGAAGCGGGCCTGGTGAAGCAAGTGTTGACCAAGCTCCATTGTGTCCCGCTTTTACTCTCCCACCTCCTGCAGCTGGTATCCACAATACATGCCCATTTGCATCAACTCCCGAAATAACGTTATTTTGAACTCCTCCATTCAGCTTTACCCAAACTGATTTTGTATATGCTCCAAGGTTAAGAATATTTCCAGCATTCAGATCATCATCTCCGTCAAAATTTGCTGAGGTGTTCGCATCCCCTTCAATACCGCCAGCTCCTCCTAAAATACTTCCATTATATGTAAGATTACAGGCGCCACCACAAGTTGAGGCACCGGCAGCAGAATTAATGGCCGTTGGCCCTACGCCCTCTCCAAGACGATAATATACATATGGGTCAAGCGAATTAACGATTGCTTGATAGTTTCGATTACCCATAATAAAAGCAAGTTTTCCCGAGCTAACTGAGCTTTGTTTCAATACAAATCCATTTCCAGTTTCGCCTCCATTGCCAAGAATTATTTTATCGGTAAGTGATGCATCGGATGGCCTAATCCACATTGAAAATCCTATGCGGTTCATTCCACTAAACGGTGTCCCCAAATCCATTTCATCGCTTACTCCCGAAAAATTTAGAGAATAAGGTGTATTGTATAGGCCATTTCCCAGCCAAGGAGTCGCAATATTAAATCCACTAATATCACCGTTAGAACCACCCAGAGAAAGCCAAGTATCTTTGTCATCATTAGCTGTGCCATCAAGTCTAGGTGCAACTGGAAGGCCTACAAGAATCCCTGTACTTCCTTCTGTGTAATGAGAGTCAAAAGAGCCAACCATATTGGCCTTACCATAACTGGGTTGGATCGAAGTATAAAATGTTGTTGAATCAGTTATCGTTCCATCATCTGCCGTGACAGTGAATTCATAGGTTCCCATTTGGGTGAAAATGGGCCTCCATCTTAAGACACCATCAAAGAAATTGGCCTTATCTATAATTCTTGCATTCCTTTGGTTTGATTTTATATTGGCGCCCACATTAAGATTGAATACTCCATGTTTGTTATGTCCAAGATTGCCTGGAATATCAAACTGGTAAACGGCCTCAAGATTTGTTTTTAAATTAGTTCCGTACTGACCATATTTGAGGCCAAATCCGCTATTATAAATGGCCGTCATTTCATCTGATGTTAATACTCTTTTCCAAAATGCTAGGGTGCTATAATCACCAGAGAGCGCCTTACCATTGTCACCTTGAATGAAAGTTCCCACTGCAAAAGCATTGGTTCCATCTCTAATACCGTCTGCATGGGCCAAAGAGTTTGTTGCACCATTATTTACTTTTATTGAAATAGTGTCAGTGCTAGCATTGTGTTCAGCGATAATGAGATGCCAACTACCATTATTGGGGGCCCCAAAATTATTAGCGATAACGTCTGTTTGAGTAGAGGCACTATTTTGAACTGAAAACTGGAAGCGGCTTCCTGTATACAAAATAGAATACTCGTCATTTGCACCAGACCATTTCCCGAGAATTCCAGTACCATTTGTCAGGTTAGTAGGTTTAACCCATATAGCGATGGTTAAATCAACATCGCCTACACTTAGCTCAGTGTTATCTGCTAAATTCATATCGCCACTAAAACCATTTTTTATGGAAATTTGTCCACTAACAGAAGTAAAAGACATCAAATTGTTACAATCTAAGGCAGCCGCTTGGGCATTGGGATCAGCTGCGTGCAATCCAATGGTCTTATATGTACAACTAGAAGTAAAAGCGTCCCCATCGACGTCGGAAATAAGGGTTTCAAAGTAATTATTATTATCATGTTTAATGGGGTCATTTGTCCCGGTGAATGGATAGAGTCTGTTAGTCGGAGCTATCAGTACTGGTGCATCGTTTATTGGATCTAGGTTGATTGTAACAGTGGTGTCCCCATCACTCATTAGTATTGTTTGGTCAGTGTACACTCGGTAGGTGAAGCTCGCAGCAGCAACTCCATAGACATTGAGTGGGCCTAGGTAGGTACATGTCACATCACCTGCTCCAGTTGACCCTGCCAGGTCCATGCAGTTAGTAAGTGTGCCTGTTGCGGGGGCGGTAACAATAGCATACTTAACCGTATCATTAGTGGCCGTGACAGTTGCAGAATTAAGAGTAAAGTTGAGGTTTACATCTTCATCACCTGTTTCAGTTTGATCTATTGGTTTAATAAGAGATGGCCCAACACAAGTTACTGTTGCAGGGTCTGTTGTTGTTACCCAAAAATGAGTACTGGTTGTAGCAAGTGTCGATTTATTACCAGAGTGATCAACCGCTTTTATTAAAAAATAGTAATCTGTGGAGAGGCTAAGTAAGAGGTTTGGACTCCACTGCGCAGTGGTGCCGATACCATTAAATGCCACAGGAGCCTTTGAAAAAGTATAACCTGCTACAATGCTCGTCGCAGTTTGATCTGTGCTAACGGCCACCTCATATCGATTGATATCTGCATCACTAGGGGCAGTCCATTGAAATGTACATATTGAATCTTTTAGAGAAACAGATGTAGCGGGACTAGGATTTGTTGTATCAGCAGTTGTTGGTGCTGGCGCTGAAGCTGGTCCGCCTGCACCTGTTCGACCGGAAGATCCACCTCCTCCTCCTCCGCCACCGCCTCCTCCATTGCAGCCAACTAATAGAGTAGCGAGTAAAAATAAATGAGCTGAAGAAAAAGTAAAGTTTCCCATTTAGCTCCGATGTTAAACCTATATTTTAAACCAATTTTATTTCTTCTGGTTTCACCTCCAACAAGTAACTAGATTTATTGAGAGTAAAGGATTCTTAATAAAATCAAACACTTAAATACGCCAACGAAGGTTTGCATTTTGCCATGCTAAGTAAATTTATTTAATTATTAATTGAGTATGAAATAAGGCTGAGAATTTGATGAAGAATTTCCCCATCAGTATGTGTTCTCAAAATGGACCCCTGTGAGGGTCCACTTTGTTGTTCTAAAGGAGAAGAAATGAAACTAATTTAAATGATCAAGGCCACTTCCTCTATTTCCCGCCTTTTCTTTTCTTCCAGATTATAAACCCTGCAAGTGCAGCAACTAGTGCTATCAAAATTAGATTTTCGCTATCAGAGTCTCCCCTATCTCTACTTCCGAGTTGTTGCCCGCTAGTACCAAACTCTTCTCCGTCAGGAATATACGTACCAAGCTGGTCATCATTATTTTCAATAAATTTAACTCGCCCATTTGATTTTTGCTTTTGAGCAAATACTTTTAGTGTCCTAACCACGGCCTCAAAAACACTTTGATAATCGGAGTACCTATCTTTGGTTACAGAAAATGTCACTGCAACGCCTAAGTTCTCTCCTAGTCTTGGCCGCAAGTATTATGATCGCCTCTCTCTTCCTATCCTTATTAGAGCTTTGGCAAACCCATTCTGAGCCCTCAAGGGCACATTCCCAACCAGGCGGAAGCTCAAATTCACAAAATTTAGTTGCAAAGCTCTTGGCCTGAACTTGTAATGGAAATAAAATGACCAGGCCCAAAGTGAGGGCCTTCCCTTTTAAGAACATATCCTTGCCTTTCAAAATGTAGATCTTGTGGATTCCCCCTTGTCGATTGAAGAATGCATTAGATCGCTAGTTACATTGTCTGGGCAATTCTAAAAGGGATCAAATTTTCTGTGATTTCAGGTATTTTATTTGCGAGAGCATGCCTCAATATGCTGGCATTTTATTTAAAACAATTCTTTCATCCAGTTAGGATGAGAGATTCCATCGGTAGGTGAGTTGTTGCTCTCTAAAAATAGGGCTCCAAAAAAGCAAGCTGTTGCTATAAGAATAAAAATCAATAATCTTAATGACCTTTTTTTTCTTTTTGCCACAGCATTGAACTCTGAATGTCCTGGGACATGGGTTACGTTTTATACCGGGCACATACATGCCATACGGTTTTGCAGACCGCTTCTTTAGACCACTCAGGCACGTCTCTCCCGAAAGTACGGATTAGAATTAGGTATATCTATAACATATTGAAATCACGTGAAGTTCTATCCAGTAAATGAATACAAAATTAATTAACTAGATATTTATTTTTATTTTACTCCAGTAAATGTGTTATAGTTACATTTACTGGAGTATTAATGGAGAAAGATCTACACGCAAGCCCTATTCCCTATCTAACAATAGAATATCTTCTAGATCTATATAGGGATTATGCTAGTCCCCAACACAAAGTTAAGGGACTAACCGACAATGGAGAGATCATCCATATAAAGCAAGGTCTTTATCTACTTGGCAAAGATTATCAAAGAAATTACTCCAGGGAAGTTCTATCAGGAATGATTTATGGCCCTTCCGCAATTTCATTTGAGTATGCTCTGGCCCATCATGGTCTCATTCCAGAGCGGGTGGAAACTATCACCTGCCTTTGTTTTAAAAGAGACAAAATTTTTAAAACCCCTGTTGGGGCATTCACTTATAAATATATTTCAAAAAAACTTTATCCACCCGGTCTGAACTACCATCAAACTGAACTTGGAAACTATTTTATGGCATCACCGGAAAAGGCCATTTGTGATATTGTCTATTTTCAAAAAAATAAATCTTTAAAAGAAGCGAAGGCATATCTTTTGGAGGAGCTACGCATTTATGAAAACGAAATTCAAAACCTTGACTCCACAAGGCTTTTAGAACTTACTAGATGGTACAAACGAGAAAGTGTTCAAGTAACCGTGGATGCTATTATTGAAATCAAAAAAGCAACCTGAGGGTTAAGATATGCATCAGGCAATCAAAGATATGTTAGAGCGCTATACTTGTAAAACTTCCGAGGACTACAAAAATGCCTTGAAAGAAATAATGCAAGAAATTGCTCTTCTAGGCCTATCAAGGCAAAAGTTTTTTGACAAAGCTGCCTTTTATGGAGGGACGGCCCTTCGTATTGCTCATGGCCTTGGTCGCTTTTCCGAAGACATGGACTTCACTCTTTTACAAAATAAGAACTCTTTTAACATCACTCAGTACCTCAAAGGAATCGAAGACGAATTTTCCTCTTTCGGTCTTGGCCTATCTTCAGAAAAAAGACATAAGTCTGTAGAAACAACAATAGACTCTGCTTTTCTCAAGGCCAATACATTGGAGTATCTGTTACAAATTGAGGGCCTTAATAATCCGGCCTCAGGAACTAATAAAAATGAGTTGCTAAAAATTAAATTGGAGATTGACATTAATCCTCCAACTCCTGCAGGGAATAGTGAGACTTTATTTCTTACCCAACCCATTCCATTTAGCTACAAAATGCTAACTCTTCCATCTCTCTTTGGAGGAAAACTTCATGCACTTCTCTGCCGTTCTTATCCCAGTGGAAGAGTCAAAGGCAGGGACTACTACGACTTCATTTGGTATACAAATAAAGGAATCAAACCTGATATGGCCTACCTTAAAGGCAAATTATGTGACAGTGGCCACTGGTCCAGCTCAAAAGAACTCACCACTAAAGATTTACAAGATCTTTTAAAACAAAAATTTGAAAAAACCAACTGGGAACAAGCAAAAAAAGACGTCATCCCTTTTCTAAAAAATAGTGAAGAAGTTCAAGTCTGGTCCACTACTTTCTTCAATTCGCTCATCCCCAAAGTAACTTGAATAAGAGAGCTCGAAATATTTTTTGCCAAAACAATACCCTGGCGAAAAATCACCCGACGAAAACTCAGCTATTTGGCGGTCAAGTCTTATCATAAACTTTGTGGTAAATAACCTCTGGGGACCATGAACTAATAAGGACTCTCAGCTCTATCGGGGCTCCAATTGAAGGTTTAAATGATTTTCTAATTTTTGTATCATGCAACTAATCACCTTTTAATTCTATGGGTTGAGGTATTCCCCGACGGCAAAAAGATTATTTTGAAAATATCCAAATATAAGGGACCCGTTGCCGCCATCTCCATTCACATTAAAGACCATGGTGTTTCTATAGCAAGCCATAGCTAATATGGGCCATGCCAGCTGGGTTTCTGTGGTGGTGTCCACATCGTACTTGTAAATAAATCCTGTATCTTCGCTGCAGTAATAAATATCATTGTCATTAGGGTCATAGGCCAGAGCAGAAACATTTTGAGTGGCCGTAAAAATTACGGTTTTATTTCCACCAGCAGCTACAGAGAAAACTTCTTTTGTGGCCAAAATCCCCCCGATATATCTATTGTTATTACTATCCCATGGCCAGGTGAATAAATTATAAGGACTTGTGCCAATAAAAGGGCAAGTTGATAGGGCACTGCCATTTGAACAGTCGAATAAATTCGCTGATTGCATTATACCTGCAACACCAGCAACATGTGATTGAACTGCTGTGGCGACGTTATAGGTTTTCAAAAATGAGTCCTTATAAGTACCATCATAACGGTGTTTAGCTACTAAAAATTCTGTGCCATTGTACCCAATAAAATTTGGTGGGTAAGTGTTAGAGAGCGCTATATCACTAAGTCCATCTGCAACAGTGTAAAGTGTCCCTGAATAGTTTCCCAGCCAATGCTCCCAAAGTCCTGTCGAGCGATTTGCTGTATAGACAAAGAGCCCTGGCCTATAGCTATAGATATTGCCGGAGCTATCAAGACCAATGTGGGGATAAGTTCCGACTGACATAGTGCCAGTAATAGATCCGCCAATACTAATGCTTTCATCTGAGCCATCACCTACAATTGTACTGACATTTCCGTCAACAGGAAATTCTCTGACTCTCTTCTCAGCCATATCGAACAGGACAATTTTATCAGTTGCTCCGTCTCTCCACATTTTCAAATTTTTCACCTGATTGAATCTTGCGTTTGTTGCAAGTCCTCCGTCTCCGTAGCTTAAGGACTGTAAATAAAGTGTTTGGATGTTGCCACTGGCATCGATAGTTCTAACAACACCGTTATCCAGTAAATATATTGTTCCCGTGGTAGAAACAAATAAATCCCATGGAGAAATTCTGCAACTTGTAGCCGCTGTCCCATCGGCACATGTGCCCCTTGTTCCTGCACCAATTATGACATCAAAACTATTTGTTGAAGTATTATACTTCTTAATTTCTGCGGCTGCTTGACTAATGGCATAGAGCTCTCCATTCATTCCTTGAACCATTCTTGCACCATTGGCTACCCAATTATTAGCATAGGGCAAGGCCACCGCCCCAGCTTGTCCTAAACTCACAAATGTAGATGGGTTCATAGAGACCATATCTGTAGGAGCCTGTAATGCGGTACACCCCGTAGGCGTTCCCCCATAATTGCTCCTACCATTGACCATCACCATAGCATGGGTCAATGAGGAATCTGCGGGGTTAAATCTAACCCCAAAATTAAAAATTCGGCAAAGTGAAATATCTTGCGCGGGGTAGGCTAAAGTTCCTATGCCGGTAGGGTCAATTGAGGTTACTTGCCCACTACTTGCAACATATTTTCTAACCCTAGATTTTTTATTGGGATCTCCATCAGCACCATCAAATATGGCGTATCTAAACTCATCAGATTGAAAGTAAAAGTCACCATTGGGAGTAAAAAATAGAGGTCCCCAATCTGCTACGTTCAAATTATAATTATAGGTTTTCCAAATCACTACATCGGTTGGGTTCGCTACTGTATCGGAGTGATCAGATCCCCCACCAATCCAAGTAGTGATAGTGTTGGCCGTAAAATCGACCTTTAAAATTCGATCGGCTGAACGAATGTAGAGATTGTCACTGTAGTCCATAACAATACCATCGATATAAGCAAGGGTGGCACTAGTTGGCGCGCCACCTTCACCAGAATAGGCTCCGGTATAGGGGATATATATTGTTAAAAGACCTGTCGTGGGATCAATTTTTAATATTCCCTTATTGATATCTCGAAGGAAAATAGTTCCATCACTTTTTACCACCATGGAGTGAGTATCCGCAATCTGGTCGGTTGGTGATCTTGTTAAGATAGTTGCTGATGTAGCACTCGCATTAAGACCATCATCAGTCTTTCCGGCAATTGTTCTAAGAAATGATATATTGATAGTATCTGAAGTTGTATATGTCTGACCTGAAGCTGAATCCACAACTTCTACTTTTACTCTATAGAAATTTGAGGTGGGTGAGCCAGAGCTCCATTTGTAACAACCTGTGGCCGTATCATCTGCTGTCGTTCCCCCATTATTAACTAGGCAGGCACCGTTTTGCCCATTTATTAATCCAGCTGAAATGGAAGTCCAAGTTGTATCGTTGGTTGAATAGTAAAGGTTTATTGTAAGTGTCGAATCCACATCCTCAACATCGGTGGCCTTCCACTTTATAAATAAATCAGAACTCGAGGTTACCGTTTTATCACCTGAGGTGGGAGGATTTGAGGGGGCATCTGAGTTGGCGACAAGAATATCTTGTACCACAGGAGCGTTTCCGGGAGTAAAAGTGATGTCATCTTTATCTTGTCCGTCTGTCCCCGCACCAGCATTTGTGAGATCAGAAATATTTCCCACACCATCTTTTATAAATAGATAGACGTTGTAGACACCGTTAGCAAAAGGGAGTTGATGGTTATTGGTAGTGACGGCAACGCTATTTGAAGCCGTAACGCCAATAGAAGCAAAGTCGGTCCAACAACTATCCCCTGTGGAAGGAGTAGTCGTAGAGGTTTCTTGAAGACAAAATTGGGCCGCTGTTGAAAGATTATCTGTTGCATTGAAAGCGGCATTGATAAAATTGGTTATAGTTGTTGCTGATCCTCCATTGAGAATAAACGAAGCAGAAGTAGCTGCAGGATCTGTCGAATCCATCGTCCAACTTGAACTTTGGCCAGTGGCAGTACTGTTTCCAGCTAAGTCTATTGCAGTCACTCTGATTCTATAGTCTGCTCCATCAAAGCCAGGAGAGTTCCAAGTGTAAGTGCCGTCATTGACCTCACCTGTAGCGATGGAGTTCCAGCTGGACCCTCCATCAGGGGAATATTCAAGCGTAATAGGAGTGGCGGCGATATTGGTATCTGTTGCTGACCAGGTTATTGTTATGTTGCCTTGACCGCCTTGATATCCACCAGTCGCAGGTGCAGTAACCGTAACTGCAGGATTGGTGTTATCTTTGATTACACTGTGATCGGTCGAAGTCCAACAGCATCTCTGGCCCAAAGCCTTAAGGTATACGAGGCTTCAGAGCTAAGAGTATGGGTTATGGCACCAGCAGATGTAGCACACGTTTGCCATCCTGAATCTGTAATTAGTGGAGCACCAGCTGATTCTTTGACAAATATTTGGGTTCGATCAGTACAACTTGCAATGGTAAAGCTTGTGCCAGTTCCAGCGATGTAGGCAGCATTGACCATAGTTGAAGAAGGAGCACCAGGCCCAGTGGAATCAATTGTAAAAGCTGCGGAAATAGTTTCATCTGTATTTCCTGCAGCATCTGTTACGATCACTTTTACTTTGGCCGTCGCAACATTATCACTTGGCACGGTCCAGTTGTAGCTTATGGAATTGGTAGAGATAGCATTTGAGACAAGAGAAAAGCTTGTCCCATCACTTGCGTAGTGAAAGGCAATTTGGCTAACTCCACTACCGCTGGTATCAGTTCCTGCGAGAGCTACTGACTCTGTCCCTGTCCCCATAAGTGGACCTGTAGGACTGGTCAATGACGAAGCAGGATTAGTTGTATCTTTAAATATTGCAAGAGTACTCGGAGTGGAAGTAATATTTCCTGCAGAGTCTTTTGCCCACAATCTAAGAGTCTTGGTACCATCACCAGTATTAGTAAGTGTATGGGCAAGTGCTTGGTTAACGTTAGTTGTGCAAGTAATAGTAAAGGCACCTGCGCTTGGAGTATTTGAATCATTTTCTGTGATGGCCAAACTTGTTAGCGTGTCACAGTTTACTTTAGAAGCTCCCGTCGCAATATTTAGTGTTAGGCCATTAACTGTTACGGGCGAGGAAGCAGGAGAAGTCAATGTAAGGGTAGGAGCAGTTACAGGGAATGCATCAGAAACAGTGACTGCGTATGATTTAATTAAATGATCTTTTGCAATATCAACATCTCCTCCACCATCATTTTGTCCTAAAAAAAGCTGTACCGTGTGACTTCCTTGCTGATTTTTTAGTGGAGTCCAATTCCAAGTCGCTGTGTTAGCAACTGTAGATCCATCTAAAACCCATCTGTATTTGAGATCGTACCCACCCGAAAAATGGTAAGCACCTCCAGTAAATGCTGCGAGTGTTCCTTCCATAATAGTTGTAGGAATTGTTACCGTATTTAGTTTAGGTGGAGAATTGAGAACCTTGGTATGGGCCTGGCCAGTTACTGCCATATACTCAGCCCTCAACGTTCCACTGGCATTTATACTGTTGTATACAGCTGTAGATGAAGCACCAGATAGCTTATCGACAAATGTTTTTAGTGAAGAGGTACTGACATTTTTTAAGTTGATTGTCCCGCCGCCAAAGCTCATTAATGTAGTAGCGTAGGTAATATTATTTGAACCCGTCCCTGTCACCGGAAGAGATAAAACTTCAGTACAGCCAGTAACTTCCACCACATGAGTAACTTTTGAACCTACCGTAACTCCAAGAGAAGAAAAATCAAAACTATAAGTTGTGCTTGATCCAATAGCTGAAGTGGCAATAGCGTCACCTGTGATTTTTCCATTTGAATCGAGTAAAAATAACTTGGCCTCAACAGGGCCACTGCAAGTTGCGGCCCATGCCGAGTTAAAAGGATTTAGAGGGTGGGGTTTACTTGCAATGAGGCCTGCAAAAGGAGTGATAGCACCAGAGAGAACAGAAGAGCTGCTAGAGGATGTACTATCACCTGAAAAATTTAAGAAACTACTCTTAAAAATGCATGAACTGAAAAATAGCATTGTATTTAGTAAAACTAAATTTAGTAAAGCGGTCATCCTCATAAAATTTCCTTCCTCTCCTTTATTTTACAAGAGTAAGCATTGCAAACAGAAAAAAAATGTTATCTACTTAATATCTAAGAGGTTTATTGTGATTTTTGAGGAAAAATAAAGAGGTTTTCAGCTTAACTAGCCAAGCCTTGTTGGCAGATAAGCCATTGTTAATCTTTCTAAAAAAAAACTATTTATGCATTAAGTGTGCATTAAGTGCGTGATACTTTTTACCACCAATAGTGTCATAAAAAGTATCCCCCTCCTAGATGCTAATCGAGCTCTATTTTAAAAGTAAGATCAAATTTTTTAATGACGAAGTTTGAGCTTTTCGACTGGTACATACTGTATACACTACCACCATCATAAACATCCCCTGTTCCTTGAATCACATAATGGTTTTGTGAGTTATTTAACCGGACAATAAAGCGGTATTCACTATTTTCCAAAAGCTCATTGCGACCTGTAAATTCAAACCTTAAGCGTTGCAGGCCACTATGAAAGCCTTTGTGTGTGGCACTTTCTAGGACATTCCAACGGCTATCAGCAAGCTCCAAAATGACTTGATCATCACTGCTACCATCAACTGATCTTAGCTCAACTTCGATGGCCTTTAATGCTCCCGCTGAAGTCGTCATAAAACTTTGTCCAACAACAACATTTTGATAGCGATTTCCACCTCCTAACCAAAGTTGGTTACCTTTTTCAGGTTGTTCTATTATTTTAGTTCCTAGACTTTGAGTTGTTGAATCTGAAGGCCAGTCAAAAGGTGGCGAAACTGATTTCACCTCACAATTACATTGGTTTTGATCACAATCAAAACCACCACATTCCCAATCGTATTCACAACTTGATCCATTACTACAAGAGTTATGCTTCATGTAGAGGTTGTCTTTATTAGTTATTCCAATAAACTCTATAAAAGTTATGGGTCCTGATGAAGTGTATCGTCCATGTCCTTTTTCTCTTAGAACCTGAGAGACACCACATCCTGGTTGGTTTACTTGTCTAAGTGATAATTCAGAGCATGAATAACTATTTCCGTAGGCCCCAAAATAATTCCTAGCGATCAATGAACCTGGACTTTCATGTAAAAACCCATCAAGATGAAAACCTCCAAGGCCTGAATATGCGTAAACTGAATTATTTCTAGCTGACATCCATGCCTGATCTCCACCGTAGTGCAAATCAAATGGGTAGCCTTCCCAAAAACCATCAGCAATATTGCAATCGGCCCAGTAAAAAGTATTATCTGAGCCGGTACCTGCAGAAAAGTGCCTTCCCCACGAAGTGGTGTTGGCATAAATATAGGCAACCCCTGCTTCAGGATCGGCGTTTCCTCCAACCATGACCCCATAACCGATACCAAGTCTTAAATTATGGTGGATATTATTATGATGAACACGTCCCCCAGCTGTACCAGGTCCTTCAAGGTAGACTGAGTACCCACTAAAGTTAGAAAGCTCGTTATTGTCAACTTCAACATTTTTAGAAAGAACTTTTAATCCATATTCAAAGGATCTTTGATGCATGTGAGAGAAAACATGGTGATTTGTACCTTTGATCCTAAGCCCTGTGATTCTTACATTTTCACCAGTAATTCTTATTAAAAGGTTTTGGACCCCCGGACTCTTATCCATTTGATCTTTATCAAAGTAAAGAAGTGCACCTGGACCCGTGCCTCTATCGCTGGCCAAGGTAACCCCATCATTAGCAATAACTAAGGGGGCTGCTAATTCTAAAAAATTTAATTTTACGTCTCCTGGAATAAATATTGTACAGTGTGAACAACTCAATGCTTGTTGTAATTCACTAAGAGTCCTGACAACATGGTCGGCACTTGCCTCAGTCACATGAGCACTATATCCCGGACCACCTCCAATAGGATTATTTCCGCAAACTTGAGCGTTGGCACCATACCCCTTATGGTCTAATTTCCCTACCTCAACCAGACCTACACTACTTTGGCATTTCCAAGTCTTACCCATATAATCATATGTTTGATTGAAGCTTATCCCTGTTTGTCCCATTCGTGCGCGAATTCGATTGTACTCAGATCCAGGATCTTGAGCTGTTCCTCTTTCGCTTGCAGTAGCGTATCGACTGCCTGGCCTTGGGCAATTGTGTGGCCCATCGAGGCAAAATTTTTCACCGTCAACTCCAGGACCTTTATAACAATGTCCTGAAGAGCAATCCCTTCCACTTTCGCAAAGCTGCCCATTT
>Ga0257117_1001081_pt1 | contig 17277 bp, 11 predicted proteins | sample SI112_135mmetaG_FD_190157 | JGI IMG/M metagenome (GOLD analysis project Ga0257117, IMG submission 190157) | Marine microbial communities from Saanich Inlet, British Columbia, Canada - SI112_135m | ecosystem: Environmental > Aquatic > Marine > Inlet | place: Canada: British Columbia | collected... | reverse complement strand
CCATTGGCGCTAATTCTACAATCGTTTGCGGAAACACAATTGGTACGTATGCATTTATTGGCGCAGGAGCAGTAGTCACTAAAAATGTGCCAAATTACGCTTTGGTCCTTGGAAATCCAGCAAAGATTTCTGGCTGGGTCTGCGAATGCAGTAATCGGCTATATTTTCATAAAGATTTTGCAACATGTAGCAGTTGCGGCAAACAATATAAAATGCATGAAGAAGGGATCAAATGCATTGAGTGTAATTGTAATAGTAAGTCTGAAATACATAACTACAGCAATACTCATATTGACATCGAAAAAAGATCTCATAATACCTATGGCAATGAGTTAACGCTCCCACAAGAAGCTGACTATTGCACAACACATTAACTATCAACCCTTAATAACCGGAGGAGTCTGAAAATGAGCAATAAACTTAATGAAGGTGAGACATTTTTTGCCGATGGCAAGATAGATGAGGCAGAAGCGTGCTTTTTATCTCTTGTAGAAAGTGGCTATTACTGTAAGGAAGCTTACAATAATCTTGGCGTAATTGCTTTTCAGAAGGATGATAAGGAGAATGCTATTAATTATTTCACCAAAGCACTGGAGATAGATCCACTTTACAAGGATACGATTATAAATTACACTAACTTACTTAGGGAGTTAGATCAGCTACCAATAGCAATTCCATTACTGGAGAAGATTGCACAACTAAACCCTGATGATAAAGAGATCACACGTCTTAAATCTGATATCTGTTCTCTGATGCCTGCTAATATGGAACAATAAATAAGTCATAGTAAATTAATGTTATAGCCAAAATCTATAACTTGATTGTAACGACATACTTTTATAGACGAATACTTCTATGTAGATATGGCTGTTATTATTTGTAAACTATAGTCTTTTTCTTGTACATCAAGCCTGAAATCACCTTCTCCTTTCAATATATAAACCAAATTATATCAACAATAACTGTTGTTTTATTATACACTCAATACATTAGTTTCCTCAAAAACTATTCATCTACAATATAATCAGCGTATAACAATAAAGCTGTAACTACCTACAACGCAAACTGTTACTCAAACACTTCAACACTGTAGCTAATATGTTATTGCATTGGCATGGGCTTAGCATATATTACTATGACCAATCTATTCACACTTCAGTATGCATTTTAACTACTGAATAAATTTAATAGTTGAAAACGGAACATTTAACAAATATGAATAATATAAGTGAAGGTGAAAAGCTTTTTGAGGAAGGAAAAATAAAAGAGGCGAAAGAGTTGTTTCTTACGGTTCTTGAGAATGGAAATAGTTGCAAAGAGACATATAACAACCTTGCAATTATTTCTATTCAAGAAAACAATATCAATAGTGCCATTGAATATTTCACCAAGGCGCTAGAGATTGATCCTTTTTACAAAACTACAGTGCTTAACTACACTGACCTGCTTAGGACGATGGAAAAACCTGAAATAGCGGTACCGCTATTAGAATCCTTCCTTAAACAAAATCCACAAGACAAGGAAACCCAACAACTTCTAGAAGATATCAATTTAGCAGACAAAACAGCAGTAGATATTAAAAAATATAACGAAGACGGGATTAAATATTTAGGTAATAACGAATTTGAAAAGGCCAAGAAATGTTTTGTTAAATCACTAGCGTTAAATGATAATCAATCTAGTATTCGGAAAGGATTATTGCTGGCCTTAGACGCCATCCTTAAGCATAATATTAGTGAAACAAATAAAGACATTTCCAGCACCAGGCCAAAGTATTTCGATAAAGGAAAAGAGGCAAACCCTAAAAGAAAATTATTTCTTAAATATGTTCCTGAAAAATTGGTAACTGAGAAAACAGGACTAAATATTTTATTCATTTCAGATTTTCATGTTGCAGGCAATCAGGCGCGCATGATGAAGTTCCTCAATAACCATACAACTCACAAAGCCAGAAGTATTGGATTTATAAAAGATTATCTTAACTATGGAGAAGATATTGTATTAGATACAAATGAACACCTTAAAGAAGTTCACGAACTGATAAAAGAAGCAGATTTCTTTCACTTCATAAGATTGAAACCAAATATACCAGGAATTGATTTAAATAAATATCTGAGAAAAAACAATTGCATGATTGATTACTTTGGAAGTGAAATTACATGCCATAAGGACAAGGTTGTGGACTTTCACAGGCAAACAGGTTTCTTTGGATTAAACAAAAGCATCCATGAAATGTACAAAGGTGCAGAATCTATGATGTATCACTTTCCTACAATGTTTGATTCCTCAGAATATAGCAAATACGAAATAGACCTTAATTTCTATGCAAAGCAAGAGATTGTAATAGGACACTCACCTACCATGCCAAGAATAAAAGGAACACATTATATATTGCCTATCATTGAAAGGGTAAATAACAGAGTACAGCAGAAAATAACAACAAACCTTATTATGGGCAAAACTAATACTGATGCCTTGTTAGAAAAAGCAAAATGTGATATCTTTATTGATTGCTTAAGTACTGAGAAAGACATTGATGGCGCAGGATCGGGTGCATCACAGAATTCACACGAATCGCTTGCACTTGGGAAGGTAACCATTTGCAGTATGGATAATTTTTATTTATCCTTTTATCCGGATGCACCAATCTTTTCTTCTACTATTGAAGGCTTAGAAGATCTTATCATGAATATCTTAAATAATCCAAGTATCGTAAAAGAGAAAATGAAAAATTCCAAATCCTGGTTAACGCAATTTTCTCCAAATTTAATGATTGAAAGATACCTTCAAATTTATCAATTTGTTATAACCGGTGATCAGGTTGTTAATAGTTTTGATAGGTTTTTTAAAATATTCTAAGCCGTACTACTTGTCAATTGCTAAATATTAGTACAATGATCAATATAAACTAATTGAATTAAAAGTACTGCAAGTTAGTTTCTAAAAAACATTGACAAAGCTCTTATTCCTCTTCAAACAAAATCCTATTAAGATGTAGAAAGTTACATTTATATGAAAAACAATTTCCCGTATATTGATTTTCCAGATCGACTTACTGTTGAAATCACTAATACATGTAACCTTGGATGTATTATGTGCCCCAGGCACAACGCAGAGGAGAATACAGGTTTCATGCAGTTCGATATGTATAGAAAAATAATTGAAGAAGCTACACATCATCTTCCTGTTACATTAGTACCTTTTTTTAGAGGTGAATCTCTTCTGCATCCTGATCTCTTTGAGATGATTAAAATTGCCAATAAATCGGGCCTGGGACCAATACAGCTTGCTACTAATGCGACATTACTTAATAGAGATAATTCTACAAAACTTATTGAATCAGGGCTGGACTTTCTCTCTCTCAGTCTGGATATTGATCAGAAAAACTACAAAACTACACATCTTGGAGGAGATTATGAAAAAGTTATCAACAATATAGATAATTTCATTACCATAAAAAGGGAGATGAATGTTACTAAGCCTGATATCCAGGTATCTACAGTAGAAACATCTGATAACAGGCAGGGGCTGCACAATTTTAGTAAATATTGGCTTGAAAGAGTAGATAGAGTACGTGTCTATCCGGCACATTCAACCAATGGTGCATTTGGCAACCTGGATAGTAGTAATAAATATCCTGATTTTGATCAACGACATCCATGTAAAAAAGTTTTTACTGATATTGTTATATACTGGGACGGCACAGTTGCAGTCTGTAATCATGACTGGAACAGAAAAGAATATATTGGGAATATACGTGACAACTCTATTCAGGAAGTATGGACTGGAAATAAGTACAATGAAATACGCAAAAGGCATATCGAAGGAAAACTTGAAAATGACCAGACGTGCAAAGATTGTGATCACTGGAAGATGTATTATATCAATGAAGGAAGCATTGGCATGTTATATGAAAAACAGCATGAAATCCGTTTACATTAAATGAAATATTTTATCAATCTGACATTATAATGTGTGGAATAGCCGGTATACTTAATTTAAATGGTGAACCAGTATCTCCTGTACTGTTACGCAGGATGACTGATGTAATCGCACACAGAGGCCCAGATGGTGAGGGATTCTATATCAACAAGTGTTTAGGGTTTGGGCATAGACGCCTTGCTATCATTGATACTACACCTGCCGGACACCAGCCAATGATTACTGGAGATGAAAGGTTTGTTATTACGTACAATGGAGAAATTTATAATTTTCAAGAGCTAAGATTAAAGCTGGAAACCCTAGGATACCAATTCAGATCAAAGACGGATACAGAGGTTGTGCTGCATGCTTATGTAGAGTGGGGAGATGAATGTGTAAAGCATTTTAATGGTATGTTTGCATTTGCAATCTGGGATAATTTAAAACAGAAATTATTCCTTGCAAGGGATCGTTATGGAATAAAGCCATTTTATTATGCCTATACAGACGGCACTTTCCTTTTTGCCTCAGAGCAGAAGGCTATTCTATCTAATACTGATATTCAACGCAAGATTGATCTTGACGCCTTGCTTGAATATTTTACTTTTCAGAATATTTTCACAGACAAGACTCTACATAAAGGAATTAAGATCTTTCCGGCAGGATGTACTTCTCACATTACTACTAAAAAACCTGGTTGCGAGCTGTCACCATCGCGTTACTGGGATTTTGATTTCAGAGAACCTGAAAAACTACTGACAGATGATGAGTATCTGGAAGAACTTGACTTTCTTTTACGTCAGGCAGTAAACAGGCAATTGGTAAGTGATGTTGAAGTTGGCACATATCTCAGTGGCGGTATGGATTCCGGTTCTATTACATCCATTGCAGCAACTCAGCTTCCATACATAAAAACATTTACATGCGGTTTTGATCTTAATTCTGCATCAGGACTGGAACTTGGATATGACGAACGACAAAAGGCGGAATTCATGTCCTATCTTTTCAAGACCGAGCATTATGAGATGGTATTAAAAGCTGGAGATATGGAAAGAGTTCTTTCCGAATTTGCATGGCACCTTGAGGAGCCAAGAGTTGGGCAGAGTTATCCTAACTATTATGTGGCACGACTAGCTTCAAAGTTTGTCAAGGTGGTTCTTTCAGGAATGGGAGGTGATGAAATTTTTGCAGGATATCCATGGAGATATTACAAGGCAGTAGATAATGATAATTTTGAACAATACGTAGACAAATATTATAAATTCTGGCAACGTTTAATCCCTAACAATGAAATTAGTAGAATGTTTGCCCCTGTCTGGTCTCAAACAAAACATGTATGGACACGTGACATTTTCCGTGATGTATTCTCCAGACATGCCAAAGAACTGACACGCCCGGAAGACTATATTAACCATTCTCTTTACTTTGAAGCAAAGACTTTTCTACACGGTCTGCTTGTTGTAGAAGATAAACTTAGCATGGCACATGGCCTGGAAACCAGGGTTCCTTTTTTAGACAATGATCTGGTAGATTTTTCAATGAAGATCCCGGTAAGATTAAAACTGAGAAACCTGACAGAAACAATAAATATAAATGAAAATGAGCCAGGTTCAAAGATTGATAAATATTCACAAGATACTAATGATGGCAAATTGCTTTTCCGAAGAGTAATGGAACGATATATACCTAAAGATGTAACTAGCGGTAAGAAACAAGGTTTCTCTGCTCCTGACGCCAGTTGGTTCAGAGGTGAAAGCATAGAATATGTTAAGCGTGTAATCTTCAATAAAAATGCCAGGATTTATGAATATTTTGATGACTCGGTTGTTCGGAGATTGGTTGATGACCACCTTGAGCACAGACACAATCGCAGGCTATTTATTTGGTCTCTACTTAACTTTGAACATTGGTGTGAAAAATACTTATAACCTTATTGATTATAATAAATCAATGTTCGATATAAGGATTAAAAAAAATGTATTGGTATAAATATTTAGGAGCAGAAAACCTTAATCAGGATGATACGATAAATTTAATGTCATCTGAGTATATTTTAAAAGATCTCATACTGAGACAAAAGGGATCTTATTCTCAGACACAGAGTCAGACTAGTGACACATTTGGATACAAATGGGAAAAGAGGGATTTATACGATTCAAACAGTGTTAATGACCATTGCCGAAAGTGGCTGAGAGAGCGGTATTTGGGAGACGAGAAAGATGCTGACACTCTGCAATCATGGATGCATAATGGTGCAAGGTTTTTGGATGCTGGATGTGGTGCTGGGTTTTCCGCCCTATTACTCTTTGAAAAATACATTAATAAGATTAACTATCTGGGAGTTGACATTTCAAACTCAGTGGAAGTTGCATTGAAACGTTTTAATGAAGTCAAAGTTAAGGGAGAATTTTTACAAACCGAATTAATGAACCTTCCTTTCTCTGAACCAACTTTTGATATAATATTCTCTGAAGGAGTACTACACCATACAGATTCTACAGAAGAAACTTTTAAATATTTGGCTAACTTACTGATGCCTGAAGGTAAATTTATGTTTTATGTATACAGAAAAAAGGGGCCTATCCGTGAATATTCAGATGACTTAATCCGAAACCACTTTAAAACCATGGACAATAACCAAACATGGGAAGCACTTCTTCCACTTACTAAGCTTGGAAAAGCCCTGGGAGAAATGAACATGAAAGTAAATGTCCCTGAAAAAATACCATTTCTTGATATCCCTGAAGGGCCTATTGACTTACAGAGATTGTTTTACTGGTATATATTTAAAGCGTTTTACAGACCAGAATGGACACTTGAAGAAATGAACAATGTAAATTTTGACTGGTACCGTCCTGCAAATTGTCATAGACATACACCAGAAGAGATTAAAAAATGGTGCAATGATAACAATCTCAAAATAGTGCGCATGAATGTACAGGATGCCGGAATAACTGTTATTGCTCAGAAGATATAATCAAAAATATAGCAAATATTAATCGCCAACAAATAGTAACTATATCATCCATAGAGACACACTTTCTTAAGAATATCAACATGGAAAACAAAATCATTAAGTCGCTAAACCGATTCAAAATACATCTGAATAAAAAAAATGTACTTACAGAAGCGGCAACTGGTAAATATGTAATAACTCCGATTATTGCCGCCTTAGCAGGAGCAAATAAAGTCTATGCATATACAATGGATTCTGAGTATGGATCGGTAGCACATGTTGTCAGTCAGACTAATACTCTTGCAGAGAAATTATTGGTGAAAGACAAGATTTCAATTATAACGGACTTAAATGATGCTGATTTAAAAGAGATAGATATACTAACCAATACCGGGTTTTTAAGGCCAATAAATGATGATATTCTAAAACGACTATCCTCGAAGTGCGTTATACCACTCATGTGGGAGCCGTGGGAGTATAGAAAAGAAGAACTTGATTTAGAAAGTTGTTATCAACATGGCATTAAAGTGTACGGCACAAATGAAAGTAATAAGAACGTGAGAACGATGGAGTATATTGGACTCACCGTATTGTGCCATCTTTTGAATAACAATGTGTCTCCTTTTAACTCTAATGTCCTTCTTATTGGCTGTAAACGCTTTGTTGAGCCAACGTTAAAAATCCTCAGACAGAATGAATTTAATTGTTCTACGATTACTGACTATACTAATTTAATGTATAGCATCAATGACTACGATGCGATAGTAATCCTTGAACATGAACGAAGCATTAATGTCATAGGCGATAAGGAGGCATTTATACACAAGGAAAACATTAACAAACATACTATTGTCATACACATATGTGGAAACGTTAACCTGAAAGATGCTGAATTTATTTTTATACCAGAAAATCCCAAACCTTTTGGACACATGAGCTTTACTGCAGATTATGTAGACAGTCAAGCTGTTATCGATTTACATGCCGCGGGCCTGAAAGTTGCCGAAGGGATGTGTCAGGCTAATGAGCTAAAATTAAAAGGGGCAGAATATAAATTATTTATGGAGAGCAATTATCCCGCACTTTCTTTTGAAGATTCTAGATTCTGGTAGTTTAATATATCATAAATAATTGAGAGAACGAGAAATGGCAAAGTATCTTATAAGGAGACTGGATAGACTGAAGGAAGATGATTGCACAATATGGAAGTTATTCCTAGGAAAAGCCACCGGAAAGACGATATTCCATAATCCAGATTTCTTATCCTACCATAAGGAGAGATTCAATGAGCACCACATAGGGATATATAAAGGAGACCAGCTTTTAGGTATTATGCCTATGGCCATAATAACTGAAGGTTCAAAGCTAATAGCAAAGTCTCCTTATGGTGCTTCTTACGGTGGTATCATTTTTCCATCTGTTATGAGTTATTCAAATTCGAAGTCTATCGTAAACAGTCTCATAGAATACTTGAAAACCTTGAGCGTTAATGAATTAATTATTACACCATCTCCTGAAATAAATTATACGTTGTACAGTGACACTTTTCTCTTTGTGATGATGGAAGCGGGTTTTACTGTAATCAATTCCGACGTTACAAGTGTTGTCTGTTTATCCGATATTGATTTAGAGAAAAACACCTTTACTTCTAGAGCAAGAAATATGCAGAAGAAGGCAAAAAAGGAAGGAGTTACCATTATTCAAAATGCTGAGGTTAATACCTTTTGGGATGTGATGGATAAAACATTTAAACGGCACGGAGAGAATCCTACCCATTCAAAAGAGGAATTTAAATACCTGAATTCCTTATTCCCTGATGATATCTACTGTGATATAGCAACACTAGACAAAATACCGATCGCCGGAATTGCCTATTTTAAACTGAATGAACATGTTTGCATGTCATTCTACCTTTGCAATGACATTGATTACAAAGAGACTCAGGCATTGTCAATGTTAGTTTACGAGTCGATCTTGAAATCACAGAGAAATAAGTTCAAATATTTTGATTTCGGGACATCTTCTGTAAACATGGTAGCAAGGGAAAATATATTTCTATTTAAAGAGAGCTTTGGAGCAATTGGAAGATTTAGAAAGACATTTCAACTAAAAATACATGATTAGGATATTGCCGTTAGAACAAATTAAAGAGAATGGGTTAACAAAAGATTTCTACTTAAAATCCATTGAAAACGATTCCAACAGTGAACTGTCAGAAGTCATTGGGAGTGATTACACCGTCTTTGAATCAGGAAAGTCTGCAATCAGCGCTCTTATACAATATTTAAAATTGACGCGAAATGATGAAGTCCTAATTACAACAACTACAGATACGTCATTTGTTTCAACTTGTGTAAGTGCCACTGTCTTTAATTATTGCAGAATTTCAAGAGTACTAACTGAAAATACCAAAGCAATTTTCATTATCCATAGTTTTGGGTTCCCACATACAGGGCTAAAGCAATTGAGATTGATTGCAGATGAACGAAAAATCCCTTTAATTGAAGATTGTGCCTTTGGTTTCGACTCATATAATGACGAAGGCATTAGATTAGGTAGTATTGGTAATTTCTCAATTTATTCGTTACCTAAGATTTTCCCTATTGAATATGGTGGTGTTTTAAGCAGCAACAACATCATAAAATGCAAAAAAAGGGATGAGTATCTAGTAACGCAAATCAAAGAGTGGGTACCAAAACTTTGGTACATAAAGAAAATGAGGATACAAAATTATCAAATGCTTTTCAGGAAATTCTCTGAAAAAAGTATTTACAAGGAAGCCGTAGAAGAGAATCCATTTATGTTTGGTCTCTATATGCATGCTTATAAAAAAATTGAAAAAACGCAGAATGATGTTGAATTAGCCAGAACTCACGTTAAAGATGAAGTTCATATACCAGTAAACGCCTTTGCGGAAGCAATGGAATATGAGAGTCTTATTGCAAATCTTAGTCAATTTGAACCTTCCCATACTGATATTAAGGATAAGCAAAATATCAAATAACTTAATGACTATAATAAATCTATGAGCTTGGATATGGACGAAACTGATTCACAAACAAATATTAACGGATGGAGAGAGCATTGGAACGAAAGAGCTAAGGCCAATGAAGATATCATATGGTTGAATGGATACTGCGTAAATGGAGTACCTCTAAGCAACGAAATTTATTACAGTGCAGTATTAAGCCCATGCATTGATATACTTGAATTGGAAGCGCACCACCACTTTTTGGAAATTGGATGTGGAGCTGGTCTTTTTCTATCCGAGATTGAAAAAAATGTTAAGAGTTGTGTTGGAATTGATATCAGCCTTGGAATGATATCAAGATTTATTGGTAAATCGAATGTCGTAGTAAGTGATGCACGTAAATTACCTTTTTACCATGATTGTTTTGATCGTATTCTTATGTATAGTGTTGCACATTACTATCCCTCGTATGATTATTTTAAAATGGTTATTAGAAATGCATTGTCTCTCCTAAAGGCAAAAGGTGTTTTCTTAATTGGAGACGTTCCCTTTGGAGATTCACCCGCGAACAGCCAATACCTTTATTATGATAAGCACATGATTATAAATTTTTTTGACTCTCTATGTTTCCCATATTCTATTCGGGTACAAAACAGAATCAAGCGAAGCATAAATAACAGATATGATATAATAATATATAAAGATTAAGAGCATAATTACTGTCTTTTTATTTTAACGTAAGATTTTTATTTACGCTATATATTGAGATACCTATTAATTTTTCAATATATACTTACCATAATGGACCGGAGATCTTTATGTCACCTACACAAGGAAAGCAGCAGTTGTCTCTTGACAAAATCCCAATAACCAAACCTTTCTTCAACACTGAAGAGGAAGATGCAATACTGAGTGTGATCAGATCTGGATGGCTTGTACAGGGCCCACAGGTTAGTAATTTCGAAGAAAAATTCAAGAAATTTATTGGGGCCAAACATGCACTGGCTACCACTTCCTGCACCACTGCACTTCACCTTGCTTTGCTTGCTGCCGGAGTCAAACCAGATGATGAAGTCTTACTCCCTTCTTTCACTTTTGTTGCAACGGCAAATGCAGTTGAATATATTGGAGCTAAACCGGTTCTGCTAGACATTGATCTTAATACATTTACAATTGCACCATCACAAATAGAAGAGTATTTAAACAGCAGAAGCCTCACATCTAATTCTAAGCCTCGCTGCATAATACCAGTCTCTCTATTTGGCCTGTGTGCATACATGGATGAAATCAATAAGATCGCCGCAGAACATGGTATTCTCGTAATTGAGGATGCTGCGTGCGGTCTTGGTACAAATAGAGAAGGTTGCCATGCTGGAACAGAGGCTTTGGCAGGAGTCTTCAGCTTTCATCCACGAAAATCAATTACTACCGGTGAGGGAGGAATGCTGGTTACTAATGATGATGACCTGGCGGAAGCAGCTAGAAAATTGAGAGATCATGGTGCATCAAAGTCAGATCTGGAAAGACATTTGAAAGAAGGCGGCTCCCTGCTTCCTGAATATAATATGCTGGGCTTTAATTACCGCATGACCGATCTGCAGGGTGCACTCGGTACCGTTCAAATTGACAAGGCAGAAACCATAATACGAGGACGACAGGAGGCAGCAGCAAGATATGATAGCCTTCTACAGGAAAACCCTGAAATAAAAAAACCATATACGCCTAAAGGTTACACTCATTCCTATCAGTCATATGTTTGTATTTACATGGCAAATAGTGCAGAACTTAGAGGTGAAAACAGTATTGACTGGGACCAGGTTGAAAAGTGGAACAGAGAACGTAATAGACTGATGGCGGAATTGGAGAGCAGTGGAATATCTGTTAGACAGGGAACTCATGCCGTCCACACGTTAGGATACTACAAAAGAAAGTATGAACTGAATGATCATGATTATCCGATGTCCTATATAGCCGACCGTTTGTCTATAACATTGCCTCTATACTTTGGGATAACCGAACTAGACCAAACAAGAGTGGTAGATACTCTTCAGGCCTGCATTCGACAACTATAATACTAGAGGAAACAAAAACATAATTCCATATTTACTGATCAGAATATTTCTTTATACATAAAATCACCTTCCTCGTAAGTGTTTAAAATATATACAGAAAAATGCTTTTTCTTAGATAATAAGACCCCATTCAAACCTTCCATTATATAACCACACCTAAGTCCTTGGTATATTAACACTTGCTGGCCATATGTTTCATAAGCAAAAGTTCTATATAAATACAACTTTAGGCATGATTTTAGCGCTATACATGTAATCAACAGAATAATCTTGAAATAACACTTATTTCATAATTAAATAAACAAAATGAAGAAAACGATTATACATGTAGTAGGAGCAAGGCCAAATTTTATGAAAATTGCACCTATCTTCGTAGCCATTGAGAATCAAAACAATATAAATAATACTCTTTCCATTGATCAGTTTATAGTACACACAGGTCAGCATTATGGCAAAGAGATGTCAGAATCATTCTTTAGTGACTTAGGTATACCAGATCCTCATTTTAACCTTAATGTTGGGTCAGGGAGTCACGCATTTCAAACTGCAAATATTATGCTCTCTTTTGAAAGAGTACTTAATGAACTATCTCCTGACCTTGTAATTGTAGTTGGTGATGTCAACTCGACTGTTGCATGTGCAATTACTGCAAAAAAACAGGGAATCAGAGTTGCGCATGTGGAATCCGGACTGCGAAGCTTTGATCGCTCAATGCCGGAAGAGATTAACCGTATATTAACTGATTCAATCAGTGATCTCCTTTTTACCAGTGAACAATCAGCAAATATTAATTTGAACAATGAGGGCATATCTTCAGATAAGATTTATTTTGTAGGGAACACAATGATTGACTCACTGGTAAGACAACTCAAAAATGCTGCTCAGGTCAATACACTAAAAAATATCAATTTATCTGGCAGCGGCAGTGACCCTTTCAAATATAGTCTTTTAACGATGCACAGACCGGCTAACGTAGACAGTCCAGCTGTATTATCCGGTTTCCTGGAAACCTTCTCTTCACTATCGGACAATATCCCGATTTTGTTTCCCGCTCATCCAAGAACAATAAAACAGATAAAAGAAAACAAATTGGAATCTCTTTTCTGCTCTTCTGATGAAATACTGTTTAATAAAAAAGGAATGGTACTCATTGACCCCTTGGGATATTACGACATGTTGAATCTAATGAGGTCCGCATATTATGTGATAACTGACAGCGGAGGTATTCAGGAAGAGACAACATATCTTGGTATTCCATGCTTTACAATCAGAGAGAATACTGAGAGGCCTGTTACCATAGATCTTGGAACTAATATCCTGATAGGCCATAATCGCAAATTATTATTCGATGAGGTTTCAAAGATCACCTCTGGTAAACATAAAAAAGGAACAATACCTCCTCTATGGGATGGAAAGGCCTCAGAACGCATCGTAGACACTCTTACAAGCAGTCTGTACTCTCGTTAATTTAGTAAAATCTATATACAACATGACAATAGACCATAAAGATAAGATAAAAGAAGGTGAATCTCTATTTCAAAAAGGAGATCTGAACCAGGCAGAATCAGTATTCAAGTCTATCCTACAAGATTATACAGATGATTATGTCTCTTGCAACAACCTCGGTGTAATAAACAATACTAAAGGTAACACTGACTTGGCAGAAGAATACTTCAGAAAGTCTATTTCCCTTAATGGTGACTATTTGGAACCTGTTATAAATCTTGCATGCCTATATCAGAGTTTAAAACGATGGTCTGAGACGGCCACGTTATTAGAGCGATCATTGGAGATCGATGCCAACAACTCAGACATCTATAATCAACTTGGAGTAGTATACCTTGAATTGGATGAACCTGAAAAAGCCTGTTCTGCACTTGAAATATCTCTAAAGCTCAAACCAGAACAACCGGCTGTTAATGAATCACTTAATGCAATCAGAAAAGAGTTATCGGTGCATGATACTTCTACTCAGCAGACACTTCTTAATATTCTATTCGTTCAGAATTTTCCTTGTATACGTAATTATAAGATGGCGACAGCCTTGAAATCAAAAGGTCACAGAGTTACTCTGGCGTATACCAAATATCGTGTAAGCCAGATATATAAAGGCCTTGACGATAGCGTTTATGACGACTGTATTAAAATAAGAGACAATCGACACCTATGGGATATTTCTGAAAGCTTCGATATTATTCACAGCCACAACGAACCAGATGAATTAACAATCGTTGCAATGGCAGGTGATACACCTGTAGTACACGATACCCATGATTTGATATCTTTCAAATACGAGGGCAACAAAGACATTTCATTTTTCGAGGGCACAGCAAATAGAGGTGCTGCCGGAAGAGTTTACACTACCCCCTATCAAATGAAAGAGGCAAGAAGTCTTTACGGGATGACAGGTCCTTCAATTGTTTATTACAATTACGCTTCTAGGGCAGACTTACCCAAAAGAAATTTGCCTAAACTCTCTGACAAAGACGGGAATATTCATATCGTTTATGAAGGAGGAATAGCTGGAGTAGATGGCAATCATCGTGATTTCACATCACCATTCTTTGATCTTGCGGATAAGGGCATTCACATTCATATATACCCCCCCTCTTCTTGCGACAAAGAAACATCAAAACAATATTCTTCCCATAAAAATATACATTTTCATAACTCGGTTTCACCCAAGCAAATTATGGAAACTATGACACAATACGACTACGGCATTATCCCATTTAATCTTGCTAAGGGAAATAAGCGTTTTCTAGATACAACAATAGCTAACAAACTGTTTGAATATCTTGCTGCCGGACTACCGGTTATAGCATCTCCACTCAAGTCCTATGTCGATTATTTTCAGAATAATCCTGTCGGCATCACCTATAACACTACACAGGATATAATTGACAGTATGCCTAGGTTAAAAGAAATTGCATCTAATACCGATTTCACAAAGCACATTTTTACCTATGAGGATGAAATTGAGAGGTTGGAAGAGTTCTACTACAAAATCCTTGATGCTAACAATGAAAACTCCACTCTACAAGAAGTCACAGAAAACACAACAGACCCTGTCCAGAATTCATGTGAGAAATTAATCACCTGGCTAAACAATAACGGATGGGATGGCTATGATCCGTATGATGTACAGGATCATTTTATACAGATGGAAAAAAGCGGAGACCCTATTACAGCAGAACAGCAGCAACAAATTCTGGAGAGTGCCAATACCGATCCAATGAAAGTCCGGGAAGAACTTGGAATAAAAAAGAAAAGAAATGCCAAGGCTCTTGGACTGTTAACCTCCGCATGGGTTCGCATGTATAAGGTCACAAATGATGTAAAATATCTATTTGAAGCCGAAAAGATAGCTGACTGGCTTTTGAATAATCCAAGTAAAGGCTATGACAATCTCTGTTGGGGATATCCATTTGACTGGCAGTCTGTTATTTTTATACCAATTGACACACCATCTGCTGTTGTGTCTACAACAGTTGGGGATGGACTCTGGGAGCTTTACACAACCACTCGTAACGATAAATACCTCAAAGCATGTGAATCAATATGCCGGTTTATTACCGAAGATCTAAAGATGGATGATATGGGTAGTAATGGTATATGCTTCTCGTATACTCCAATAGATAAGTATCATGTACACAATGCAAATCTTTTTTGCGGTGAATTTCTAGCCAGAATAGGAAATGAAGTCGAAAATATTAAATGGACAGAACTGGCAGAGAGAACGGCTGAGTATGCTATCTCAGAGCAGAACGAAGACGGATCAATCTACTACTGGGGACGGATTCAGAATGACTATGCACCTGATAAGTTAGATCACTACCACTCAGGGTTTGAGATACGCTGCCTTTTCAATATAGCTAAACATCTACAATTAGAAAGAGTCAGACATGCATATCTTAAATATCTGAAATTCTATCTGACTAACTATTTCCTCGATGATGGAACCCCGAAGATTACACCAAGCAACCCATATCCTGTAGACATACACGGTGCTGCCGAAAGTGTTCTATTGTTATCCATGCTTTCCGGTGAACATGAAAATCTATTTCCACTCGCGCAGAGATCGCTCCACTGGACAATAGCAAACATGCAAAATCCTGAAGGTTGGTTTGGGTACCTCTGGACACCGGAACCTCGTGTCGACGCCCCCTACTTGCGCTGGGGTCAGGCATGGATGCTCCGCGCCTTTACAGAATATCAGGTTGCGGAGAAAACAAACTCAGGGGAATGGGGATATTACAGCAGACTTAGCAATAATCCTGGAAGAAAAGCCAGGCTAACCAGCAGTGCAGATCGTAAAGATGAACTTGAGGAATTGAGACAACTTGCGCTCTCTTATTTAAGACTGGAAAATGGCAAGATCCCGATGCATGTAATAGAAAAGATTGCAGATAAGATGAATACTTCAGTTTCATCAGAAACCAGAAATATACTTATCTTAGAGAGCATTAATGATCCTGTTAAATGGGATAAAAATGTAGTTGGAGAGATTAAATCACAACATGCAGTTACTGTTTCAGAAAAAAAAGAAACCTCTTCAGAATCAAGCTGTCAGATAATGATGCCGGAAACTGGAAACCTGCAATATGGCAGTAAGGAGTGGGCTGAGACACTCTTCAGAAGTTCTCAAAGCGATCCATGGGGTCACGACTGGCGAGCGTCACAAAAGGCAAGATATCTGTCTGCAATCGATCTGATAAGAAAGCATATTTCACCAGGTGTAATTAATGATGTTCTCGATGTTGGATGTGCACTTGGTGAGTTTACCAGTATGGTTAAAGAGTTCTTTCCCGACAGCAATATTCTTGGAGTGGATATTGCAGATGAAGCCATACTAAAATGCCGTAAGAAATTCAATAATATAAGTTTTAAAACAAACAGTCTTCCTGGGTTAGAGCTTTCCAAGAGTACCTTTGATCTTGTTTCCGCCCTTGAAGTCATCTATTATGTTGGGGAGAATAAGATTGAGAGCTCTCTGCAACGGATTCATGACTTATTAGGGAAAGGTGGTTATATCCTGATCTCTACGTATTTGAATAAACCTCCTTTTCTTACAAGTGACAATTTCAAAAATACTTTATCCAAGTACTTCACTATTGTCGATGAATCAATTCGATACCATGGTCTATACACACCATGTGAAACATTAGTACGTCAGTCAATGAATTCAATACAGCAATTTACACAAATAGCTGAACCTGCATCAAGGCTGGCAATCAATGAATATGTTGAATCTGGAGTTAAACTACTTGGGAATGAGGCGCTGTTAAACAACCTTAATAAATACGCAAGACAAAACATGGGATCAAAAACCGCATCGCATTCAATTATTTTAGCTG
>Ga0257117_1001068_pt1 | contig 17423 bp, 15 predicted proteins | sample SI112_135mmetaG_FD_190157 | JGI IMG/M metagenome (GOLD analysis project Ga0257117, IMG submission 190157) | Marine microbial communities from Saanich Inlet, British Columbia, Canada - SI112_135m | ecosystem: Environmental > Aquatic > Marine > Inlet | place: Canada: British Columbia | collected... | reverse complement strand
ACGCCAAGTTTTGGAACGAAAATATTTCTGAGATCAAGGGTTTCGAGTATTTTTGAAGAAACTATCACTCCGCCATCTTGTTTGAGGTGAGCAATTGGTGGTCTATAGTTATCCCATTTTTGCCATTCAAGGGACGCCTGCAAATTTACTATTTTTGCTAAATTAAGGTGACCTCCAAATCTTAGTGTCATGGGATCATAGAAGGCCAGTGAGTTGAGCTCTATGGCAAAGGGAACAGAAGGGTCATCACTGGCCCCACCGGCTTTTCCTTTAAGTTTTGATTTCATTTCTTGGACTAGAGTAAAATAGGCATCCCAATCTCTTTCTTTGTAAGCAATGGAGGCAATACCTGCTAGAGTTGGCTTGGCCTGGGCCTTAGATCTTGCCCATGAACTATAACCACTTTTATCTGCGCCAACTCTGGCATAAGTATATAAATCCATACTCACTTGAAAGCCATTATAAGCACCGATAGATACCGCTAAATTATCTGTAAAGGCGTAAGAGATATTGAAAAAGGCTTGGGCCCTTTTGTAGCGACTTCGATACATTACATATTCTGGATTGAAGGGGTCACCTGAGTTGACCTCCATAATATATTTTCCTGGAGCAAAAAGACTAAAACCTATCTTTGGACCAGTGGGTTTTAATATAGGAAGCGAGGCATGAATGGCATTCATCCACAAGACACCATCATTGACATCAACATCATGCTTTCCATTTGGCCATGTAAGGGAGCTTCTAGTCCAGGTGTTTTCCACTGTTACATTTTTTATTTCTTCGAAGTAGGTGTTGACCAAGTATGTGGATACTCCAAGGTTAACATTTCGTGAAAAGCCTAATAGGGCAGGAGCATAATAGTTATTTGCAGGCTCTTCCACATCACTTGAGGCCTGAGAGCCGAATGAACTAGTTGAGGCGGATGCTCCAAACATTTCTGGAAAACTTGCAAAGGACAAATTTGGCAGTAGGAGTAGGGAGAGGAACGCTAATTTTCGCACAGTATCCTCCATGACGATAACTTTTTTACGATAACTTCATTACGAATAAACTTTCACTTTATTTAAGCAAATACCAGGCACTAGGGAAAGAGAAATTAGGGCCTGATTCTAATTTTTAAGGAAATCAGTGAAAAGAGTCTCAAGCTTATTTTCTAATCTTTGTTCTTTTTTCACCAAATACAGAGGGGATTCAACTTTTTTACTGTTTTCAAACAATCTTATGAGCTTCTTTTTTTGAAGCTCTTCTTTGACCAGATAGGAGGGGAGAACTGCAAGGCCCAGACCGTCCAGTACTAGACGCTTTATTCCCTCATAACTTTGAATAATCAAGTGAGGGCTCTCTTTTTTAAGCTTTTTGTAAGCCGACTCGGAGTTGATTTTCAACCAAGGTGCAAGAAGAGAGAAGTCTTCTCTGAAGTCAATTAGTTCAAAGTTAATGATCTGTTGATATTGATTGGGTTTTCCTTTTTTTTGCAAATATTTGGGAGAGGCCAGTAGGTAGAATGACTCACTTGAATACTTAGATATTTGAAAAAGTCCGGGATTTTCTACTCTGGCCAAAATACCTAGAGTTATTTCATTGGTAATTAGTTTTTGCTCTATAATTTCACTGGGGGCATAGCTCACAGTGAGGTCAACATGAGGATAGAGTTTTCTGAATTTGCCTAATTTTTGAGTCAGAATACGATTTCCATATTCTGGAATAACACCAAACTTAATGTGGCCTGTATGGGTTAGAGAATCCTTGTGAAATTGTTCAAGAAATTGGTCAATATTCCCCAGCTTTTGATCTGCTAAGTGGTAAATTTTCTCACCCGCGGGAGTTAAGAAAACCTTGCCCGATTTTCTATGGAGAAGAGAAATTCCAATTTCTTCTTCAAGTTGCTGAATTTGCTGAGTAATTGCAGGCTGTGTTCTGAATAATATCCTGGCGGCTTTAGAGATGGAGCCTACCTGGGCAACAATAGTAAAGGTTTTTAGTTTGTTATAGTCCATAAGAAAAACTTTATTAATTTCGAATAAGTTCTAATTTTATTTATATGTAACATCGTGCGATAAGTAAAGGGTGAGAGTAATCTAGCAAAAGGAGTCTCTAAGATGAATGCAAAAAAATGGCTTAGGTTAAAAGGAATTGAAAGTATATGGTCTTCTGCTGAGGGAGCATCACTTCTTTTAAGTGTTATGGCAGACGGTGAAACGGCTTGCAATGGCGAGGTCGATATACTCGGGCCTATAAGTGAGTATATTGGTCCTGGACCTCTCCAAAATATGGTCTATGCCCATATTGAAGATGAACACAGGCATAGCGATATGATTTTGGGCCACTTGAAAAGTATAGGCATGAGTCCACGCTATGTGCAAGATGAGCTAAGGTATGCCAAGGCCTTTAGTAGGGAGCTAGAAATTTTTCAAAGAGGGATTCAAGATGACGAAGATCTTGCAATTATGGCGCTTATTGTAATGGTTTTTGAAGAGCGCGCCATAAGTGAGTATGAATTGTTACTTGTGTCGAGGGTCATCCCAGAAGAATTTAAAGAAATCATACAAGAGATCATTAGAGATGAAAAACGTCACCTCGGCTATTGTTTGAGACTTGCAAATTCTTATGTGTCAGATTCACTTCTTCTAAATATGTTACTCAGTAAAATAAGAACTCTTGAGGCAAAAGTTTTTTCCAGATATAATATGGAGACTCTGAGGGTTTTTACCTCTAGAGACTGTATGGGAAAGGGGAGATGGCACAGAGTATGGAAGTTTTTGGCCAGCTCATCACGTACAACATTTGGTTTACCAGATTATACAAGATTCTTTCACACCAGTTTTGATGATTTGGGAAAAATATCGCGTTAAATGCCTTGGAGTAGTTATTAACTTAGGTGAAAAACTCTTACCTGTGAGAAAAATGGCACACTTTACCTATGGTATGGGTATTTTTTTTCTCACCTATTTCTTAGGTGATTTTTTACTTGTAAAGTCTATCTTGATTTCGATCTGTATTTTGGGTGTGAGTCTTGAACTCTTGCGTTTTAAAGTTCCTGGTGTGAATGGTTTTATTTCTAAAATAGGAAGGTCTTTTTTACGGGAATCAGAGGTTCATAAATTTACAGGGCTAACTATGTTTACGGTGGGGATTACCGTAAGTTATCTTGTTTTTCCCTATCCCATTTTTTTACTCTCATTATTTACTCTTTCAATTTGTGACCCTCTCGCTTCTATTGCAGGGCAGATGTTTGGCGGAGCAACCATCTACTTAGAAAAAACTTGGGCGGGAACTTTTTGTTTTTTAGTTACATCATTTATTATAGCGGTTGTATTCTTTTCAAAAGGACTACTCGCAGCTTCAATTGGCTGGCCATTAATTGCTTTCATCATAGCCGCTGTGGGGACTGTATGTGAATTAGCGTCAAGCCATCTAGATGACAATATCACGATTCCTCTTGGCGTTGGACTTGTCGCCATGGTTTTCAGTTAATATTTATTTGCAGCTGCCAGGAAAAAGTTGGTAGTAAGTGTCACTAGTTTTTACATCTTTCAAAAGAATCTTTGCCTCAAATTTAAAAGGTTTAAACTGCTCCTGGGCCTCTGGTAAGTGGGTGATCATAGCGCTAAAGCAATTTGTAAGTTCATTTTTCTGGGTCTCTGGCATGCAGAGATAGTGAATAAATCCTTGAACTAAAATTCCAAAACACCAGGATTTCTTTTTGAGTAATTTACTAATCCTTTTATGAGAGTAGAGTCGATTGAAGGAATTTGGCCTTATCTCAAATTTATTTTCTTTTGGTGTGGCAGCGATTAGCAGAAAAAATAAGGGGATGGTTAAGATAAATTCTTTCATGCCCAAAGTATATCACAAGGAAAAAAGGGGATGAATTCTCATCCCCCTTCTTCAAAAACTACACTCCGGCCCTATTTTCTACGCACAATAGATTTTCTCAATAGCTAGATAATCTTCGAATGATATGAGTTGAAAATGTACTAAAAGACCGTCTTTTCCCAGGGGAGAATGGTTTTTGCCGGGGACAATTTGAAACTGAGTAATTTAATTTTGAGATATTTCAATGACATTGGAATGGGGCATTTTGGCCACTGCTAATAAGGCTCAAGATCTATAACGACAATATTTGGAAATTGATTAGTAATTTGTTCTTCAAGTTCGTTAATAGCGCTACCAAGTGTTCTGATGGCACTATTTCTCACATCTGCGAGGGCCTTAGAGTCATTTTTCTTGATTTTTTCAAGGGTCCTTCTGAGATTTTTTTGATTTCCCAAGTGATGGCCATGAAACTCCACTTCAACAGAGAGTCTTACTTTTCCAGGTGCTAGGACTTCGGTAGTCATATGGAGAATTTCATCGACAAAGGAGTTTGTTAAAATGAATTTCTTGATTTTTTCTTGCTCTCTTCGGGGAAGTGCTGCTCCGACTATTAATGAGTAATTAAGTTTAAATAAAAATACCGCCATTAAAATCAGCATAGCTCCAATGATGAGAGCGGTAACAGCATCGGGAAGTATACTTTGGGTCTGATAGGAAATAGCAATTCCCAAAATTGCTACAAGGGAGCCAAATATTGCAATGCCATCTTCAAAAAGAATGCCAATAATTGAAGGATCATCTGCCTCTTTCAAATAAAGGAAAAAACTTTTTTCTCCCTTGTTTTTCATTATGCCTCTATACGCACTCGAAAAGACGTATCCTTCAATAACTATAGAGAGGCCAAGTACTACAAAAGAATAGATATTTAATTCGATTTTTTCGTGATGGCCTAGGTTCATCAGAGCATGAATGCCATGATAGATTGTATATAGGGCTCCAATAAATATGCCCACTGAAGCAAGTAAATTAAAAACGTAGGCAGCTCTTCCTCTGCCCATAGGGTAGCGGTGGCAAGGTCCAATTTGGCCTTGTTTATTTCCGATCAAAATTAGGAATTGGTTAAATGTGTCACCACTTGTGTGAATCGTTTCAGCAAGCATTGAAGGACTTTTTGATAGTAAATAGCAGACAAACTTTGCAACTGCTAAGGCCAAATTTCCCATCAGTGAAATAAAAATAATTTTTCCAGATTCTTTTGTTGCTGACATAACCCTTAAGATAAACACAACAGGTCGTAATGGCAAACCAATTTAGTGATCTAGGCTGGCCGGGAAGCGTCCTCTCCCAGCTTCTTTCCCAGAATCAATAAAGTTTTGGTGAGCAAAAAAGCCTTGTTTCTTCATAATCTCATTTTGAAGATTAGGATCAAAGCTTTCTTTGATTTGTCCGTGGTATATAAGGGATAGAAATTGGGTCCTAGTTAAAGGAACATTTTTCATCAAGGTTAATAAAATAGGAGAGCGAGCATTTTTACTCATGGCGGGACTGACCTTTAGCTGGAATTTATTTCCTGCACCTACATTAACAAAACTATTTAAGTACATCCCAGGTGGCAGTCCATCACTTCCATCTTTAAGCAGTGTTCCTGGTTCAAACTGAAAAGTCAGCTTTCCTAATTTATAGCTTCCACCTTCAATTTTGATTTTTGCCCAGTTCATTTTTCTAGGGTGGTCCATATTTAAGTCTAGATTTAAATCATTAAATGGAAGATCAACTTTGAAGTAATCTTGTAGCGATAAATTAATTGCCTTGAGGGCAACCTTTTCTAGGTGAGGAACATCAACTTTTAAGGCCCCATCAAAAAAAGAAAAATTTCCTTGAAATTGTCCCTTCGAGTATAAGTAATCTGCTTCAAAGGACATTGGTGCCTTTAGCTTTTCAGTGAAGCTGGTCAAGTCAATCATTCCCGAAATAAGGCTACCGTGCCTATCTAGAGAGATTTGTTTTTTTAATTTAGGATGAGGTTGGGCCTTAAGATTGAAGATATTACTTTTGACTTGGATCAGTCCATAAGTGGCAAAGGCCTTATTGAAAACTAAGTTTGTCATGAGGATGTGATCTATTTTTACAGGCATGGGCATCTTCACAGATGTAACAAGGATATTTTCGAATTTTATCCTGTCAACAATTAGCTCTTTAATTAACCCTTCTTCAGTGCCGCCTTTTTTGGCCTTTGATTTCTTCTTTGAAGCTTTTGATTTTTTTGAGCTAGGACCTCCCAACTTCTTTATATTGAGAACGAGTTTTTTTACGGAAAGGTCATTGATATGCCAGGCCTTATTAACAAAAACTTCTTTGAGGCCAGCATAAGAATAGTTAGCATCGTACATTTCAAAGTCAACATCCGGGCTTTTGTATTTTATGGATTTAACGGAAATGCCTGAGTTGAGAGAACCGCTCATTCCCTGGACCTGAACTCCTGTCTTAGTCATTGCTGATTCGATCAGACCAAAGGGCGCAGAGGTAAAGAAGACGGCGTAGAAGCCTCCTGCAACCACTAATATGAACCCTACGACAATCTTGCTAATAATATTCAAAGTATTGATCCCCTTTTGAAGAATCGCCTGGTGGGCCAAAGTGGCACAAAAACTTATCGGAAGACTCGGGTATTAAATTGAATTTCTGAAAGTAGCTCTATAACTAGCCTTAATCACAAAGCAAACTAGTCGGAATTTTCCGTATTTGGGAATTTGGGGTTTTTTAGATAAAATAACTTTAGTATGAGAGTTTTTGTCGATATTACAAAAATTCTAATTCCCTGTATGCGGACGATTTACTCCGTCAAACTTCCATACCCTAAATTAAGAAAAGGATTCAAATCATGCGAACCTTAGTCCTCGACAACTCCTTTTATCCTGTAAGTATTGTCAACTGGCAAAAGGCCATGATTCTGTTAGTGACAGGAAGAGCGACAGTGGTGAAAAGTTATGAAGAAGTATTTATCAGATCCATAAGAGATGAATACAACCTCCCACAAATTTTAAAACTGATGGGTACCTTTAAAAGACATATTGAGGTGAAGTTTTCAAGGTTTAATGTCTACTGGAGAGATAAGTGGACCTGCCAATATTGTAATGAAAGATATCCCAAAGACCAGCTCACTTTCGATCATGTTATGCCTCGCTGTAGGGGAGGAGAAACTGATTGGTCTAATGTAGTCACCTGTTGTAAGGATTGCAATTGCAAAAAAGGGGGAAGACTTCTAAAGGACACCAACTTCAAATTAAAAAAAGAGCCCAAAAAACCTCGCTGGGTCCCTCAGATGCATCTGAGGATAACCGAAGATGACCCCGAAGATTGGACACACTGGATTCCCGAAAAGCTTTATGCTTGTTAGCTAGCTTTATATATTAGCACTGCCCTCATGTTTTTTTCCTTTTCTTTTTCCTTTGACTTGGACTTGGACTTGGACTTGCCCACCCAGCAAATATTTTAATTTGCCCACCCAGCAAATATTTTAATTTGCAGACCATTTTAATTAAACTATTCCTTTCAAAAAGAATCTTGCAACACACCCACACCGTGAGGTCAAGGCCAGGTCCAAGGAAAAAAAAGCATAAAAAAAAGAAATTAAAGAAGTTTTTTAACTTCCCCATAAATAGCAGAAATAGGAAAACTCATATTGTTACTACAGCTCCCATCAGTACAATCTTTTTCCACAGCACAACGATGTTCACTATCATAATCAAAATCAAACGGCCCATGGGAAACAATACCCAGTACCTTGTGAGTTCTTTGTGCAATTAAGGGGGAACCTGAGTTTCCAGCAAATAGGTCTAATCCGGTACTAATAAGCCCATCTTTTTCTATTTTAATGAGAATATCTGGTTCGGTGATTTTCATAGGTGTTCCCAGTGGATGACCCATGACAAATACATCTTTGCCCTTTTGCTTGTACGGTTTTTTATCAATACTAAAGATATGCCTATTTTTTACTCTTTGCTTGAGCTTTAAAACAGCGTAGTCAAAAGGGCGATTATGTTTATGTAAAACTACTTTTTCACACTCTACATTGACTATACTCGCACTTTTACTTTCTTCTTGAACCACCCTTTGATAGAAATCAAATACTATAGCATGGTCACTACAAAACTGTTCGATGTCATCAATGCAATGGCCAGCAGTCATTAAAAGGTTTTCACCTACTAAAAAACCTGTGCAGTTATCAGGAGCACTAAGTTGATCTTTAAGTCGAAAGTTACCGCAGACTGGAGGATGTTGTTTCATGTGGTTACTTGTAGGAAATCTTCTATCGTCAATTTGAGTTAATTTTAATAGCTGTTCGACAGTCCTACTTTTATTAACAATCAAGGCCACGCCTGTTGCCAATTCAAGTATCTCATCCGTACTAGTATTTTTATCGACATTTTGAATTGGTGAATCATTCACAGAGAATGAGACTCCATATCCATCCGATATGGCGAGTAACATAAATAAAATTTTTAACATCCTCTCTCCCCAGAGAAGCTTAAGCCTACTTTTTAAGCTGTGATTTCTTTATATGGCCTAAACCATAAATATACTTTGAGTTGCGTTTATTTATCGCCACTCTTTTTCCGCTATTTCCCTCAATAGTCCAAAATTTATCTTGGGCCTGGTCATAGGCAAGAAACATTCCTGTATGGTTTTTCTTACCATTGTCATTGGTATCCATCGCTAGCCAATCTGCTCTTTCAGCTTTTTCAACAATAAGTCCATAATCTTGGTAGAAATTTTTTCCAAAGTAGCGTTTAAGAGCAGAGGTATTAGATTTTTTACCAATTTTTTTCATTCTAGTAGCTGCATTCCAAGAGTAAAACTCAGAGCACCAAGCTTCATTATAGGTGGCACCATACTTTGTACCAAAAGGCTGTACACGACTACCTTGACCTACAAGCCCATTTTGTTGATTGGAGTACTCTTTAAAAGCACTTAAAAGAATTTCGGATCTGGCCTGGTCAACTTTTCCCAAGTCTCCTCTTGTAGTTGTGTAATACCAATTTTTTCCAGCAGGTCTTATTGTCTTTGTTCTTCTGGCAAGCTGCTTGTGGAATGAGACTCGAGCTCTGTAGACACTATCACTTTGAAGATTTGCAAGACGAAGAGTTACCAGGTGCTCTTCGCCTCTTACTTCTGATTCAAAGGCGTCAGGGCCAATGAGGATTAGCTCAGATTGGTGTTTTTCGCTCAGACCTAATTTTTGATAAGTGATTTTGGCCGAAATTTTCCCTGCGATTATTTGGGCCTTTAGAATTTTGTCATTAATTGCTACAGAGATATTAAATCCATTTTGAGAATTATTAAATCCATTTGTTGAGTACGCATAGCTTGTTTCATCTTTTTCGCCATTGCAGTTGTCATCTTTTTTGTTAAAGGGAACTTCTGAGCGGTAGGGGTGTATCTCTTTATTTTTGTCATTACAGTCACCCTTACTGATGACATATCCTTTTGGACATGAATATCGATTTGCGATGAGAACATTAAATGATTTTGGAATGGCACCTCTAGCGGCGTAACCATCGCCGTCGCGATCAAATGATTTGATATTGTAGCATTTAAGATTTTTAGTAAGTGCACTTGCGAAAGTTAAATTTGAGCCAAGTAAAAGTAATAGTAGTACAACACAACTTTGAGTTTTAATATCCACTCCAAACCCCCTAATGTAGAAAGAAAATCCGGTGGCCCTAGATAACCACAAGTCACTTTCAAAGCCACTTTAATAGCAAAATGGTGTAAGATGGGTAAAATAGTTCAAAAGGTGTAAAATTTCTAAACTTTGCTTGCTTTGAAAGGCCAAATTTGGGAAATTACAATCTATAACCTATTATTTTTATGATTGGAGGAAGAGTTGGGCTCAACAATACAAAGGTGTACAGCTGAATTCATAGGCACATTTTTTCTCGTTTTCTTTGGTTGTGGAGCTGCCATTATGTCACAGCAGACTCCCGCGCTTATTGATCCGGTTGCCATTCCCTTTGTTTTTGGTGGTACCGTTGCCATTATGATCTACGCAGTTGGGCATATTTCTGGAGCTCATTTTAATCCTGCAGTTACCTTGGCCTTTGTTTTTGCCAAGAAATTTAAAGTATCAATGCTCGGTCCTTATTGGATCTCTCAAATTGCTGGCGCACTTTTAGCTTCGGCACTTCACTCTTATTTGTGGAAAAGTGGAGTTCATAATTTTGGGATGACGACTTATTCAATTGGTCTGCCAAGTGTCATGATTTTTGAATTCATCTTAAGCTTTGCACTAATGTTTGTGATCATTAGTGTGGCAACTGATTCAAGGGCCGTTGGCGAGCTTGCAGGACTTGCCATTGGAATGTGTGTGGCCTTATGTGCTTTTGTTGGAGGTCCTCTAACTGGTGCATCCATGAATCCCGCTAGGTCACTGGCCCCCGCTGTCATTGCCGGAGATCTATCTCAGATTGCTCTATATCTAATTGTGCCACTCCTTGGGACCTGCTTTGCGGCCTTCACTTATGAGAAAATTAAATGTCATAATGGGGAAGATTCTAAGGCGTGTTGCTAATAGGACAAATAACATCAAGTCCTTCGATCTGCGCTCTGTAAGCGGTGTCTAGTGCTGCTTCAAGATTGAGAACTCCAGAGCTAACAACCTTATCTCTCATATTCTCTTGAACCGTAACACTACAAAGGATGATCCTTTTAAGATCTGAAGGAGAGTTATGTGGATAGAGAAAGAGAATCTCGGCGGCTGCATTGGCCACTAGTGGAGAAGAAAATGATGTACCTGTGAAATGATCTCTTCCACCGGCCTTAACACTCACTTCAACTTCAACTCCAGGAGCTGCTAAATCAACTAATGTGACGCTATAGTTTGATTTAAAGTGGCTAGTATCGTTGTCTTCAGTTATTAAGTATTGGTCTAACCATATGCCATCATTACCTACAGCAGCTACTGTAATCAAATTATCGTATTGCAGTGATGCCGGGTAAAAAGGAGCATTATTTATATCGACTCCTTCATTTCCCGCTGATACCACAAATAAAATATCAGGATATTTCTCGATAATTTGAATAAAGTGTTCACGGTAAGTTTCTTCTCGATAGCCACTACTTATATTGATAACTTTGACATCATGTTCATTAAAAAATTCAAAAATTTCTAGATTGTAGCTTTTATGAATTTCTTCAGGACCTTCCATAACATAGGTCTTGGCTGGATATATTAGAGTATGATCACCTTTGCCGAGTACGCTGGATACAGCGGTCCCATGTTCAATAATTACTGCAGAAAAACCATCAAACCTTATGCCCCAATCGTAGGGAAGATTATTCCCATCTGTGGTATCGAGACCAATTAGTTGCTGATTATCATCTCTTGCAAATTTGTAGGCAATATCGTGATGATTGTAATTGACTCCAATATCAAATACTCCCACTTTGACTCTATCATTAGGAGTAGAGCTGTTAATTTGTTCCAACTCTTCTTCAGTATATATTTCTTCTAAGGGGAGGAGCTCTACTTGGTACTCAAGGAAGTGCTTTGTCTTACCTATGGTGGCATTTACGTAATATTTCATTTCAGTAGTGAAGATGTCTTGGTAGTGAATGTGTTCGACTGAAAATAGTTTTTTATTTTTAAGACGAATTTTAGATTCATTTTTTTTCTTTAATGCTCTTATACTGAAGGAGATATCATCTTCATCAACAGTGCTGCTTGCTTTGAATTGAAAAGTAATGCCATGATCTTCCCAGCTAATTCTACCAAAATCCTCTTTAGATGATTCCTCAATTTCTACATCAAAACTTTCATCTAGTAATGGAACACAGTTTGTTGTGAGAAAAGACGTCATAGAGCCTTTTTGGTAATGATCTTGGTAATTTTTAACACACGAAAAAATGGGGTATTGAGAAATGACAGCTTCAAGATATATTTCAAGATCAGCTTCACTTGTAGGACTCTCTTGCGCCTGAATACTTGCGCTAAAGATCAGTGTGAAAATGAAAATACTGAGTATTGTTTGTTTCATATAATTTTATTATGAAGCAACCAGTGGAAAACATGAGATTGATTGTAAAATTAACCACCGTGGCCATATTTTAGGCAGTTAAAAAAGTCGTAATTATAAGCATTTAGCGCAATGCCCCCTCAAAAAGATATTTTTAATTTAATGAGATAAATCGCAGCAGTGAGCTTTACGTTTACGTTAACTTCCAGTTAAAATTTTAGCTCTACAATGGTTTTACATTTTGGGGGGTGAATATTGGAAGAAGGAACTTTCAGTATTTCCGAGTTAGCTAGTCAGTTTAATATTACTACTCGTACTATCAGATACTACGAAGAGAAGGGTCTTCTTGATCCTACTCGCAGTGATACCAATTATAGAATCTATACATCAAGCGACAAAACAAGATTGCGCCTCATTGTAAGAGGAAAAAGGTTTGGTTTAAGCCTTGAAGAGATTTCTCAAATCTTAGGTCCGTCAGAGTTTGAAAATTCAGAAGTTGAGCAATTAAAAGCGGCCATTGAATATGGTGAGAAATATTTAGTACGTATGAGAGACAATATTAACGAGCTGAGAGCTCTTGAAGCTGATCTTATTAAGTACGGGCTAGGGTGCGTTGAACGTCTTAGTCAGTTGGGTGAAAAAACAGAATTTAAGGCACTCATCCATTAAGGGTGGGGGGGGAAAATGAAAGTTATAGAGAGTCAATTTAATCTAAGTGCACCCAGTACTGTGGAAAACTATCAAAAGATGATGGCCTTGTGTGACCAGTTAGCAGGAGAGCTAGAGAAGTCTCGCTACGAAGGTCCTGAAAAATATGTCACTAGACATCGTGATCGCGGAAAGCTACTTGCCAGACAAAGGGTCCAGCTTCTTTTGGACCGTGGCTCTCCCTTTTTGGAGTTAATGCCACTAGCTGGTTGGGGCAGAGATGATGTCAGTGTTGGAGGCTCATTAGTTATTGGAATGGGGATGGTTAAAGGCGTACTGTGTATGGTCAATGCCAATATTCCCACAGTAAAAGGTGGGGCCCTCAATGAAGTAAGCGTTCAGAAATCTCGCAGAATGGATGAGATTGCTCTGGAAAATCGAATTCCCGTTATTTATCTCACTGAATCCGCTGGTGCTGACCTCAATCACCAGGCCCAAATTTTTAACTACGGTGGAAGGGCCTTTAGGGAGATTACAAGAAGATCAAAAAAAGGTATTCCCAGTATCACCATTGTTTTTGGCAGCTCTACTGCTGGAGGAGCTTATATCCCCGGCATGTCTGATTACGTAGTTATGGTTAAAGAACAGGCCAAGACTTATTTGGCGGGTCCACCTCTTGTAAAGATGGCACTTGGTGAAGATGTTGACGATGAAACTCTTGGTGGTGCGAGTATGCACGCTAAAACCTCGGGTCTTGCTGATTATATAGCAGATGATGAAAAGCATGCCCTATGTATCGCAAGAGATATTGTTTCCAATCTCAACTTAAAAATAAGTAGAAATACTCATGAGTTTGAAGAGCCTCGTTACCCAGCAGAAGATTTACTAAGCATTGTCTCAAGTGATGTTAAAATTCCATTTGATCCTAGAGAAGTTATCGCCAGGCTTGTGGACGATTCAAAATTTTCTGAATTTAAACCGCTTTACGGTGAAACTCTTATTACAGGTTTTGCTAAAATTTATGGCCATCAAGTTGGCATATTAACAAATAGTGGAGTGATATTTTCAGAATCATCTAATAAAGCAGCTCATTTTATCCAGCTTTGTAATAAACAAGGCACGCCTTTATTATTTCTTCAAAATATTACGGGCTTTATGGTGGGAAAAGACGCCGAGTCTGGAGGCATTATAAAAAATGGTGCCAAACTTATTAATGCCGTAAGTAATGCAGAGGTTCCAGCTATCACTATATTAATGGGTAGCTCTTACGGTGCCGGCAATTACGGCATGTGTGGAAGGGCCTACGACCCTAGATTTTTATTTTCTTGGCCCAACTCCAAATTAGCAGTGATGGGTGCCGAGCAACTGACCGGTGTGATGGAGATTATCCAAGAACAAAAATCCAAAGGGCAGGGAGTAAGCGTTAAAGGCCTTCTTGATAAAGGTAAAATGAAGCTTATCAAAGAAGGGCTTAGGAAAAAAATTGAACAAGAGTCCAGTGCCTATTACGGCAGTTCTCGAGTATGGGATGATGGGATTATAGATCCAAGAGACACCAGAAAAGTCTTGTCCCTCTGCCTTACAGCAATAAATCAAATTCCCCAGACTCACGAAGGTGAGTGGGGTGTTTTTAGGATGTAGACCATGAAAAAAGCTATTACAAAAATTTTAATCGCTAACCGCGGAGAAATTGCTGTTAGGATTTCAAAGACCTGTCGCAAAATGGGAATTCAAGTTGTCTGTGTCTATTCAGATGCCGATCGAAATGGGCTACATGTGAGCTTTGCTGACGAAGCCTACTATATTGGAAATTCTCCCAGTGCAGAATCCTATTTGCTTGGAGATAAAATTATAGAAGTGGCCAAGAGTTGTGGTGCTGATGCCATTCATCCAGGATATGGATTTTTAGCAGAAAATTCAGAATTTTCAAAAATGTGCGAGAGCGCAGGAATAGTATTTATTGGGCCTACACCTGATTCGATTTTAAAAATGGGTTTGAAAAACCAGGCCAAAGAAATTGCCATCAAATCAGATGTTCCAACCATCCCAGGGTATAACGGCGAAGACCAATCAATTTCCACTTTTAAGAGTCGTGCAAGCGAGCTAGGACTTCCGGTTCTTCTCAAGGCCTCTGCTGGTGGAGGTGGCAAGGGAATGGTGATCGTGAGTGATATGAAGGATTTTGAGGCATCCTATGATCGTGCGAAAAGAGAATCTCAGAAATCCTTTGGTAATGACCACTTAATGCTAGAGCGCTACTTTCCATCATGTAAGCATATTGAGGTACAAGTTTTTGGAGATGGTAATGGAACGGTAATCCATTTATTTGAAAGAGAGTGCTCTCTTCAAAGAAGGCACCAAAAGATCATTGAAGAAGCACCAAGTCCTTCAATTGATCAGGATGTACGTAGTAAAATTTGTCAGGCGGCCGTGCGTTTAGCAGAGTCTGTAAATTACAAAGGTGCAGGAACCGTTGAGTTTATCTATGACTCTAGCACAAAGGAATTCTATTTTCTTGAAATGAATACTAGGCTTCAGGTAGAGCATCCTGTCACAGAAGAAATTACAGGTCTGGATCTTGTTCAGATGCAAATTGAAGTGGCCTCAGGAGATGGACTTTCAGTTGAACAAGTTGATGTGCAAATGAATGGGCACTCTATTGAATGCAGAGTTTATACTGAAGATGTGGCAGGAGGATTTCTTCCAGGTGCCGGCCGTGTTATTCACTTTTCAGTTGATAGTGGAAGTGATTGTCGTGTAGATAGCGCGATTAGAGAAAATGATGATGTCACAATTTTCTACGATCCAATGGTGGCCAAACTCATTACCCATGGTGGCTCAAGGCATGTTGCTATCAATAAAATGCTTGGCAGTCTTAGAAAAACTGTATTTTGGGGGCCGAAGAATAATCTTAAACTTCTGGCCGAACTTCTAAAAAGTGATCAGTACGTTGATGGAAGTTTTAATACTAATTTTGTAGAGCAAAATATTGAATCATTGATATCCAAAACCAGCTCCAAAAATGAGTTTCTTGCACTCGCTTGGACCATTTATCACTTCAATAAATTGGATGGAAATATTCCCTGGGGATTTCAAAATAATCCAGGGAACTCGCTCTGCGAAGAATTTAATTTTGATGGTGACGCCGTAAGTATCGCTTACGAGGTGACAAGAGATAGAAAGCTGGTATTTAAAAACCAGACTGTAGAATTGATTGAGATCACATCAGCTGGTAGTGACCACGGAGAAGTGGCCTTTGGGTTAGATGGGGCAAGGCATCGATTCTTTGTCGGAGAAAAGGCCACTGCAGGAGAATTTGATTATGAGATCTATGTTTCAAACTACTGTGGTGAATCAGCTCAGTTTCACGTTTTAAATAAAACACCTTCTCCTGAATTGAAAATTAAAGAAGGTGATTATGCTTCTCCAATGCCCGGGAAAATTGTCAAAGTCTTTGTTAAACCAGGTCAAAGTGTGTCTGAAGGCGAGAGACTGGTAATTTTAGAAGCGATGAAAATGGAAAATGAAATTAGGGCCTATAAAGAAGGAATTGTATCAAGTGTGCTAGTTGCTCCTGGAGAGCAGGTGGACTCAGGAAAAATACTCATTCAAATGAGGGGGGAATAATATGTTAGGACTTACTGAAGAGCATAAGATTTTTAAAAAGACGGTTGCTGATTTTGTGAAAAATGAAATTAGACCTTATGTAGAAACATGGGAAGAGGAGGGGAAAACTCCAAGATCTCTGTGGAAAAAATGTGGAGAATTGGGATTTCTTGGGATTAATTATCCTGAAGAGTATGGTGGTATGAATGCCGATTACAATTTCACAGTCATTTTCCATCAAGAGATGGGAAAGTGTGATTCCTGTGGAACTGCTCTGGGAATTTCTGTTCAAACAGATATGGCAACACCTGCACTCGTTAAGCACGGCAATGAATTTTTAAAAGAAACTTATTTAAAACCGGCGATCTCAGGAGATATGATTTGCTCAATTGCAGTATCAGAGCCAGATCACGGATCTGATGTGGCGGCCATTGAAACCAGAGCGAGAAAAGAAGGGGCTGACTGGATTATCAATGGTGCCAAAACATTCATTACTAATGGTACACAAGCTGATTGGATAACTCTTTTAGCTAGAACGAGTGATGCCCCAGGGTATCAAGGTTTATCTCTATTTGTAGTTCCAACAAATATTCCTGGATACTCTACGGGAAGAGTTTTGAAAAAAACTTGTTACAACTCTTCAGATACAGCAGAAATTATTTTTGAAGACGTCAGAGTTTCTGAAGATCATTTAATTGGAAAAGAGGGCATGGGCTTTGTTTATCAAATGGAGCAATTTCAAAAAGAAAGACTTGCTGGATGTGTGCTCGCTCTCGGTGCTATGAAGAGATGTTATGAGTTAACTAAAAGATATATCACTGAAAGAAAGGCCTTTGGAAAACCACTTTTTAAATTGCAAACAATTTCACATAAAATGGCCCAAATGATTTCAGAGATTAAATTGATTGAAAATTCTGTTTTTGCCTGTGCCATGAAGGCCAATGCGGGAATAGATTTTACCAAAGATGTCTCGATGCTAAAGCTGATTACTGCCCAATCACAAATGAGAGTGATGGAAGAGTGTGTTCAGATTCACGGAGGTTGGGGTCTTATGCATGAATATCCTGTGGCCCGTTATTTTAGAGATGCTAAGCTCACCGGAATTGGTGGTGGTACTAATGAAATTATGAAAGAAATCATAGCCAAAATGGAGGGGTTAGAATGAGTGCAGAAAATAAAGCAGTTCTAACATGTGCATTAACAGGCGTGCTAACTGATCCTAAAATGCACAATGTACCTGTGACTCCCAAGGAAATGGCCTTTGCGGCCAAAGAAGCTTGGGATGCGGGGGCCACAATTGTTCACTGCCATTTTAGAGATCAAAGAGAGGGTAGGGGA